>Ga0308163_10000224_pt1 | contig 146549 bp, 121 predicted proteins | sample PhyTR1_FD_201037 | JGI IMG/M metagenome (GOLD analysis project Ga0308163, IMG submission 201037) | Phyllosphere microbial communities from UC Gill Tract Community Farm, Albany, California, United States - DLSLT.R1 | ecosystem: Host-associated > Plants > Phyllosphere > Unclassified | place...
TGATAGAGCGTCTCGGTCAGCGCCACCACCGCATGCTTGGACACGTTGTAGACACCCATGTTCGGCGGTGTGACCAAGCCGGCCATGGAGGCCACGTTCACCACATGCCCGCGCCAGCCCTTCTGCCTGCGTCCCACCTCGATCATCGCCGGCACAAAGGCGCGCACCCCGGCGATCACGCCGCCCAGGTTCACGCCCATCACCCGCTTCCACTCGGTATCCGGCGTTTCCCATATCAGGCCGCCACCGATCACGCCGGCATTGTTGAAGACCAGCTGCGGCACACCGAAGCGCGCGAAGGTCTGGTCTGCCAAATCTCCCACCTGGTCGGCGTGGCTGACATCGGCCACGCAGCAATCCACCTCCACGCCGACATCGCGCAGCGCGGTTTTGGTCTCGCGCAAGGCGTCCGCGTTGATATCGGCCAGCATCACCCGCATGCCCAGCTCGCCCGCGCGCTGGGCGAATGCGCGGCCCAGGCCGCTGGCCGCACCGGTCACCACCGCGGTCGATCCACGAAACACAAAACCGGAAGTTGTCATGGAAGCCGCCGAGAGTCGCCCGTGCAAGGCGTTGCACCCGCAAAAAGCGGGGTTCTACAAGGGAATGCGCAAGCTGCAGCGCATGGATGGAGCGGTACTACCGGGCACGCAATCTGTGCGTCACGCTCAGCACAAGCAGCCTGTGCAAGTGCCCTCATGCGCGCCCGTCCAGTCTTATCGCGCGACGAAATAGTCCATCACGTGTCGCGCATCGCGACGCGGGCCGAAGAACGCTTTCACGATTTCGTGCGTCGGGTGGACTTGATAGCCGTCCAGCGCCGCCTGATCCGCAAACAGCGCGTTCAGCGACAGCTGCGTGTTCGCTTCGTAACCACCTTCGGCCACGCCGACTTCGAACTCGACAATGCCCGGCACGCAGTCGTGGCAGGCAGCCAGCAACGCTGCCGCGCGCGGCACGTCGGCCGCATCCTTGAAGGTCCACAACACCAAATGACGAATCATCCCTGCATCCTGAAAATGCGGACCGGACACGGCCGGTCTCGCCTGTAAAAATGAAAGACCAGGCAGTTACGCCTCGTCGAGGCCAGGCAGGCGATAGCCCGCAAACTGGCGGCGCAGCTCGGCCTTCAGCATCTTACCGGTCGCCCCCAGCGGAATCGACTCGACGAAGACCACGTCATCGGGCTTCTGCCACTTGGCCACCTTGCCATCGAAGAAGGCCTGCATTTCCTCGCGGTCCAAGGTGCTGTCGGGCTTGCGCACCACCACCAGCAAGGGGCGCTCGTCCCAGCGCGGATGCGCCACGCCAAAGCACGCCGCGATCTGCACGCCGGGGTGAGCGACCGCAATGTTCTCCAGCTCGATCGACGAGATCCACTCGCCACCGGACTTGATCACGTCCTTGCTGCGATCGGTGATCTGCATGTAGCCGTCGGCATCGATGGTGGCCACGTCACCGGTCTGGAACCAGCCGTCCTGCAAGGCGCTGCGTCCTTCCGCGTAGTACTCGCTGAGCGTCCAGGGGCCGCGCGCCATCAGGTTGCCGAAGGTCTTGCCATCCCAGGGCAATTCTTCGCCGTCGTCACCGACGATCTTCAGGTCCACCCCCGCCAAGGCGATGCCCTGCTTGAATTTCACGGCATAACGCTCTTCTGCCGACAGCGACGCATGCTTGGACTTCAGGGCGCCCGAGGTGCCCAGCGGGCTGGTTTCGCTCATGCCCCAGGCGTGCACGACCGTCACGCGATACTGTTCTTCAAAGGCGCGCATCATGGCCGGCGGGCAGGCCGAGCCGCCGATCACCGTGCGACGCATGGTCGAAAACGCCAGGCCATTGGCTTCGACGTAAGACAGCAAGCCTTGCCAGACCGTTGGCACGCCGGCCGACATGGTCACGCCCTCGGCCTCGAACAGGTCGTACAGGCTCTTGCCGTCCAGCGCGGGGCCCGGGAAGACGATCTTGCAGCCCACCAGCGCCGCCGCATACGGCAGGCCCCAGGCGTTGACGTGGAACATCGGCACCACGGGCAGAATCACTTCGCTGGCGGACAGGCACATCACGTCGGGCAAGGCCGCCGCATACGCATGCAAGACGGTCGAGCGATGGCTGTACAAAACGCCCTTCGGGTTGCCCGTTGTCCCCGAGGTATAGCAAAGCGACGATGCGGTGTTTTCGTCCAGCGCCGGCCACTCGAACTCATCCGATGCCGCTTCTACCAGTGGCTCGTAGGCCAGCAAGGGCGCGGCCGCCGATTGGGCCGGCAACTTCTCGGTATCGGCCATCAGCACGTAGCCCTTCAGGCGGGGCGCCTTGCTGGCGATCTGCTCCACAATGGGCTGCAGATTGGCGTCGTAGAACAGGAAGCTGTCTTCCGCGTGGTTGATGATCCACGCAATCTGGTCGGGCAGCAGACGCGGATTGATGGTGTGCAGCACCGCCCCCATGCCGGACACAGCGTAATACAGCTCCATGTGGCGGTAGCCGTTCCAGGCCAGCGTGGCCACACGATCTCCGGGCTTCACCCCCAGCGCGATCAGGGCATTGGCCAGCTTGTGAACCCGGCCAAGCAGCGCGCGGTAGGTCGTACGGTGGATATCGCCTTCGACGCGCCGCGACACAATCTCGGTGTCACCGTGGAATCGTGCGGCATGCTGAATCAGATCCGAGATCAGCAAAGGCGTTTGCATCATGAGCCCGCGCATTCTTACTCCTCTTGGTCTTGCTGCTTGGTCTTGCAGGAAGCGCCGGCCCCGGGTGGCGCATGCCAACACGGCCGGCATTGGCGGCTCGATTCTCTGTGCAGTGTCCGCTGCGGGTCAACATGCCACAGACCCTTATGCCCGGGCTCAACCCGTGCCGGCGACACAGCCATCCCCTAAATCTGGGCGCGGACCGGCTACAAAAGGCGGACAAACCCGAGTACTGATCCAGGCATATCCAAATAGCCATATCCATATGCCGAAAACATCTTTTTTCGCCAGATATGGCCCGTGTTGGCACATTGCGATCGCGCCAAGCGGCCCCAACTACAATGCACTGTTCATCCAGGCCGAAAGATCGATGGCCATTGCCGGAGATTACGCGTGACCCAGACTCTCGACGCCCCGCTCGCCCTCAAGGTACAGAATCGCTTTGCCGGACTGCCTGACGCCTTCTATTCACGTCAGCCGCCCGCGCCCCTGTCGGACCCGTGGCTGGTCCATGCCAACGAAGAAGCCGGCCAGCTGATCGGCCTGGACCGTGAAGCCATGCACAGCCAGGCCTTCCTGGACATATTCTCGGGCCGCGCGCCCCTGCCCGGCGGCGATCCACTGGCCGCCGTCTATAGCGGCCATCAATTCGGTGTGTGGGCCGGCCAGCTGGGCGACGGCCGCGCGCTGCTGCTGGGCGAAGCCGTGGGCCCCGGCGGGGCATTTGAGCTGCAACTGAAAGGCTCGGGCCGCACCCCCTACTCTCGTGGTGCCGACGGCCGCGCCGTGCTGCGCTCGTCGATCCGCGAATATCTGGCATCCGAGGCCATGCACGCGCTGGGCATCCCGACCACGCGCGCACTGGCCATCGTGGCCTCGGACGACCGCATTCGCCGCGAAACCATGGAAACCGCTGCCGTCGTCACACGCATGGCGCCCAGCTTTGTGCGCTTCGGGTCCTTCGAGCACTGGGCCAGCCGCAAGCAGCCGGAACGGGTACGCGAACTGGCAGACTTCGTCATCGCCAACTACTACCCGGAATGCCTGACGCCGCCCGCTGGCGAAGCCGAGATACCGAACGGCGCGTACATCCGCTGGCTGGGCGAAGTCGTGCGCCGCACGGCGGAAATGGTCGCCGACTGGCAACTGGTGGGCTTCTGCCATGGCGTGATGAACACCGACAACATGTCGATTCTGGGCCTGACCATCGACTACGGCCCTTACGGCTTCATGGACGGCTTCAACGCCCATCACATCTGCAACCACTCCGACAGTTCGGGCCGCTACGCCTGGGATGCGCAGCCCTCGGTTGCACACTGGAACCTGTATGCCTTGGGCAGCGCCCTGATGTCCTTGCTGGACAACCAGGAAGAAGCGCTGCGCGGCCAGCTGGACAAATTTGAGGAAATCTTCCTGACGCGCCTGTACCAGCAGGCGGGCGCCAAGCTGGGTCTGCTTGAATGGCGCGCGGAAGATTCGGCATTGCTGAACAGTTTGTGGGGCTTGATGCACAATGCTCGCGCTGACTTCACGCAAAGCTTCCGCCGGCTGGCCAAGGTGCGAATCGATGACAATGCCCCGGAAGCAGAAGGTGAAACCTTCCGCGACCTGTTCATCGACCGCGACGCCGCCGACGCTTGGCTGGACACCTACCGTGCCCGCCTGCGCCTGGATGGCCGGCCCGACGCCGAGCGTGCTGCTGCGATGAATCAGGTCAATCCGCTGTACGTGCTGCGCAACCACCTTGCAGAGCTCGCCATCCGCGGCGCGCAACAGCGCGATACGGCGCCGCTGGAAGGCTTGCTGGACGCGCTGCGCGACCCTTACACGGAGCGCCCCGGCCTGGAACACTACGCGTCGCTGCCGCCGGACTGGGCCAGCGATATTTCTGTCAGCTGCTCGTCTTGAACGACGTGGTTCGCCACCTGTTACCGTAAGGAGTCATCGATGTCGGAACGCCGCAAGGTCATCAAGTCGGAAGCAGAATGGCGTGACCTGTTGTCACCCATGCAATATGCGGTCGCTCGCCAGAAAGGCACGGAACGCGCATTCACTGGCGAGTTCTGGAATCACCACACGCCCGGCGTGTATTACTGCGTGGCCTGCAACACCCCGCTGTTCGCCTCCGACACCAAGTTCGATTCGGGCTGCGGCTGGCCCAGCTACTTCCAGGCACTGGACCCGAAGAACGTGCGTGAAGAAGTCGACCGCAGCCACGGCATGGTGCGCACCGAGGTGATCTGCAACGTATGCGATGCCCACCTTGGCCACGTGTTCGAAGACGGCCCGCCACCGACCGGCCTGCGTTACTGCATCAATTCCGTGTCTTTGCGCTTCGAACCGAAGTAAGCCGCCTACCCGCATCAGACTCAAGCCCATCACCTTCACGACCAAGTCATCACCACGCTCAAGCAATGAAACTTTTATTCGACCTATTCCCGCTCGTCCTTTTCTTCATCGCCTACAAGTTCGCCGATATCTACACGGCAACTGCCGTGGCGATGGTGGCGGGAGTGCTGCAGATCATCTGGCTGGCGGTGCGCAAAAAGCCGATCGAACCGATGCACTGGGTCAACCTGGCCATCATCGTGGTGTTTGGCGGCGCCACGCTGTGGCTGCATGACGAGACCTTCATCAAGTGGAAGCCCACCGTGCTGTATTGGGGCTTCGCGCTGGTCTTGAGCATTGCGCAACTTGCCATGAAGAAAAACCCCATTCGCGGCATGCTGGGCAAGCAGATTCGCCTGCCCGAGGCTGCCTGGGGCCGCCTGAACCTGGCCTGGGCGGGCTTCTTCGCCTTCGTCGGCACGCTGAACCTGTACGTGGCCTTCAACTGGCCGACGGAAACCTGGGTCAACTTCAAGGTGTTCGGCATCTTCGGCCTGCTGATCGCCTTCGTGATCGCCCAGTCCGTTTTCCTTGGTCGCCACATGCAGCCCGAAGCAGCCAATGACGACGTGGCCATGCCCGTTGACTCCGACCGGAATGCACCGCGATGACTTCAGCCCGAGCAGCCTTGATCGAATCCCGTCTGGCGGCCCTGCTGCCGACCAGTTTGCGCGTTGAAGACGAATCCCATCTGCATGCCGGTCACGCCGGTGCGGCGGGCGGCGCAGGACACTACCGCGTACACATCGTAGCGGCTTGTTTCAAGGGCTTGCGGCCGATTGCACGTCATCGGCTGGTGTATGATCAGGTGCAAGATTTGATGCCGCACGAGGTGCATGCGCTGTCCATTCATGCCCTGGCGCCAGACGAATCGGCGGCGGTATCTCCAGCGTGAAAGTGGGCAGCATTCTGCCTTGCGCTTCACCGCGTCAAGGCACTCGCCCGGCATTCCCGTCTCTGTATGTCCCTTTAGATTTCTCCGATTTCCTCCGTCAAGGATTGTCCCAAATGAAGCGTGTTTTGATGTTGGCGGCGGCACTCGCCGTGGCCGGCCCGGTGTTCGCCCAGAATGCGGCCGTTGTAAATGGCAAGGCGATCCCGTCGACTCGCGTCGAACAATTCGTCAAGCTGCTGACCAAGCAAGGTCAACCGGACAGCCCGCAGCTGCGCGAACAGGTTCGTGAAGAACTGATCAACCGCGAAGTCCTGATGCAGGAAGTCGAGAAGCGCGGCATCTCCAAGAAGCCCGACGTCCAGGTCGAAGTCGAACTCAGCCGTCAAAGCGTGCTGATCCGTCAACTGCTGGCTGACTACGTCGAGAAGAACCCGATCTCGGACGCCGCCATCCAGGCCGAATACGACAAGATCAAGGCTGCACAAGGCGAGAAGGAATATCGCGCCCGCCACATCCTGGTGGAAGACGAAGCCAAGGCCAAGGAAATCATTGCCCAACTGAAGGCTGGCGCCAAGTTCGAAGACCTGGCCAAGCAATCCAAGGACACCGGTTCCGCAGCCAACGGCGGCGAACTCGACTGGGCAACCCCCGGCACCTACGTTGGCCCCTTCGCCGACGCGCTGGGCAAGCTGCAAAAAGGCCAGTTGACCGACACCCCGGTGCAAACCCAGTTCGGTTATCACGTCATCAAGCTCGAAGACATCCGCGACGTGCAGTTCCCGCCGCTCGCCGAAGTCAAGCCGCAAGTCGAGGAATCGCTGCGTGCTGCCAAGCTGCGTTCGTTCCAGCAGGAACTGCGTGAGAAGGCCAAGGTGCAGTAAGCATCTGCGCTGAAGTGCGATGAACAAAGCCCGCGAAAGCGGGCTTTGTTTTTTCTGCCTGTCCATGAAATTCGGACCAACGCCAGAAATGCCTGTTGAGTACTTCAGGCCTTGTTCAAGGGAATCAACACGCCGAACCTGGTGCCTGACGCCGCGCTTGAAGAAACCTCGATGCGTCCGCCGTGGCCTTCCACGATTTGGGAAGCAATGAACAGCCCCAGACCCAGGCTGGCATACGGGCCGTGATCGGTGACCGTCTCGGGGGCGTAGCGCCCCATCGGATTGAAGATGAAGGGCAGGACGTCTGCCGGAATCAGGCTGCCGGTATTGTGAACACTGAACAGCAGGGTTCCGTCCGACACACTCAGGCTGACCAGCACAGGCTCGCGCCCGTCACCATGCTGGACGGCATTGCCGATCAGATTGGAAAAAACCTGTTCCAGCCGCGCGCCATCGAACATGCCGATCACGCGCTCGGTCGAATTCAGCTGAATGTCTGCTTCCGGGTGAACCGTGTGCGACTCGTCCACGATGCGCGCGCAGATCGGCTGCACATCGATTTCCGACTTGACCAGCGGAATGCCCGGACCGACTTGCGATCGCGTGAAATCCAGCAGGTCGCCCACAATGTGGCTGGCCCGCTTCACGCTGGAATAGATGCGCGACGCAATCTTGGTCGGTCGTGCACCCAGGTCATGGGTGCGCAACAACACGTCGGCGCCCAGCAAAATCGCATTCAAGGGCGTGCGCAGGTCATGTCCCAGGATGCCCAGGAAAATGTTGCGCGAGGCCTGCACCGCCGCCGTATAGCTTGAAATGGATTCCGCCAGCGCCTGGTCGATGGCCTCGTTGAAGCGGATCATGTCTTCCACCTGGAAGTCCGTATCAAGCGGCTCATGCATCATCCAGAGCTTGATCACACTGGCCCGCAAGGCGCGAAATTCCGACACCAACTGGTCGATGGTGAAACCCGACACCAGTCGGGTAATGGCATGGGTTTTCGCCGCCGTACCTTCGTCCGACACGGCGTGGCCTTGCGACTTTTCAAGTTGCTCCTGCGAAGATTGCTTGGTGCGCAGGTCGGCCGCAATCGCCGTCAGCATCTGCTCGGCGTGATCGCGAAGCGCTTTGGTATCCATCGCCTCGCCGGGCGTGGCGATCGTGCTGGCGAAACTTTCCCATTCCCGCACGATGGGTTCGATGTTGCCCAGAATGAAGTCAGACAAACGCATGGCAATTCGAACCTGAAAAATCGAGCAAGCAAGGCGCTTGGTCAGGCGTGGAGTAGAGCACCAATCGCTTGTGCGCGCAGGAATACCTCCGCCTCTTCTGCAAAACGACGGCCAGACCGTAATCGCCAAGTCATACCCGGTCTTTAGCATGCGCGGGCTCTACCACGCACAGCCAAGGCATCCTTGGCGGAGATCATTCATGTCCCGGTCAATTCTTCGTGGCGGCGCACTTGCTGCTGGCTCCGTTTTCATCGCGCTGTCCCTGGCCGCATGCGGCGGGGGTGACGACGACACCACCCCCGTGGTCGTCACACCCGTATCGCCCGCTCCCACGGCACCTGCCGGTGTGGGGTTCGAAGACACCGCCCCCGTCGCCGCCGTCCCGGCCTTCGTCGACAATATCGCCAGCAACCAGCGTGGCGACGCGCGCTTTGCCACCCTGGACACCAACGCCGGCGTGCGCGTGCTGGCTGGCTTCCTGGACGTGTGGAAGCCCTCGTCCCTGATCGTCGATGCGGGCGTCACCGCCCCGGCCAACGGCAACTTCCCGGCCGTCACCGCCTCCACCTGGACCGGCATTCCCGGCGATGCCACCGACGGCACGAAGCTCAACCCGACGGTGCTCAACGCCAACATCCAATACGTCATCAACCTGACGCGCGCACGCACCGCAGAACAGACGCTGGCTGCCTACCTGGACGACCGTCGCGGCAAGGCCTACAGCGTCACCGACGCCCTGGGCCCGCTGACCAATGCCTGGCGCAGCGCTGCCCAGCAGACCACCACCATCAACGACATGCCGGCCGACGCCACCACCGTGCTGTACAACGACGGCGGCAACAACATTGGCGTGGGCGGCGCGGCCAACCCCAGCTTCGGTCTGGTGATCGACTTGCTGGGCACCATGGGCAACAACGCCTCGACCGAGCCGGCCAAGCGCTTCTACAAATACGCCCGTCCCTATCGCTGGAGCAGCGACGTGGTGGTCGTACCCGCCTTGCTGCCCGCCCGCAGCAGCACGCCGGCTACCGATGGCGGCTTCCCCAGCGGCCACACCGCTGAAGCTGGCCGCAACACGCTTGGCATGGCCTACCTGCTGCCGGAACGCTTCCAGGCGCTCGCTGCGCGTGGTGTCGAGATGGGCGAGAGCCGCATCCTGGCCGGCATGCACTCGCCGTTCGACGTGATCGGCGGACGCATCCAGTCGATCGCCGCCGTGGCAGCCAACCTGAACGCCGCCTCCCCGGCCGCCCGCAAAGCAGCCTATGACCAGGCGCACACTGCCTTGATGGCAGCCACCAACACCAGCAACGCGGCCGATTTCTACGCCGCCGCCAACGCCTCCACCACCAGCACCGATCGATTCGCCGATCTGGCCGTGAACAAGGCCAACAACCTGCGCCGCCTGAGCTTCGGCTTCCCGCAGATTGGCGACACCAGCAAGCCGGCCGTCGTCCCCAAGGGCGCGGAAATTCTGCTGGAAACGCGTCTGCCCTACCTGGACGCCAATCAGCGACGCATCGTGCTCAAGACCACCGCCCTGCCCTCGGGTTACCCGGCGATGGACGACGCCGAAGGCTGGGGTCGCCTGAACATCTTCGACGCAGGCGGCGGCTACGGCGCCTTCAATGGTGACGTCAGCGTCACCATGGACGCCGCGCTCGGCGGCTTCAATGCACGCGACAGCTGGACCAACGACATCAAAGGCGCGGGCAAGCTGACCAAGGCAGGCACCGGCACCTTGCGCCTGACCGGCGCAAACACCTTCGCGGGCGGCACCGAAATCAAGGCGGGCACAGTCGAAGCCGGCGCCAGCAAAGCCTTCGGGTCAGGTGACGTGTATGTCGGTGCAGGCACCGTCCTGGGCGATGCGCCGGGTGCGATCACCATCGGCGGCAATTACACGCAGTTGGCTGCGGGCGCCTTGCAACTGCGCCTGGCCTCGGAGACCAGCAGCCGCCTGTCGATCGCCAAGACCGCGACCCTGGCCGGCAGCCTGACGGTGAGCTTCGCCAATGGTTATCGCCCGGCGATCGGGTCAACCATCAGCCTGATCTCGGCGGGTACGGTGAACGGCACGTTCTCCAGCATCACCGTGACTGGCTACAAGGTCACGCCGGTCTATACGGCCACCGGATTGCAGGTTCGTATCGACGGCTGAGCATCGACGGCCCAGGTCCGCGCGTATTGCGCGGGCCTGGACCTTACCAATGCCCGTAATGCGCCACCACGCCGCGCCACAGGGCATCGCGCTCGGCGCCCAGATGGTTGCCACTGGCGTCGCCAGTGGCTTCCTTGCCGACAGCGGTATGCACCATCACCAGTTTCAGCGCCGGGTCGACATAGATGGCCTGGCCATACACGCCCAGCAGCACAAAGCGGCGTTGCACGCCCGGCATCAGCCAGGTCTGCAGGCCGTAGCCGTAATAGGTGCTGCCCTTGTTCTGCATCACGCCAGGGCGGAAGGACGCGGGCTGGCGATTGGGGTCGGTCATGGCCAGCAGATAGTCGCGTGGCACGACCGCATGCTTGGCCACCTGGCCGTCATTGGCCATCAGCCATCCCAGGCGCGCGTAATCGCGCACCGTTGCGTTCAGTCCACCGGCAGCCAAGGCAAGGTGATCGGCAGGATTGAGCAACCAAGTTGCCGCTGATTCCGCCCCCATCGGCTGCCAGATGTTCTGATCCACGTACTCACACAGGGTGCGTCCGGTGGCGCCCTGCAGCACCAGCCCAAGGATCTCGGTCTGCGCGCTGCTGTAGTTGAATACCTCGCCTTCAGGCACCGCCCGCTCGGTCAAGGTACTGGCCGCCGCCACCAGCCCGGACTTGCGCGCGGCCGCATTGAAGCGCGTCCGGTCATCGGTCGCGGAATAGTCTTCCACGTAGCGCGCGCCAGAGGCCATGCGCAGCAGGTTGATGATGCGGGTCTCGCCCATCATCGTGCCGGCCAAGGCTGGCGCATAGGTGGCTGCCGTATCGTCCAGCGAGCGGATCTGCCCTGCCTCGACGGCCTTGCCGATGGCCAGCGCGACCACGGTCTTCGCCATCGATTGCGACAGCATGCGCATGGCCGGTGTGCGCGCGTAGTTGTAGCGCTCGGCCACGATTTCGCCGTCTTTAAGCACCAGCACCGCCGTGGCGCGCTGGTGGTGCATGTAGTCGTCCAGCGTGTAGGGGTGGCTCTTGAATCGATATGCCAGCGGGGTTTCCTGGCTGGCCACCGGAAGTGCTTGCGGCTGCGCAGCCGGCGCCATGGTGCAGTGTTCGGCGACAGTGTCGCGCGCGCTGAACGAGCCCACCTTGTAGGGCTCCTGGTAGCCCTGCGATACCTTGGCTGGCACGGGGTAGCCCAGGGCCTTGCCAAGCGCGAGCTCGTCGGGTGCCGTGGCGGTGGCGCTGGCCGAGATGGCAGTGGACGAGGCTTGCGCAGACACATCCTGGCTACTTGCCTGCGCCGTGCTGACGACGGCTTGCGCCGCCATCAGCAGCAAACACGTTCCGTAATGCATGTTCAAGGCTGTCTCCCGCCGATGCCGGCCCCGGACGCGGTGAGCGTACCGTCACGGCCGGCGGCCATCGTGCGCCAAAGCGGGACGGAAATCCAGCGCTTCAACACTCGGTCCGGCTGGCAGCCTTTACAGGAAATGTGCTTGCCGCAGGCGTCGGCACCTCAAGGCTTGGTTGAGCGGGCATTGGTGTCAGCGGCGGGCTTCTCATTGCCTGGCGCAGCGTGAGAATGCAGGCTGCCGGTGGGGTCTTCAATCTGGAAAACCTTGCCGCGTTGCCAGGCATCGGCACCCGGATCAATGGGCGGTGCAGGAATATGCTCTCGACGCTTGCGGTTTTCCTCGCTGCTGACACCAAAGCGCTGGTCTCGTGCCGTCACCATCTTCGGGTCGGCGGCCCCGTCGGCGATAAAGCCCATCATCAATTGCGGGACGCCCATCGGCAAAACCTTGTCCTGGTCCGTATGCCAAGTGTGCCAAGTCTTGCCGTAGGTGCCGACCAGCTTCTTCATCAATTCCTTTTCGGCAATGTCCGGGATGCCCGGTGCAATCAGCTGGCCCGACTTCACCTCATGCACATGGCTGTGCCAAAGCGTCTTTTCCGCGTCGGGCAAGTCCTTGAATACCTTTTCACTGACGATATATTCCACGCCCATCAGTTTGGCGTCCTTCACATTGCCGTCGTAGATCACGCACTGAATCACGTCTTCATTCAGAATCGAGCAGTAATGGTGGGCCTCCATCTGCATATCCGGCTTGCCGTTGTAGAAATGAAAGCCATCCAGATAAGCGTTCAAGGCCTCGATCGGCGGCTTGTCCTGCAAGGCAGCTGCGCCGGCTTCCAGGGCCTTGGTTTTCGTCGATTCCGGCGCGCCAGGCGCTTGAACGGTCGACTGAGTTTCCTTGCCGCAGGCCGCCAGGCAAAGCAGAGCCAGACAGGCTGCCGCGGACTTCCCCGAGATATACATTCGATACTCCGATCAGTGATAGCAAGATAATGAGCTCGACCGATAAACAGAACCGTTTGATCCGCGTGCATGACACTGCGCTCAAGCGCAAGGTAAGCGGCAAAGCTCGATGCTGATTCCCAGCAAGATGGCTTCCTGCACCAGCGTGACCGGCGGCGAAACGGTCATGCTGGCGTCGTATCATCGGCGTGCAAGATTCCCGCCCTGATCTCCCTGCCCTTCCCTATGATTCGACAAGCCGCACCAGCCACACCCGCCACGGACTCAGGCAAGCACAGCCCCTGGTTGGTCTTCCTGATCTTTCTGCGCCTTGGCCTGACATCGTTCGGCGGACCCGTTGCGCACCTGGCCTACTTTCGCGAGGAATTCGTCACGCGTCGTGCGTGGTTGAGCGACCGCAGCTACGCCGACCTGGTCGCGCTGTGCCAGTTCCTGCCTGGGCCGGCCAGCAGTCAGGTTGGCATGGCGCTGGGTTTGTCGCGCGCCGGTTATGGCGGTGCCCTGGCAGCCTGGGCCGGCTTCACCCTGCCCTCGGCAATCGTGCTGATCGCCTTCGCACTGGCGCTGTCGCATTGGGGCCTGGCAACCAACAGCACCGGCGTCGTGGCGGGCGCGCTACACGGCTTGAAGCTCGTGGCGGTCGCCGTGGTTGCCCAGGCCATCTGGGGCATGGCGCGCAGCCTGTGCGTGGGCCCATTGCGTGCCAGCATCATGACGCTCAGTGCTTGCCTGGTCTTGCTGTTTCCAGCGGCATGGAGCCAGGTGGCAGCCATCGTGATCGCTGCCCTGATCGGGCTGACGTGGATCGCGCCGCTTGCCCCCACCGAGGGCGACAGCATGCACATGCCGGTCAGCCGCAAGGCAGGCGCATGCTGGTTGATCCTCTTCTTCGCGCTGCTGATCGGCCTGCCCTTGGTCGTCAAGCTTGCACCTGGCCAGCCAATAGCGATGATCGACGCGTTCTATCGTGCAGGCGCCCTGGTATTTGGCGGCGGACATGTGGTGCTGCCCCTGCTGCAGGCCGAAGTCGTCCCATCCGGATGGGTATCCAACGAGGCCTTTCTGGCGGGCTACGGCGCAGCACAGGCGGTCCCAGGTCCGCTATTCACGTTCGCGGCGTTCCTGGGTGCGTCGATGAGCGTTCAACCGAGTGGTTGGCTGGGTGGCTTGATCTCCCTGCTGGCCATCTTTGCGCCTGCCTTCCTGCTGGTGGCTGGCGCCTTGCCCTTCTGGGCCTCACTGCGCCAAAGCATGCGCATGCAGGCCATGCTGGGCGGCGTCAATGCCGCCGTGGTCGGCCTGCTGGTCGCGGCCTGGTACGACCCGATCTGGACCAGTGCCATCAACGGACCCAGGGATCTCGCCCTGAGCCTGCTGGCCTTGCTGGCCCTGATGTCGTGGAAACTGCCGCCGTGGCTGGTGGTTGCTGCTTGCGCCTTGCTCGGGTGTCTGACGGCGCTGATCGTCTAAGCTGATTCAGCACGCCAGCAAGGCTTATCTGGAGCTCGATTGCCGCATTATTTCGCTGGCCGAAATAATGAATTGAGCTTGGCGGTGGTTCACGGGAAATGGCATGGCACCTAGTATGAATGCCAGCATCCATTCAGCGATATTCACCGTGAATCATTCAAACAAACCAAGCAACAAACCAGGCAATACCATTCTCGTCGAAAACACCGCGTCGAACCTCGGCCGACGCAAGGCATTACTCGCGTCCGCAGTTGGCGCGGCCTCCGTATTCGGCGCGTCCCTGGCCACGGCCAGCAGCCACGCCGCCACCCCATCCAAATCCCCAGCAGACAAAGAGACCAATATGTCCAGAACCGACGCTTTCCCGATTTCCTACCGCACCCAGAAAGTCGGGAACGTCGAGGTCTTCTACCGCGAAGCCGGCCCCAAGGACGCGCCGGTACTGTTGCTGCTGCATGGTTTCCCGAGCGCAAGCCATATGTTCCGGGACCTGATGCCCCTGCTGGCAAACCAATACCGCGTCATCGCCCCCGACCTGCCTGGTTTTGGCAATACCAAAGCACCGCCGCGTGGACAATTCGATTACAGCTTCGAGAATATCTACAAGGTAATCGAAGGGTTTACTGAAGCGCTGAACTTGAACAAGTACAGCCTGTATGTGTTCGACTACGGCGCGCCCACCGGCCTGCGCCTGGCGGTGGCCAACCCGGAGAAAGTCACGGCCATCATCAGCCAGAACGGCAACGCATACCTGGAAGGCTTCAGCGACCAGTGGGGCCCCTGGCAAACCTACTGGCGCGAGCCGACCGCGGCCAATCGCGAAGCCTGCCGCGGCTCGCTGTCGCCCGAGACCACGCGCGACTGGCAATACGGCACCGGTTCAGACCTCAGCAAGCTCTCGCCGGACGGCTACAATTTGGACATCTTCTACATGGCCCGCCCGGGTGCAGACGACATTCAGCTGGACCTGATCCTGGACTACCGCAGCAACGTGGCGGCCTATCCGGCCTTCCAGAAGTACTTCCGCGAACACCAGCCGCCGCTCCTGGCAGTCTGGGGCAAGCACGATCCGGCCTTCATCCCGCCGGGTGCCCAGGCCTACAAGAAGGATCTTCCCGATGCCGAAGTGCATCTGCTGGATGCCGGCCATTTTGCGCTGGAGACGCATGCGTCGGAAATCGCCGCCTACATCCGCGACTTCCTGGGCCGCAAGCTGAAGCAGGTGTGATGAAATAAGGCCCGCCCATTTCGAGTAAAGCCCCGTGGAGTTTGTCTATACCAAGCATCAAACGCCAAGGGGCGCGCGGCCGGACGCCGAAGTGGGCGGCAAACTCTACCTGCTGAAAAGCGCCTCGCAGCTTCGGCTGACCTACCAGATCAAGATGCTGAGCCACATGGCGCAAACACGCGGCAAGAAGCTGATCATCCAGTTGCCCAAGACGGCGCGTGTCCAGCCGTGCTTGCGGGCGTTCATCCGCAGCTCGGATGGACTCGTCAAGATCGAGCGCAGCTGAAATGGGACTCTATCTGTGCGTATTCGACGGCGATGAGGAACTGGAAGGCGTTGAAGTCGGCCCCTATGCAGACTTCAACGTCTTTCGCGATACCGTTGCAGCCCTGCTCGAAAATGGGGACGCCGGGTCGCTATTCCCCGTCCTGAATACCCATTCGGATTGTGATGGCGAATGGACGGCGCAAGAGGCTGAACGATTGTTCGTTGAATTGGCGCAGATCGAAGCGACCTTGCGGAAGCATCCACCCACGCCATTCACCGCCGACTGGAAACATGCCGCAGCCAAGACCTTCGGCATCGCCCCCGACACCTTGCTGGACTGCTTCTTCGACATCGACGGCGAACCGCTGGTGCAACGACTGCGCGGGCTTGCGCAGGTGAGCGTATCGAGCGGTCAGCCCATCCTGTTCCAGTAGCGCCTGCCAGGCGCGCTCAGCTCGCAGCGGCCTTCATATCGGCCAAGCTGATCACCTTGGCTTCCGACGCGCGCACCAAGGTCTCGTCATAGCTGGTGAAGAGCACCAGGCGGTCCTTGGCCAGCGTCTTGAACAGCTCGGCCAATACCTTGCGCGATGGACCATCCAAGCCGCTGGTGGGCTCATCGGCAATCACCACGCTGAACTTGCCGATCGCGGTCGCCGTGAAAAAGAACTTTTTGCGCGTGCCAAACGACATCTGCTCGAAGCGCTTGTCCAGATGCGGCGTGAGCCCAAAGGCATCAGCCAGTGCCATCGTGTCGGCGTCCAGCGCGACCTGCTGCGAGGCTGCGGTCTTCTCAAGAAACACGCGCCCGGTATCCACCGGATATTCTGCGTAGTCCTCGGGCACGTAAGCCAGCGTCTTCTTGGCGGCATCAGCGGCATGCGTCAGGGAATGCCCGCCCAGCCAGACCTCGCCCGCGTCGGCACCCGCCTCACCCGCCAACATGCGCAGCAAGGTCGACTTGCCGCTGCCCGTTTCGTCCTCCAAGGCGATGCAGCGTGCGCCGGCCTGGAAAGACAAGCCCTCGAACAGCATACGGTCGTCAAAACGCTTGGAAAGCTTGTCGAACGCGAGCAAGTAAGAAGTCATTGACCAACCCTGATGCTGAAAAAAATAAACCGCGCCTGATCCATCAGGCAGCGGCATTCAAGCGCTGAAGCGCGCGCGATAGTCCTGTGGCGTGACCGACATGACCCGCAAGAAACTGCGCCGCATGGTTTCTTCCGAGCCGAAGCCGCAACGCTGGCAGATGCGCTTCACCGGCAAGCGCGATTCGGACAACAAGCGCCGCGCAGCCTCCACGCGCAAACGTTCGACCGCACGGCTGGGCGTCATGCCCGTCGCCTCCGCATAGTGGCGACTGAAGCTGCGCTCGCTCATGCCCACCTGGTCGGCCAACAAAGGCAGCGACAGATCATCGGCAAGATGGCTGTTGATCCAGTCATGCAGCGGCCCGAAGCGGTCCTCGGAAGTCTGCAACGACAGCGCCGTGCTGAATTGTGCCTGCCCGCCCGGCCGTTTCAAAAACACGACCAAGTGCCGAGCCAGCGACAAAGCCATGCTGCGGCCCAGGTCCTCTTCCACCAAGGCCAACGCCAGGTCGATGCCAGCCGTCACGCCCGCCGAGGTCCACACATGGCCATCGTTCACAAAGATCGGGTCAGGCTCCACCTGAATGCGCGGAAAACGCTGCGCAAACTCCTCGCAATACGACCAATGTGTGGTCGCCCGCCGACCATCCAGCACGCCAGACGCGGCCAACAGAAACGCACCCGTGCAGACCGACGCCACCCGCCTGGCCCGCCCTGCCCGCGCCTGCACCCAGGCCACCAGCGACGCGTCGATCGACGCCGCCTTCACGCCCGGCCCACCCGCGATGATGAGCGTGTCCACCTCATCGTCCACGGCGGAAAGCGCCGCACTGGCCAAGCCCAGGCCGGATGAGGTCGTCACGCCCTGCCCGCCCTGCGCCACCACCCGTATCTCGTAGGGCCGCGGCACACCGGCGGCATCGGCCCTGTCATTGGCGGAGGCGAACACCTGCAGCGGCCCCGAGACATCGAGCAGCTGCACCGAGGGATAAGCAAGCAGCTCGATGACGCGAACAGCGCTTGGCGGGAAACGAGGGGCTTTTGGCATATTCGCCAAATCATGCGTGGGTAAGCTGGGTTTGTCCATCCCGAATCAGCCCCAGGAGATATCGATGATTCCCCAAGACAGACATCTGCAGATCGGCTCGTTGATGTTCGACGGCATCGACCAGATCGACCTCACCGGCCCCTTCGAAGTGCTGGCGCGCATCCCGAATTCCACCTACCGCCTGTACGGCAAGACCGGCGACATGATCCGCGACCTGAAAGGCCTGCGGCTCACGCCCGACGCATCGATTGCTGAGGCCCCCCAACTGGACATCCTGCACATTCCCGGCGGCAGAGGACAAGAGGCCTTGATGGAAGATGAGGAAGTGCTGGGTTGGATCCGGCAACAAGCCGCCGGCGCGCACAGCATCTTTTCTGTGTGCACCGGCGCCCTGGTTTGCGGCGCGGCAGGCTTGCTGAAAGGACGCCGCGCCACCACCCACTGGGCATCCTTCCACTTGCTGCCCTACTTCGGCGCCATCCCCGTGAACGAGCGTGTGGTGATCGACGGCAACTGGATCTTTGCGGCGGGCGTCACTGCCGGCATCGACGGCGCACTGCGGCTTGCTGCCGAGTTGCGCGGCGACGATGCGGCAAAAGCGATCCAGCTGCACATGGTCTATGCGCCAGAGCCGCCGTTTGATAGCGGCACGCCGGAAACGGCGCCTGCGCATATTCTTGAGCAAACGCGTGCGACCTTGGTCGAGATCACGTCGCAGCGAGAAGTGACTGCGAAACGTATTGCGGAGAAGCTGGGTATTGAAGTTGCTTGAACAACGGAACTGCCGGCGCCAAGCACCGTAGATTTACATCAGCCCCGACTCGATCGCGGCTTAGCTGGCATAAGCGTGCGGCGCCGTGGCCACCTACCATCACCTCATGATGCTCATCCATCCAGCATCAGATCGACCGACTTGCCCAGCTCCGCAAACATGAAGTTCGGCGCGATACGCGAGGCGATCTTCAGCACATTGCTCAAGCCCGGCCGAATTTCCAGCACATCCTTGCGCAGGCCTGCCAAGGCGTACTGGACCATCTTCTCGACCGGCATCGGCTTAACGCCGCCCACATCTTCCTTGGTGAAATCGCCGGAAAACAGCGGCGTGTCCGTGCCCGGCAGCGCAAGCTCGAAGACCTGCACGCGGGTCCGTTTCAGCAGCAGTCTGAGCGCACGTCTGTGGGCATGCAGGCCGACCTTGCTCCGCGGTAGATTGAGGCCTCCGCCGTGACGACAATGGCGAGGCCCGAGCACACATTCACGATCGCAGTACTGGGCTGTCTATATAGTGAAAGCAGGCACACTTTGATCGCGGCTATAAATCTTAAAGATCGCGACCAGTTCCGGCAGGCTGCCTGATGCCGCCTCTGGCGTACAAACCGACCGAAATTACGCTCTCTAATTAACCGTGATCCCTATCAAAATCGTGATCGAACCTAAGTAATGAAAATTCTGACTGAAAGCCTGCTAAATTAGCGGCCTAACAACTACAGATTCACTGCCATCGTCAAGGCCACTCAGCATGAAATCCTGAAACAACGCAGGGCAATCTTTCGTGACTAACTTATAAATTTGGCAGGAAACATTGCGCATTTCCCAGTCCCCGATAATCGCACCGCGCGCCATGAAGAAACTCCGGATAGCGCGAGCATTTGCTGTCACCACAATCTTTGCTTCTATTGAGTTCGGCAAAGCAGACCTGGCAGCAGATCTAGCCTCTCGCAATTTCTCCTTATTCGACATTGAAACAGACGATTCAGAGGCATTTCTTAGAAGAGACCTATAGACATCTAGTGAGGCTTGCGCCCCATCCTCCCATATTTTTAGAAGATTCGCATTTTTCTTGAGGGTTGGAGGCAATACGAATCCAGCCTCTGATTCGTCATAATACTGCTGGGATAACTGACTGAAGGAAAACCCGATTCGATGGCGAACTAATTGATGCGTAAACGCCCTAGATACTCCGGTTATTAAAAAAGTCCAGCCAACATGCTCGAGGACACTCTCGTGGCCACTATCAATCAAGTTCCGGATATATTCCGAATTATTCCTCGGAGACTGCCTTGAACCAAAAGACATATAACAAATACGCCCGGCAAATTCAACGGAGTTTTCACCATCTGACGCATTCCTGGAGCGATTCCACTCAACCTGCTCATCCAACAGGAAATCAAGGACCTCATCCAAATCGAAATTCGGCGAAGACAATCGACGGACGTTCGGCTGAACAATTTTTACCATGAAAATCCCGTATTTCTGCATTTATATAAGTATAGCTTTTATTTTATCATTTTTTTAATTTTTGAATTTCAGACTTAAGAGCATCAACTTCTTCACTCAGCTTCGCTACCTGCGCAGAATTTTTCGACTCGCTCAACTTATTCTCAACCACGCCAGAAAATAAGGTTGCCAAACCAGGTGTAACAATTGCAATAACGGCCACAAATATCCCAAAAAAAACAGCGCCTATAAATAAATTTTTATTAATTACATGCTTCACCATTTTTTCGGATCTACGCGCGAGGTCCGCGAAATCGTCCCCGAGCGTGTCAAGCTGCTGAACGGAAGCGCCTGAAGAACCTGCTCCGGCAAAGCCTGCGGACTCGGCATCGAGAGCAAACAACGTTAGTGTCGCTACCACCTCGCCGCGCACGAGCATAATGTTCTTTGCTCCCATATTAATCAAGCATACGGTAAGATAACCGCTATAGCCTGGATCAATGTGCCCAGGGTTCGTCATAATTAAACCGTTTTTCGCCAATCTATTTGGCGGAAACATTAACCCGCCAAGGTCATTAGGCAAACTCAAGTACTCCTCAATTTGAACAACCACAGCTTGACCCGGTCCCAGCGATACGTTCTCGCACCCGAGATTCTTTATCTCCCCAAAACCTTTGGTTAACCTCTCCCGTGCTGAAGGAAAAACCAACCCCACGGTCAAATCGATAGACGACGAAGCAACTTGACTCTGAATATTGAACTTAGAGCCTAAGGCAATTCGTCCATTTTGAATCTGTTTTCTTATTGCGCTGTCACTTAACATATTTCTGCCACCCTGAAATTCAAAGTAAAAAATAACAACTCACTTAATTAGAACCTAAATCCAGCCAACCAACAGCACTCAGAAATCAGCCAAACGAAGGCATCGATAACTATGATTCCATCCAAACGTTTATTTTTTTTGAAAAAAAACCTGGAGTATAAATACCCCAGGCTTTACCGTTAAATTCTCTAAGCAAGTTAGAAAATCAATCCACCCACTTCCGCGCGTTCCGGAACATCCGGATCCAAGGCGAGAAGTCCCCGCCCGTATCCGCATTGCCCCACTTCTCCGGCGCCCACGACATCTGCACGGTGCGGAACACACGTTCCGGATGCGGCATCAGCGCGGTGAAGCGACCATCGGCCGTCGTCACACCCGCCAAGCCGCCCGGGCTGCCGTTCGGGTTGAACGGATAGACCTCGGTTGCCACACCGGTATTGTCGATATAACGCAGCGCCGCCACGGCCTTGGCTTTGTCGCCCTGCTGCGAGAAGTCCGCAAAGCCCTCACCGTGTGACACGGCCACCGGCACACGCGTGCCGCCCATGCCAGCCAGCAGGATGGAAGGCGACTCGGGAATCTCGACCATCGACAGGCGTGCTTCGAATTTCTCCGAGCGGTTGCGCGTGAAGCGCGGCCAGTCTTGTGCGCCGGGTACCAGGCCAGCGAGGGCTGCGAACATCTGGCAGCCGTTGCATACGCCCAGCGCGAAGGTGTCGTCGCGGCCGAAGAAGCCGCCGAACATTTCTGCCAGCTTAGGGTTGAACTGGATCGTCTTGGCCCAGCCCTCGCCTGCACCCAGCACGTCGCCGTAGCTGAAGCCGCCGACTGCTACCAAGCCTTTGTACTCGGCCAGGTCGACACGGCCGGACAGCAGGTCGGTCATGTGGACGTCAATCGACGCGAAGCCTGCCTGGTCGAAGGCGTAGGCCATTTCAACCTGGCTGTTGCAACCCTGCTCGCGCAGGATGGCCATTTTCGGACGCGTGCCCAGGTTCAGGTACGGGGCGGCGATGTCTTCCTGCGGATTGAAGGCAACGACCGGCGACAGGCCCGGGTCGTTTTCCAGTTTCCAGACGTCGAATTCGGCCTGGGCGTTGGCGGGATTGTCGCGCATGGCCATGATGCGGCGGCTGACTTCGCTCCACTCCTGGCCCAGCTCGACGCGCGGCGCGGTCCAGATGCGTTTGCCATCGCGGTACAGCTCGATGGTGTCGCTCTTGTTCGGCGCGCCAATCACGTGGGAATGGGCCGACAGGCCGGCACCGCGCAGCACTTCCATCACGGTGTCACGGCTGCCTGCGGGCACCTGGATGACGGCGCCGGCTTCTTCCGCGAACAGCGCACGCAAGGTGGCTTCGTCGCGCTGCACCGACATCTGGTCGGCGCGGATCTTGAAGTCGCCTGCGTCGGCCGTGTTCGGGTCGAGCGTGAGCATGTCCAGGTTGATGGACACGCCGGTGTGACCGGCAAAAGCCATCTCGCTGACGGTCGCGAACAGGCCGCCATCCGAACGGTCGTGGTAGGCCAGCACAACGCCGGAGTCTGCCAAGGTGCGAATGGTCGCGAAGAAGGCCATCAGGTCTTCCGGCGATTCCAGATCCGGCACCGAGTCGCCCACCTGGTTGATGACCTGGCTGAAGACCGAGCCGCCCAGGCGCTGCTTGCCGCGGCCCAGGTCGATCAGGATCAGCACGGTGTCGCCCTGGTCCAGCTTCAACTGCGGCGTCAGCGTGCCGCGCACGTCTTCCACCGGAGCGAAGGCGGTGACCACCAGCGATACCGGCGAGACAACCTTGCGGTCCTCGCCCGATTCGTTCCAGGTGGTGCGCATGGACAGCGAATCCTTGCCCACAGGCACGGACAGGCCGACCGCAATGCACAGCTCGCTGAGTGCCGATACGGTGTCGTACAGCGCAGCGTCCTGGCCGGGTTCACCGCAGGCCGCCATCCAGTTGGCGGACAGCTTGATGTCCTGCAGGCGCGCCACGGGGGCGGCCACCAGGTTGGTGATGGCTTCGACCACCGACATGCGGCCCGACGCGGCAGCGTCGATCACGGCCAGCGGCGAGCGCTCGCCCATGGCCATGGCTTCGCCGCGCACGCCGCGGTAGTCGGCCAGGGTCACGGCCACGTCTGCCACCGGCACTTGCCAGGGGCCGACCATCTGGTCGCGATGCGTCAGGCCGCTGACGGTGCGGTCGCCAATGGTGATCAGGAAGGTCTTGTTGGCCACCGTGGGGTGACGCAGCACACGGCGTGCAATGTCGTCCAGCGGCAGGCCGGCGATGTCCAGCGGCTCGCGCACGCCGACTTGGCGCTTGACGTCACGGTGCATGCGCGGCGTCTTGCCCAGGATCACGTCGATCGGCACGTCCACCGGGCGCATCGGCGGCACCGGGGTGTCGTCCAGCGGGCGCGATGCGCCGGCCACGGGGATACCGTAGTCGTTCTCGCCGTCGACCACACGCAGTTGGCGTTCTTCAGTAGCGACACCAACCACGGCGAACGGGCAGCGCTCGCGCGCAGCCAGGGCGGAGAAGCGCGGCAAGTCTTTGGCCAGAATCGCCAACACATAGCGTTCCTGCGATTCGTTGGACCAGATTTCAGCCGGCGACAGGCCGGACTCTTCCAGCGGCACGCGGCGCAGGTCGAACACGGCGCCACGCTCGGAGCCGTCGACCAGTTCCGGGAAGGCATTGGACAGACCGCCCGCGCCCACGTCGTGGATCGACAGCACGGGGTTGTCCTTGCCCAGCTGCCAGCAGCGGTCAATGACTTCCTGCGCGCGGCGCTCGATTTCCGGATTGCCACGCTGGACCGAATCGAAGTCCAGGTCGGCAGTGTTGCTGCCCACGCCCATGCTGGACGCAGCGCCGCCGCCCATGCCGATGCGCATGCCGGGGCCGCCGAGTGCAATCAGCAAGGCGCCGGGCGGAATCTCGAACTTGTTGGTCAGGCCGTCATCGATGCTGCCCAGGCCGCCGGCAATCATGATCGGCTTGTGATAGCCCCAGCGCGTACCGCCGCCGGTTTGCTCGTAAGTACGGAAGTAACCGGCCAGGTTCGGGCGGCCGAATTCGTTGTTGAAGGCAGCGCCGCCCAACGGGCCGTCGATCATGATCGACAGCGGCGAGGCGATGCGGTCCGGCAGGCCGTGGTGGTCTTGTTCCCAGGGCTCGATGGCGTCCGGGAAGCGCAGGTTCGACACGGTGAAGCCGGTCAGGCCGGCCTTGGGCTTGGAGCCGCGGCCGGTTGCGCCTTCGTCGCGGATTTCGCCGCCCGCGCCGGTCGAGGCGCCTGCATACGGGGAAATCGCGGTCGGGTGATTGTGGGTTTCGACCTTCATCAGCGTGTGCACGATGGCATCACGGTGGATGAAACGCTGTTCCACGCCCTCACCCGGTGCCGGGTGGAAGCGCTGCGCCGGTCCGCCCGCCATCACGGCGGCATTGTCCGAATAGGCGACCACGGTGCCTTCGGGCTGCGCAGCGTGGGTGGCGCGGATCATGCCGAACAAGGTGTTGGTCTTGGCTTGGCCGTCGATGCTCCACTGCGCGTTGAAGATCTTGTGGCGGCAGTGTTCGCTGTTGGCTTGCGCGAACATCATCAGTTCGACGTCGGTCGGGTCGCGGCCCAGGGTCGTGAAGGACTCGGCCAAGTAGTCGATCTCGTCCTCGGACAAGGCCAGGCCCATCGAGACGTTGGCTTTCAGCAGCGCGTCGCGGCCGTTGGCCAGCACGCCCACCGTCTGCATCGGCTTGCCGGCCAAGGTAGAAAACAAGGCGGAGCCATCGAACTTGGCATCGACCACGGTTTCGGTCATGCGGTCGTGCAGCAGCGCGGCGACTTGCGCCAGCGCGGCTTCGTCGAGCGACTTGGCGCCCAGCAAACCGCGCTTGGGCACCAGTGTGTATTCCACGCCGCGCTCGATGTGGCGGATTGCCGTCAATCCACAGTTGTGCGCAATGTCGCTTGCCTTGCTGGCCCAGGGCGACAAGGTGCCAAGACGCGGCACCACTTGCAGGGTGTATCCGTCGGGCTTGGCCGGGGCCGGATCGCCATAGACCAGCAGGCTGTCGAGTCGTTTGGACTCATCTGCATCGAGGGCGCGGTCGGCATGGACAAAGTGCACGTAGCGCGCCGCTACATCGGCGATTGGAAGCCCCAGATCGCGCAGGCTCGCCAGCAGGCGCTCCTTGCGGAAAGACGACAGGGCAAGCGGTCCGGACAAGCGCAGGATGGTGGTCACAGGAGAAGTCACTGGTGGTGGGGCACGGATAAGACGGCTAAGCCCAGCATTTTACCTTGCCTGGGGCCCGGGGGCATTAGAATGACCGTCTGACTTCGTTCACGCGCCATGCCCGCCACATCTCACCCCCTGTTCGGTTCGATTGCACTGCGTGCGCTCGAACACGCCGCACAGTCCGTACTGCCCCCTTACACCCTGATGCCGCGTGCGGCGCAAGCCGCGTGTGCGCTGATTCTGCAGCGCTGGCGCGGCCGTCCGGTCACCATTCTGTGCGGCCCCGGCAACAACGGCGGCGATGGACTGGTGCTGGCCCGATTGCTGAATCAGGCCAGCGTCCCGGTGCGCATCTGGGCGCAGACCGTCGACAAGCGCCCTGCCGATGCCGAACGCGCCTGGCGCGATCTGCCGCGCGGGCTCTTGCAAAGCGGTGACCCCAAAGGCGACGCTACCGGCGCGGTGATCGTCGACGCCCTGTTCGGCATCGGCCTGAGCCGCGAGCTGGATGCCGATACCCGCCGCTGGCTGGCCTGGGCCAATGAACAACACGGCGCCATTCGCCTGGCCCTGGACATTCCTACTGGCTTGGACGCAGATACCGGCGAAGTTCGCGACGGCACGATGTTGGCGGACGTCACCCTGACCTTCCTGCGCGACAAGCCCGGCCTGCATACGCGAAGCGGCCAGGATTACGCCGGCGAAGTGCTGGTCGACATGCTGGGCACCGACACCATGACAGCCACGCTGCCGGCGGATGACAAATCCATCGGCACCGGCAGCCTGATCCGCCGCGCCGACTGCAAGGCCTTGTTCGCCACCCGCAAGCACGACACCCACAAGGGTAGCTTCGGCACGCTCGCGGTGCTGGGCGGCGGCCACGGCATGACGGGCGCAGCACTGCTGGCTAGCCGCGCCGCCCTGCACCTGGGTGCCGGCAAGGTTTTTGTCGGCCTGGCCGAAGCCAACCCGGCGCTCAGCTGCGACCTGCTGCAACCCGAATTGATGCTGCGCCCTGCCGCCAGCCTGTTGAGCAAGAAAGACGCAGGCATCGGCGTGTGGGTGGTCGGCTGCGGATTGGGCACCGATCAGGGCGCAGCCGACTGGCTGGCCGCGACCTTGCACGCCGCACGTGAAGTGCCCACGGTGGTCGACGCAGACGCCCTGCTGCTGATGGCGGCCAACCCCAAGCGCGTGCCGGCACGCAAGGCGCCCTGGGTGTTGACGCCACATCCGCGCGAAGCTGCGCAAATGCTGGGCTGCGACACCGCCGCCGTCCAGGCTGACCGCGTTGCACAGGCACGCCGCCTGGCTGCCAAGTACAGCGCGTGGGTGGTGTTGAAAGGCGCCGGCACGGTGGTCAGCAGCCCGGATGGCAAGTGGTCGGTCAACGGCAGCGGCAATGCAGGCCTGGCTACCGCTGGCACCGGCGATGTGCTGGCCGGCATGATTGGCGCGCTGCTGGCACAAGGCCTGGACATGGACGACGCCGTCCGTGGCGGTGTCTGGCTGCATGGGGCCGCCGCACAAGACCTGTCCGCACGCGGCATTGGCCCGATGGGGCTCACGGCCAGCGAAGTGATCGGCGCCGCGCGAGATCTGCGCAATCGCCCGGAGAACGGCGTGACCTGATCCGCATGACGCGGTCTACACGACCCGATCCGTTTGCCTGACGCCATCCTTCTTTCGCACTGCCCCGACCCCGGCCACGCCCAATGACGTACGCTCCGCAACACCGCCCGATGCTCGCCGTCGGGCTGATGACGCTTTCTCTCTGGGTGCTGTCGGTTCTCGACGGCACCAGCAAATGGCTGGTGATGGGCGGCATGCCGGTCTTGCTGGTGGCCTGGATGCGATACACCGTGCACTTCGGCCTGGCGCTGACCATCGGGGTGCGGCGACACGGCTGGGGCATCCTGCGCAGCAAGGTGCCGCGTCTGCAACTGCTGCGCTCTGCCCTGATGATCGGTTCCAGCCTGAGCGTCTACACCTTGCTGGGCTACATCCCGCTGGCCGAAGCCACGGCGCTGGGCTTCGTCGCCCCGCTGATCATGCTGGCGCTCGCGCCCTGGCTGCTGGGTGAATCACCGCAGATCTACCGCTGGGTCGGCACCGCCATTGCGTTTGCCGGCATGCTGCTGGTGATCCGCCCTGGTGGCAGTCTGCCGCCGCTGGGCATCGCGCTGGGTTTGCTCAACGCGGTGCTGATTGCCTGCGTGCAGCTCATCACCAAGCGCATGCACGTCGACAATCCCTTCACGACGATGATCTGGAGTTCGATGGGCGGCAGCATCCTGGTGACCGCCATGTTGCCGATTGCCTATTCGCAACTGTCCGCCGACTTCATGCCGACCACCACGCAGTGGCTGGCGCTGCTGTCCACCGGCGTGACCGGCCTGATCGGGCACTTGCTGCAGGTCAACGCCTTGCAGCGCGGACACGCCTCGGTGATTGCGCCCTTCATCTATCTGCAGATCTTCAGCGCCACCTTCATCGGCTGGCTGGTATGGGACCAGCTGCCCGACAACCTGACCTGGATAGGCATCAGCATCATCTTCCTGAGCGGCGCGATGGTGGGCTTCATCGAATACCGCAAGCATCGGCGCGGCGTTCCGCGCTGAGCCCGCCTGGTGCCCCGCTCGGGGCACTGGCGGCTATCGGCTGCACTCAGGTTTCGTCGGTCGCCGAATCGTGCGTCAGGCGACCACCGGCGATCACCAGTTGGCGGCCGCAGCGATGCGCCAAGCGCGGATCATGCGTCACCAGCAGCAAGGTCGTATTGCGTTCGCGATGCAGTTCGAACATCAGGTCGATGACGGCATCGCCGGTCGCCGAATCCAGGCTGCCCGTCGGCTCGTCGGCAAACAGCAGGTCCGGTTCGACCACGAAGGCACGTGCCAGGGATACCCGCTGCTGCTCGCCACCGGACAGCGTGCGAGGATAATGATCCAGCCGTTTGCCCAGACCCACGCGCTCGAGCATGCGAATTGCTGGGTCACGGGCATTGCGGCCGGCGAGTTCCAGCGGCAGCATCACGTTTTCAAGCGCGGTCAGGTGGGGCAGCAACTGGAAGGCCTGGAACACAAAACCCACATGGCGGGCACGCAGTCGAGCACGGTCGTCCTCGTCGAGTGCATACAGATCTTTGCCCGACAGCCTGACCGTACCGGACGACGGCAGGTCCAGACCGGCCAGCAAGCCCAGCAAGGTAGATTTGCCCGAACCCGAACTACCCGTGATGGCAACGGTCTCACCGGCAGCGATACTGAAATCGACACGGTCAAGAATCGTGAGCGTACCGGTGGCATCGGTCACCTGTTTGATCAGGCCGTCGGCAACGATGGCCGCCACCTTTGCCTGCTCGCTTGCACCAACACGCACAGTAGATTGTCCCGACATTGAATAAGTCACTTTAAGAGGAGGCGATTTGAATAAGTTGCCGTATGAAAGCACGGGAAACACGCTGGCGACGCGTTCGGGCTGCACGCCCGGACATCAATCCGCTTATCTCCCAGGCCGCCGTCAATGGCTGGCTGGCCTTGGCGCCTTGGCGCTGAGCTTGGCCGGCCTGTCGACCGGCGTCTTTTCTTCCAGTGCCCAAGCACAGACCGCGCCTGCGGCGGCGGGTTCCCCCACCACGGCTGCGGGCGGTCCCCGATTGCTGGTGGTGGGCGACAGCCTGTCCGCAGAATACGGCATTGCACGTGGCACGGGCTGGGTCCCGCTGCTGCAGGAACGCCTGAAGAAAAATGGCTATTCCTATCAGGTCGTGAACGCCAGCATCAGCGGCGACACCACCAGCGGTGGCGTCTCGCGCATGGCGGGCTTGCTTGCCCAGCACAAGCCTGAGGTCGTGGTGGTCGAACTGGGCGCCAACGACGCGCTGCGCGGCCTGGCCCTGTCGATGACCGAGCGCAACCTGGACAAGCTGGTCGGCGATGCCAAAGCAGCAGGCGCCAAGGTGCTGGTCGCCGGCATCCAGATCCCGCCCAACTACGGGCGCGATTACACCGAACGCTTCAATGCCATTTTCGGCAAAGTGGCCAAGACCCATCAGGCGGCCCTGGTTCCTTTCCTGATGGAAGGCATTGCCACCGAACGCGACATGTTCCAGAACGACGGCATTCACCCGACGTCCGCCGCCCAGCCCAAGCTGCTGGAAAATGTCTGGCCGCGACTGGAGCCCTTGTTGAAGCGTTGAATCAGCTTCCCTGATATGCCGTCTTGGTCGCGGCAGTCGGGCGCAACACGCAGATGCACAGGCGAGAGGCACGCACAACGCAACACACACGAAGCAAGACGCAAGAAGCAGCAAAGAAAGCAGCACGCAAAAGCAAAGGGCCGGCAAAACATCTGCCGGCCCTTTTTTCATGCGTGACGCAATCAGCCTGCGTCAGCAGCCTGGCGCTTGATGAAGGCCTCGCCTGCCGGCGTGACCTGCACCTTGTTGGTCGTGCGCAAGACCTTCATGACGGCATCTTGCTCGGCGGCGGCAACACGACGCGCGATCTGGTCACGTTCGGCCTTGGCCCGGTCGGCGTCCAGTGCGGGCGCAGCCTCGACCTTGCCAATGCGGGCAATCGTATAACCGTTGCCGGTATCGACACCAACGTAGGTCGGCAGCGTCTTCGCATCTGCGCGCATCACGGCGCCGACGACAGCAGCCGGCACGTCCTGGGCCGACTGACGACGCGAGAACTGGCGGCTGGCGGCAAAGCCCGTCACGTCGTCCTTGGTCTTCAGTGCAGCCAGGCGCTCTTCACCGGCCTTCTTGGCGAGTTCGGCAGCGCGCTCGTTGGTCAGCTGCGTGCGGATACGTGCCGAGACATCGGCCAGCGGCGCCACGTGCGCAGGATTGTGCTTCAGCAGATGCACGGCAACCAGGGTGCCGGTAGCCACTTCGATGGCGCCCGAATTGCGGTTTTCCTTCAGCACTTCGTCCGAGAACAGCGCGTCGATGACCTTGCGGTTATCCGAGATGCCAGGCGCCGACGGCGGCCCCGAGGGCGAGCGCGTCACGCCAGTGGCGGTGCGAATCGTCAAGCCAAGCTTGTCGGCGGCCGGCTTCAGGCTGTCGCTTTGCTCGTAGATCATGTTGGTGAATTGTTCGGCCAGCTCGGCATAACGAGAAGACGCTTTCTGCTGGCGAATCTCGTTTTCGATCTGCGGGCGCACTTCGGCCAGCGGCTTGATCTGCGCCGGTCGAATGCCGGTCACCTGGATCACGTGATAACCGAAGTCGGACTTCACCGGCGCCGAGATCTCGCCTTCCTTCATGGCGAACGCGCTGTCTTCGAACTGCTTGACCATCATGCCGCGGCCGAACCAGTCCAGATCGCCACCGGTGGCAGCACTGCCCGGATCTTGCGAATTGGCCTTGGCCAGTGCGGCGAATTCAGCCGGCTTGGCACGCGCCTGGGCCGACAGGGCTTCTGCCTTGGCAAGCACCTTGGCGCGATCGGCTTCCGATGCTTTTTCATCCACGGTCAGCAGGATGTGGCTGGCGCGGCGCTGTTCGGGTGCGCTGAACTTGGCTTCGTTCTGCTTGTAATAGCTTTCGACGTCGGCGGTACTGACGGCGGTCTCGGCAATCGCGGCTTTTTCGTCCAGCACGATGTATTGCGCGTCGACCTGTTCCGGCACCGAGAACTGGGAGTTGTTGGCGTCGTAGAACTTCTTGACGTCTTCGTCGGTGACTGTGACCTTGGCGGCGTATTCCTTGGCCGGCAGCGTCAGCAGGCGCACTTCGCGTTGCTGGCCTTGCGCGGCAACCACGGTGTCGTAAACGGTCTTGGGCAAGGTGGCGGAATCGGACACCGGGGTGGTGACGGTCTGCTGGGCCAGGTCATTGCGCAGCTGCGCTTCGAACATGGCCGGCGTCATGCCTTGCGCGGCCAGTGCGGCCTGATAACGCGACATGCTGAACTTGCCATCTTCCTGCACGGCCGGGATTGCCAGGATGGTTTCCTGCAAGCGACGGTCGGATGCGGAGAAGTGCGAGGCGGCGACCGTGCTGGCCACCAGGCGCGTGTCGATCAGGCTGTTCAGCAGTTGCTGACGCGCTTCCGGCGTGTCGAACATCTGCGGATCGAAGTTCGAACCAAACTGGCTGCGCAACTGCTCAAGGCGTGCGCGCTGCGCATTTTCGTATTCCTGCTGCGAGATCGACGCTTTGCCGACCTTGGCATAGGCAGTGCCGCTATCGATGAAACTCGAATAGCCTTGCACGCCCACGAACACGAAGGACGGCAGGATCAACAGCAACAGGATGAGCTGCATCCAGCGTTGATGAGTACGAACGAATTCAAACATGCGGCAAGGCTCCGGGACGCGCAGCAAACGCGCTAGGCCCATGGACGAACGGGCCCGATAAAAAAATGCTCATAGACGGCTCGCCTATGAGCATTCGACTGCGATCCGATCTGGCCGTTCCGACCCAGTGCGATCTGCGAAAGACCCACACCCATCAGGAACGTAGCGCAAGCTCGACCTGAATCGCAGTTTAAGCCTGCGAATATACCAAAATTCCCCGTCAGCCCAAAGGATCGGCCCATTGTGGCGCCTTGGTCTGACGGGCCAGCGGGCTCAGAGCATCCACTCGATCGGCAGGATCGACAGAAAGTGGATGCCCATGCGCTGAATGAAGGTCGTGCCAGGCTCGGTATCGTGCACCTTCACGCCGGTCTCGGTCTGCTCGCGCCACTGCAAGTCGCCGCTGGGCGACAGCACCACCGTATACGACGATTCCGGCATGCGGGCGGCCAGCGTGCGCGCCATGGTCTGCGCAAGCGCCGGGCTGCTGATCACAAAACCCATCTCGGTGTTCAGCTTGGCCGAGCGCGGATCAAAGTTGTAGGACCCGACATACACCCGCTGGCCATCGACCGAGAAGGTCTTGGCATGCAGGCTGGACGAGGAACTGCCCATCAGGCTGCGCCCGCCACCGCCGCGCGAATCCGGCGAATTGCGCTTCATCTCGAACAGGTGCACGCCCTGCTCCAGCAAAGGCTTGCGATGCTTGGCATAGCCCGCATGCACGATGGCAACGTCGGTGGCTTCCAGCGAGTTGGTCAGGATGGTGATGTCGACCCCATCGCGGGCCATGTCGCCGAATGCTTTCACGCCGCCATCGGTGGGCACGAAATACGAAGACACCAGCGTCAGGTCGCGCGTAGGCGTGCCAAGCATCTTGCGCAACAGGTGCGGCATCATGTGCGCCTTGTCGGCCTCGCCCAGGCCCTTGGCGGGGTCGTCGCTGATCATCTGGGTGGCAGCCCACTCGAAGTGCAACGACTTCGCCATCAGGTCATTGACGAAGCCGGATTCCGCCAGCGCCTTGCGATAGTCCACGGCTTCCTTCGAGCCCTTCACATTGGCGACGTGATCGGCCCATCGGCGCTTGTCCTGCTCGGTCGCCGCATCCAGAAAGCCCTTGATCGGGTAGGACGAGCCACTGGACCAATAGCGATCGAAATCGGTCGAGACATCGTCGACCACCGGCCCTACCGCCAGCACGTCCAGGTCGGCAAAACTCATGGTGTCCGACACGCCGAAGTATTCGTCGGCGATGTTGCGGCCGCCGATGATCGTTGCCTGGTTGTCGGCCGTCATCGACTTGTTGTGCATGCGGCGATTCAGCCGAGAAAAGTCGGTCAGATAACCCACTGCGCGGAAGCTGCGTTGCACGAAGGGGTTGAACAGCCGCACCTCGATGTTCGGGTGCGCATCCAGCACCGCCAGGGTCGTATCCAGGCCCTTGGCGCCGTTATCGTCGATCAGCAGACGTACCCGCACACCGCGTTCGGCTGCGCGCGCCAGGGCGTCCAGCAGCAGCGTGCCGGACATGTCGTCGTGCCAGATGTAGTACTGAACGTCCAGGCTGCGCTCGGCGGTGTCGGCCAGCAGCACACGTGACGCGAATGCCGCCCGACCATCGCTCAGCGCATGAATGCCGGACACATCCTTGCGGTCACCCACAAAGGCGCCGACCGCACGGCCAAGCCGGGTGTCGGCGGTATCGCGAAACGCTGTGGATTCGGGTCGACCTTCCAGCGACGGGAGGCCGCCACAGGCGGCCAGCAGCGAAAATGCGGTCGCCGCGGCCAGCACTCTGGCGCAGGTCAGCAGTTGCGCCTGTAACTTTTCCATGCAGCGCGGTGCGCCGTCAGTGCCGTTCACGTGATTCATTGTCATCGGCCCGGAAATAAAAAAACCCGCCGCCACGATTGTGGTGCGGGTTCAGCTTCGCGTATGTGAATGCCTGGATAAATGCGCTAACTTCAAGACATCCGGCACGCATCGAGCGGGACACCATCGAAATGGTGGTGGGTGCTGAGGGGCTCGAACCCCCGACCTACGCCGTGTAAAGGCGCCGCTCTACCAACTGAGCTAAGCACCCGCTCTTCGCGAGAGCCGGAATTCTACACAATTTCGCTGCCTTGTGCGGACTGACAGCAGACAAATGCAGAAACCTGGCAATCGCGATGCAAAATCAGTTCACGGCGTCCTTCAGGGCCTTGCCCGGACGGAACTTCGGCACCTTGGCCTTCTTGATCTTGATTGCCTCGCCAGTACGCGGATTGCGGCCGGTGCGAGCAGCACGAGCGGTCACCGCGAAGGTTCCGAAACCGACCAGCGTCACGGTACCGTTCTTTTTCAGCGTGGACTTGACTGCGCCCACCAAAGCATCCAATGAACGGCCTGCTGCAGCTTTGGAGATGTCTGCATGCTTGGCGATGTGGTCGATCAGTTCGGTCTTGTTCATTGGCCCCTCACAGGTCTCTGACGAAAGAGTAAAAGGCTTCCCGGCGTTGATGACGCACGCGAAGCCAACGTGGATGTTTCATTGATGCAGACGCGTTCACACCTGGAACGAATCGACCGATGATGCGGTAGACCAAGCATCTGGAATGCCAGATATCGGCGCTACCGCAAAGGTCTCGGTGAACAGCAATGCTAGTCGAACTATTTAAGCCTCGCACAGAAACGTGTGTCAAGGAGAAAACACCGTGGAAAGGCGCATGAATGCTGACGCTCGGCCCCGCGCCAATAGCCGAACGCCGCGGGAAATGCCGCGCTTGCTGCAATAGCTCGCAGACATGCAAAAGGGGCGCTGAAGCGCCCCCTGTCGATCTTGCCAGTGATCAGACCGGCAGTCCTGCCAGCCTGTTCACCTAGTCATGCCGGCCAAGCGGCGAAGATCACCGCAGAAGCCTGCCGATCAGTGCTTGATGACCGGATCGGTGTTACCCGTGGTTCCGGCCGGCACATGCTCGACCTTCGCACCGGCTTCCTTGGCAGCTGCCACTTCCTCGTCCGGCAAGGGCGTGGGCATGCGTTCAAGCGCCAGTTCCAGCACACGATCGATCCAGCGAACCGGCACGATCTCGAGATGGTTCTTCACGTTATCCGGGATATCGCTCAGATCCTTCACGTTCTCTTCCGGGATCAGCACCGTGCGAATACCGCCGCGATGTGCCGCCAGCAGCTTTTCCTTCAGGCCACCGATCGGCAAGACCTCGCCTCGCAGCGTGATTTCGCCCGTCATGGCCACGTCGGCGCGCACCGGAATGCCGCTCAGCGAAGACACGATTGCCGTGGTGATCGCAGCACCTGCAGACGGACCATCCTTCGGTGTTGCGCCTTCCGGGAAGTGGACGTGAATGTCGCGCTTCTCGAACACGGTGTCGGCAAAGCCCAGACGATGCGAACGCGCACGAACCACCGAGCGTGCTGCCTCGACCGATTCCTTCATCACATCGCCGAGCGAACCGGTACGCTGGATGACGCCCTTGCCCGGCATGGTGGCCACTTCGATGGTCAGCAGATCGCCGCCCACTTCGGTCCATGCCAAGCCAGTGACCTGGCCAACCTGGTTTTCCTTCTCGGCCATGCCGAAGCTGTACTTGCGCACGCCCAGGAAGTCGTTCAGGTTTTCGCTGTTGACGACGATGGACTTCTGTTCGGGCTTGAGCAAGAGCTGCTTGACCACCTTGCGGGCGATCTTGCCGATCTCGCGTTCGAGCGCACGCACACCAGCTTCACGGGTGTAGTAGCGCACGATGTCCATCAGCGCCTCGTCGGCCACCGTGATCTCGCCGTCTTTCAGGCCGTTCGCCTTGATCTGCTTCGGCAGCAGATGCTGCTTGCCGATATTGATCTTTTCGTCCTCGGTGTAACCCGACAAGCGAATCACTTCCATCCGGTCCAGCAGTGCCGGCGGGATGTTCAGCGTGTTGCTGGTCGCCACGAACATCACGTCGGACAAGTCGAAGTCGACTTCGACGTAATGATCCTGGAAGGTGTGGTTCTGTTCCGGGTCGAGCACTTCAAGCAGCGCCGATGCCGGATCGCCACGGAAATCCATGCCCATCTTGTCGACTTCGTCGAGCAGGAAGAGCGGATTGCGCGTGCCGGTCTTCGACAGGCTTTGCAGGATCTTGCCGGGCATCGAACCGATGTAGGTACGACGATGGCCGCGGATCTCGGCTTCGTCGCGCACACCACCCAGGGCCATCCGCACGAACTTGCGGTTGGTCGCCTTGGCGATCGATTGACCCAGCGAGGTCTTGCCCACGCCCGGAGGACCAACCAGGCACAGGATCGGCGCCTTGACCTTGTCCACGCGCTGTTGCACGGCAAGATATTCAAGGATGCGCTCTTTCACCTTGTCCAGACCGTAATGGTCGTCGTCGAGCACCTTCTCGGCGTTCGCAAGTGCGTTGTTGACCTTGCTCTTCTTTTTCCAGGGCAGACCAACCAGCGTGTCGATGTAGTTGCGCACCACGGTGGCTTCCGCCGACATGGGCGACATGAGCTTCAACTTCTTCAGCTCGGCATCGGCCTTCTTGCGCGCTTCCTTGGGCATGTGGGCGGCGATGATCTTCTTTTCAAGTTCCTCGAAATCAGCGCCCTCTTCGCCTTCGCCCAGTTCCTTCTGAATCGCCTTGACCTGCTCGTTCAGGTAGTACTCGCGCTGGCTCTTTTCCATCTGCTTCTTCACACGACCGCGAATGCGCTTCTCGACCTGAAGAATGTCGATTTCGGCTTCGAGTTGCGTCAGCAACGCTTCCAGGCGCTCGGAAGTGGAGAAGACTTCCAGCATCTTCTGCTTCTGCTCGAGCTTGAGCGGCAAGTGCGCGGCGATGGTGTCAGCCAGACGGCCCGGCTCGTCGATACCGGCGAGCGAGGTCAGGATCTCGGGCGGGATCTTCTTGTTGAGCTTCACGTACTGATCGAACTGCGACACGATCGTGCGGCGCAGGGCTTCGGTCTCGGCGCCTTCGCCAAGATCCGGTTCGATCGGCACGAGCTCGGCGCCGAAATGGGTGTTCAGATCATCTACGCGGGTGATACGGGCGCGCTGGGCGCCTTCGACCAGTACCTTGACGGTACCGTCGGGCAACTTGAGCATCTGGAGGATGCTGGCCACGCAACCGATTTCGTAGATGTCGTCAGCCGAAGGCTCATCCTTGGCGGCAGACTTCTGTGCCACGAGCATGATGTTCTTGCCGGCTTCCATCGCCGACTCGAGTGCCTTGATGGACTTCGGGCGTCCCACGAAGAGCGGGATCACCATGTGCGGGAACACCACGACGTCGCGCAGCGGCAGCAGCGGCAACTCAATGGGTTCTGCAGGGAGGATCTGGCTCGCAGACATGATTATTCCTTGGATACGGATGCAATCAGTGTGGGGGCGAGGCCGTCCAATTCAAGCGGTAACCAGCCAGCCACGCCTAAAGCGCCGTCAATTCGACGGCCGAGCTAGCCCCCGGTCAAAATCACTGTAACACGGCGTCCAGGCAGCAAGGCCTCGTAGCGGGACATTGGCGCACACGCGACGAAGCCCCAAGCGGACGCCGTAGCGCCCTGCCGGGGCTTCCAGGGGCGCATAAGGAGATATACGCGCCCCAAGCGCATTCGGTTGCAGTCAGAGCGCGAAGGTGGATATCCAAGGCACTGAAGCAATGACGATCACGCCCACGATCAGCGCCACCAGATAGGACCAGATCGCCCCAATCACCTCGTCCGGCTTGGCACCGCCGATCTTGCACGCGATATAGAAGCCGATACCGACGGGCGGCATCATCAGCCCGATGTTCATTGCGCAGACCACCACCATTGCGTACTGAATCTCATGAACGCCGAGTGTCTTGGCAATCGGGAACATGATCGGCGCAAGCAGCAGCACGGCAGGCAAGCCCTCCAGCAGGCAACCCAGCACCACGAACACCACGATGGTGACCGCCATGAAGGCCACGACCCCACCCGGCAGCGTGACCAGCACCTGCGACAACTGCTGCACCACACCGCTTTGTGTGATGGCCCACGCCATGGCCGACGCAGCACCCAGCACCAGCAGTACCGTGCCGGACAGCGCAGCGGTGTCGACAAGCATGTGGTAGACCTTGCGTGGACTCAGGCCGCCGTACATCAGGTGTCCGACCACCATCGCATACACCACGGCCACGGTGGACACCTCGGTCGCGGTAGCGATCCCCTCCCCCACCACGCTTCGAATCAGGAAGGGCAGCACCAAGGCCGGACCGGCCACCAGCAGCAGCTTGCCGACGAGGCTCATCGGGGCGCGCTTGGCATCACGCATGTCCTCGTGACGTGCTTTCCAACGCGCCAACACCATCAGCGTCAGCAACAGCACCATTGCCACAACGAAGCCGGCATTGAACAAGCCTGCGATCGACACGCCTGCCACCGCGCCCAGCACGATCAGCACAATGCTTGGCGGGACGGTGTCGGCCATGGCAGCACCGGTTGCCAGCAAGGCCACCATGTCGCGCGACTTGTGACCACGGCGCTTCATTTCCGGGAACAGCGCAGGTGCCACGGTCGCCATGTCCGACACCTTGGAGCCGGAGATGCCCGACACGATGAACAGGGACCCCAGGAGCACATAGGACATGCCGGCTTTCACATGACCCAGCAAGGACGCCAGGAAATCGACAATGGCCTTGCCCATGCCCGTGGCGTCCAGCACGCAGCCCAACAGCACAAAGATGGGTACGGAAATCAGCACCAGACTGGAGATCCCTTCGTCCATGCGCCCGATCACCACCATCAGCGGCACGTGGGATGTGAACGCCAGGTAGCTGATCGTGCCTGCCGCGAAGCAAAACGCGATCGGCACGCCGGACAGCAGGCACAGCGCGACAAGACCGACCATGAAAATGAGAACGTTGACCGTACCCAGCTTTGCCAGCTGCGGCGACAAGGTCCAGCACAAGGCGGCCACAATCGCCACCAGCACCGCGCCGAGAATCAGCGGCTGCAGGCGCACCGTTCTGCCCGCAAAACCCAGCACCATCGCCAGCATGCCGACGATTCCGAACAGCAGCGCCGACACCCGGAAGCTGTTGCGGATCTCCATCGCTGGCGTGGTGATGTGCCACTCCTCTTGCACATATTCGAACGCAGGCGGAATCAGCGCCACCAGTACGGCCGCCATGGCCATCAGGGCAAAGGCGTGCACGTACTCGCGCAGCTTTTCCGGCAGCATGTCGACGAACACACCCAGACGAAGATGTTCGTTGCGATACACCGCAATCACCGAGCCGATCATTGCCAGCCACAAGAATTGCAGCGACACGACCTCGTCAAGCCAGACGATCGGCTTGGAAAAGAGATAACGCGACAACACGCCAGCAAACAAGAGCAGCGTGATCGACGCGCCCAGCAAGGCGGCGACGCCTTCAAGCAGCTTCAGCCACCCAGGACGGGCAGCAGTCGATTCTGGTGACAGCAGCGGAGACGCCAAGGCATCAAGAGGCTCGGCACGAGCGGGAAGGACTGCGCCTTTCGACATGTCAGTCATGGCGCCCCCTTCAATTCGGATTGCCGACGCGTCTTGCTGGCAAATGCGACGGTGAACGCAGCCGATTGCCCGAAAGCCGACTTCATTGGTACTGGGGGCCTGGTGGCTGCGGCAGCAGCCCCTTGTACAAGCGTGAGGCGTGTGAGAGCCATGTGGTGTTTCCACTTCAATTGGAGTTATGCGCGTCTGATGCCATGCGGCGGCCGTCTCAGCGCTTGTGTGGCCTCCGTCTTGTCGAGCAGACCTGGTACGCCATCACGCAGACCCAGGCTCGACGACAGTCATGCAACACCCCCGCGGATGCAGCCTGCTGCGCCGATTGATGCGCTGACGATTCATCAATTTCACGAATCGCGAAAAACGATGAACCGTTAAGCAACCCGTAAGATAAGAGTTGCCGTGGGAAGCATCCATCCAGGGTTGCCCCCAGCGGTCCAACGGGTGGCACGCCTGACGCGTGTGACGATTGGGCGAAGCAGGCCCATGTAGCGGCTCTCGCGCTTGGTGTGCGACTTCCAGACGATGCAAGGGGAAAGATCGTCGACGGTCGCTTGGTCTTGCCCGGCGCTTGATGGCTGCGGGTTCGAGCCGTGCGCCAAGCAGAACTCGCGGACAACAAAAAACCCTCAGTCCGAAAATTGAGGGTTTGGAAGCGAGCAGAGGTGGAACCGCGGGACTTGGGTCTGCCTTACCCCTCTGCACACGTGCCCAGGCACGGTGGCCGTGCATCGTGAGCACCTCATGCCGCATCTGGTACTTAACCAAGCAGAACGAAACCATAAAAAAAACCGGCTCGCTTGAATAAGCGAGCCGGTTCTTTTACCTCGAAGACCCGATTCAGAGAGCACCCCGAATCGAGCTATCAGGTGGTCTTAATGCTTGGATGCCGCAGCAACTTTCGGTGCCTGGTCTTCGCCGTAGATCAGCAAAGGCTTGCTGTCACCGTTGATCGCACCGTCGTCCAGGACCACCTTGACGATGTTCCCCTGGGTGGGCAGCTCGTACATGGTGTCCAGCAACGCGGCTTCGATGATCGAACGCAGACCGCGAGCACCCGTCTTGCGCTTGAGCGCCTTCTGGGCAATCGCCAGCAGCGCCTGGGGACGCACGTCGAGTTCTGCGCCCTCCATGGCCAGCAGCTTCTGGAACTGCTTGACCAGCGCGTTCTTCGGCTCGACCAGGATCTGGATCAGCGCTTCTTCGTTCAGCTCGGCCAACGTGGCGACCACCGGCAGACGGCCGACCAATTCCGGGATGATGCCGAACTTGATCAGATCTTCCGGCTCAACTTCGCCGAACAGGTCGCTGGTCGTGCGGCTGGATTCTGCCTTCACAGATGCGGAGAAACCAATGCCCGACTTTTCAGTCCGACCACGGATCACTTTTTCCAGGCCATCGAATGCACCGCCGCAAATGAACAGAATGTTCGTGGTGTCGATCTGCACGAAATCCTGGTTCGGATGCTTGCGTCCGCCTTGCGGCGGGACCGAGGCAACCGTGCCTTCGATCAGCTTCAACAAGGCCTGCTGCACGCCTTCGCCCGATACGTCACGGGTGATCGACGGGTTGTCGGCCTTGCGCGAGATCTTGTCGATCTCGTCGATGTACACGATACCGCGCTGGGCTTTCTCGACATCGTAATTGCAGTTCTGCAGCAGCTTCTGGATGATGTTCTCGACGTCCTCGCCCACGTAACCGGCTTCGGTCAACGTGGTCGCATCGGCCATCACGAACGGCACGTTCAGCAGGCGCGCCAGCGTCTGGGCGAGCAGCGTCTTGCCCGAACCCGTAGGTCCGATCAGCAGGATGTTGCTCTTTGCCAGCTCGACATCGTCCTTGCCGCTGACTTGGCGAATACGCTTGTAGTGGTTGTAGACAGCCACGGCAAGGATGCGCTTTGCATGCGGTTGACCAATGACGTACTGGTCAAGAATTTCCTTGATTTCAGCCGGGGTGGGCAGTTCCGACTTGGTGCCGGCTGCTACCTCACCGCCGACTTCGTCGCGGATGATGTCGTTGCACAGGTCGATGCATTCATCGCAGATGAATACCGACGGGCCCGCAATCAGCTTGCGCACCTCATGCTGGCTCTTGCCGCAAAACGAGCAATACAACAGCTTTTCGTTCGACCCTTTCTTTTCCGACATGCTTAGTCCTGCTCCACGCGCGAACTCATGACCTTGTCGATGATGCCGTAGGCCACGGCTTCTTCGGCGGACATGAAGTTATCGCGCTCGGTGTCGAGTTCGATTCGTTCGACGGGCTGGCCCGTGCTCTTGGACATGATCCGGTCCAGACGACCACGAAGTTCGAGAATTTCGCGCGCCTGGATCTGGATGTCCGTCGACTGGCCTTGGGCGCCGCCCGAGGGTTGATGAATCATGATGCGGGAGTTGGGCAGCGAGAAACGCTTGCCCTTCTTGCCCGCAGCAAGCAGGAACGCACCCATGCTGGCAGCAATGCCGGTGCACAGCGTGGACACGTCCGGCTTGATGAACTGCATCGTGTCGTAAATTGCCAGGCCTGCATACACCGACCCGCCGGGCGAGTTGATGTAGAGCGAAATATCCTTGTCAGGATTTTCCGACTCGAGGAAGAGCAATTGAGCAACCACGAGATTGGCGGACTGGTCAGCAACGGGGCCGACCAGGAACACCACACGTTCCTTCAGCATGCGCGAGTAGATATCGTACGACCGCTCGCCGCGTCCCGATTGCTCGATGACCATCGGGATATATCCCAGCGACTGTGGGCCCAGCGACTCGGTCCCGTACATCGATGCGTAGAAATCTACAAAGCGGCGCATTTTAGGCAGTTCCCATCAGTTCATCAAAACTAACTTTTTGATCGGTGACCTTGGCCTTGGCAAGCACGTGGGCGACCACGTTGTCTTCCAGCACGACGGCTTCGACTTCAGCGCGACGACGCTTGTCGGCAAGGTAATAACCGATGACTTCGGCCGGACGCTCGTAGTTCTGCGAGAACTCTTCGATCTTGCCGCGGACTTGTTCCGGCTTGGCTTGAAGGTTTTCGCTTTGCACGAGTTCCGACACGATCAGGCCCAGGCGCACACGACGCTCGGATTCTTCGGTGAAGGCTTCGGCCGGGATGGGCATCGAATCTGCATTCGGCACACCGCGCTGCTTCAGATCTTCACGGGCGGCTGCAACACGACGCTCGGTGTCGTCGCTGACCAGCGACTTCGGCACGTCGAATTCGGCAGCCTTGACCAGTGCATCCATCACGCTGGACTTGGTGCGGGCCTGAACGCGGCTTTTGACTTCGCGTTCCAGGTTGCTGCGGATGTCGGCGCGCAGCTTTTCAACGTCGCCTTCGGCCTGGCCGAGTTGCTTCGCGAATTCTGCGTCGACCACCGGCAGCACGCCCTCTTCGACCTTCTTGATCGTGATGGCGAATTCTGCGGTCTTGCCAGCGACATCGGCCGAGCCGTAGTCAGCCGGGAAAGCCAGCGGGAAGGTCTTGGTGTCGCCAGCCTTCAGGCCACGGGCGGCATCTTCGAACTCGGGCAGCATGCGACCCTGACCCAGCACGAATGCGAAGTCTTCGGCCGAACCGCCTTCGAACGCAACACCGTCGATCGTGCCGACGAAGTCGAGCGTGATCTGATCATTGTCGGCAGCAGCGCGGTCGGCACGCTCTTCGAACGACAGACGCTGCTTGCGCAGGATGTCCAGAGTGCGGTCGATTTCTTCGTCGCCGACGCTGGCTTCAGCGCGGGTGACATCGAGGGTCGACAGGTCGTTCAGCTTGACTTCGGGGTAGACCTCGAAAGTCGCGGTGAACGCGATTTCACCGTCGACTTGACCTTCGGTCTTCGGCTCGACGCGCGGCATGCCTGCGACGCGCAGCTTGGATTCACCGACAGCAGCTTCGAAAGCTTCACCGATCTTGGTGTTGATGACTTCCAGGCGCAGTTCCGGACCATAGGTGCGGGTCACCATCGACATCGGCACCTTGCCGGGACGGAAACCAGGCATCTTGGCGGTGCGGGCCAGACTTTTGAGGCGCGAGTCGACATCTTTCTCGACGTCAGCAACCGGAACAGACAGATCCACGCGGCGCTCGAGGCCGGACAGCGTTTCAACCACAGGCATGCAAAAACCTATATCTAAGAGTTGGAAGGTGGGCATGCACCGGTTCGTCGAGGTCTCCAACGATTTACCGGACGCTGCATGGCGCAGGCTTGCATGACACGGATACGTTCATGCTGGCCACTCCTGCGCCACAAAAGTTGAATGATAGCGTAAACCGCCAAATTCGCTTGCTGGACTGCCTTGGCAGTGCTTGATAGCACGCTTGCCAGTGCGCTTGTCAGTGCGCTTGCTAGTAGCTTGGCAACAACGACTTTGTTTATGGTTGGGTCGTGTGCGCAAACCACAAGGGCAACGCAGACACATTCTCGCTGGATGTCAGCATGCGCCGGGCAAGTCGCCGCCCTCCCCCGCAAGCCACGCTTGCAGGAGTTGGCGGCGCCACTGCATCACGGCAGGATGTCGCTGACACCCGGGCTGTTTTTTACCGGGCTGCCGTCCAGCGGCTCGGCGTAGCTGCTGGCTTGCGAACGTCGCGTCGCTGCGGCGATCAAGGCTGCGCCGCCCACTGCGGCAAAAGAGCCACCGGTCCAGCTTTCCGGCAAAGGCTCACCTGCCGCAATGGCATCGAGTTGCGGCTGTTCCAGATCCTTCGCAGCTTCCTGTGCAGCAGCTTCCAGCGCCTCGGCACTGGTCGGCAGGCCGATCGCTGCCGACAGGGCAGCAAACTGCGCGGCGACCACGTGCAGTGCACCGGAAAACGGCGCGGCTTGCGCTTGCACGTCAGGGTCCTTGTGCAGGCGTTCGAGGAAGGCGTTCAGGTTTTCAGACATGGCAGGCTCCTTGGCGTGTCTCGGAATAATCCGGGCACCGGATGGGCGGCGAATGCCGCACCATCAAAATACTACGCGGCGCAGGATTCATGCCCAACTCGAGCATTCGCTGAATCAAACGCCGCGTGATGCCCGTATCAACCGATCGTCATCAGGCTCGCATTGCCGCCCGCTGCAGCCGTATTGACGCTGACCGAACGCTCGGCCACCAAGCGATCCAGCACATAGTCTGCGCCCGCCTCCATCGCCTCGGCCGACATGCCTTGCACCGACAGCAGCGGGCCTGGCAAGGCAGCGACCTTCTTGTTCAATTCACGCAGTGCGTCGCTGTCCCCTTCGAACAGCACAGCGCCCAAAGACGTCGGCCAGGCCTGCCCGTCGCTCAGGAACACCACATTGGGCTTCAGCGCTTCGGGGCGCGCATCGCGCACCGCATCTGCTGCAGGACCTGCGGGGAAGACGGCCTTGTTGCCGGTCGCCAAGGCGGCAGCAAACTGCGCAAAGGCACCCTGGATGCTGTTGGCCACACACAGCACCGGACCGCGCGGGTCCAGGCGGTAGGTGTTGCGCTCGCCCGTGGGGCCCGGCAAGGTCAGCGATGCCCCCACGCCGGAAATCTGCTGCAGGCGCTCGCAGCGTGCCACCTGGTCTTTCAGACCCAGGCCTGCGAGCGTGGCGCGCCAGGTTGCCAAGGGTGCCAAGCGGTTGGCATCTGCCGTCAAGCCAGCGCGCGGACGCGCAGGCGCCACAGCCAGCAGACGGCTCAGGTACAACGGGCCGCCGGCTTTCGGGCCGGTCCCTGACAGGCCTTCGCCACCGAAGGGCTGCACGCCGACCACGGCGCCGATCACATTGCGGTTCACGTAAACATTGCCGGCGTGGATCCGCGAGGTCACGCGCGCAATGGTTTCGTCGATGCGGGTGTGCACCCCGAAGGTCAGGCCGAAGCCCGTGCCGTTGATCGAATCAACCAGCTTGTCCAGGTCGACGCGGGCGTAACGCAGCACGTGCAGCACCGGGCCGAAAACTTCGCGCTTGATGGAGGCGATGTCGTCGATCTCGATCAAGGTCGGGGGCACAAACGTACCCTGCCGCGTCTCGTCGCCCAGGGGCAATTGTTCGACGCGATGACCCGCCTCGCGCATGCCGGCAATGTGGCGATCCAGGTTGTCGCGCGCCTCGGCGTCGATCACCGGGCCCACGTCAGTCGACAGACGATCGGGATTGCCGACCGACAGCTCGCGCATGGCGCCTTTCAACATGGTCAGCACGCGGTCAGCGGCCTCTTCCTGCAGGCACAGCACGCGCAGTGCGGAACAACGCTGGCCGGCGGAATCGAAGGACGATTGCAGCACGTCGTTGACGACCTGCTCGGCAAGCGCAGACGAGTCGACCACCATCGCATTCTGACCGCCGGTTTCCGCGATCAGCGGAATCGTGTGGCCGCTGTCGTCCAGACGTTCGGCCAAGGCTGCCGCGATCAGGCGGGCTACGTCGGTCGACCCGGTGAACATCACGGCACGTACCCGGGCATCTGCCGTCAAGGCCGCGCCCACCACTTCGCCGGTACCCGGGAGCAGTTGCACGGCACCAGCCGGCACGCCGGCCAAGCGCAGGATGCGCACGGCTTCTGCGGCGATCAAGGGCGTCTGTTCGGCGGGTTTGGCCAGCACCGGATTACCGGCGGCCAGTGCCGCGGCAACCTGGCCCAGGAAGATCGCGAGCGGGAAATTCCACGGGCTGATACACGCCACCGGGCCCAGGGGGCGATGCGTGTCGTTCGAGAAATCGCTGCGAATCTGCGCGGCGTAGTAATACAGGAAGTCGATGGCCTCACGGACCTCGGCGATCGCATTCGGCAAGGACTTGCCGGCCTCGCGCACGATCAGGCCCAGCAGGGTCTGCATCTGCTTGTCGAGCAGCATGGCGGCGCGTTCCAGGCATTCGGCGCGCTCTTCCACCGGCGTGGCTTGCCAGATGGGTGCGGTATCCACGGCCGCGCGCATGGCGGTCTCGACATCTTCCGGGCTGGCATCGATGACGAAGCCGACAACATCACGGTGATCTGCTGGGTTGCGCACCGGGCGTGCACGCGTGGTGTCGAAGGCCGTCTCCACACCCAGCAGCGGTGCCGCTTGCCAGGCCGATGCCGTCCCCGCCAGCAAGGCGGACGACAGCGAGGCCAGGCGGTGTTCGTTGGACAAATCCAGGCCGGCCGAATTGGGGCGCTGGGCGCCGAACAACTCGCGCGGCAGCGGGATGCGCGGGTGCGGCGCACCCAGCGGGGTGATGGCCTCGGCTTCCAGCACCGGGTCGCCGATCAGGGAATCGACGCTGATGCTGTCGTCACCGATACGATTCACGAAGGACGTGTTCGCGCCGTTTTCCAGCAGGCGACGAACCAGATACGCCAGCAGCGTTTCATGCGTGCCGACCGGTGCGTAGATGCGGCACGGGCGATTCAGCTTGCCCTCGGACGCGGGGCCGGTGACTTCTTCATACAGCGGCTCGCCCATGCCGTGCAGGCACTGGAATTCGTATTGGCCGGGATAGTAATTGTTGCCCGCCATCTGATAGATGGCCGACAGCGTGTGGGCGTTGTGCGTGGCGAACTGCGGGAACACGGCTTCCGGCGCGGCCAGCAGCTTGCGGGCGCAGGCCAGGTAGGACACATCGGTGTAGACCTTGCGCGTGTAGACCGGATAGCCCTCCAGGCCATCGACCTGCGCACGCTTGATTTCGCTGTCCCAATACGCGCCCTTCACCAGGCGCACCATGATGCGATGGCGGGTGCGGCGGGCCAGGTCGATCACGAAGTCGATCACATACGGGCAGCGTTTCTGGTAGCCCTGGATCACGAAGCCGATGCCGTTCCAGCCTGCGAGCGCAGGTTCCACGCACAGGGCTTCCAGCAGGTCCAGCGACAGCTCCAGGCGATCGGCTTCTTCCGCATCGATGTTCAGACCGATGTCGTAATTGCGCGCCAACAGCGCCAAGGACTTCACACGCGGCAGCAATTCGGCAAACACACGGTCTTGCTGCGCGCGCGAATAACGCGGGTGCAGCGCCGACAGCTTGATGGAGATACCCGGGCCTTCGTAGATGCCACGGCCGGCCGACGCCTTGCCAATGGCATGGATGGCTTGTTCATACGACGCGTAATAGGCCTCGGCGTCCGCCTCGGTCGTTGCCGCTTCACCCAGCATGTCGTAGGAATAACGGAAGCCCTTGGCTTCGAACTTGCGGCTGTTGGCGAGCGCCTCAGAGATGCGCTCGCCGGTGACGAACTGCTCGCCCATCATCCGCATGGCCATGTCTACGCCCTTGCGGATCAGCGGCTCGCCGCCCTTGCCGATCAGACGCGTCAGCGCCGACGACAGGCCGGCTTCGCTGGTGGTGCTGACCAGCTTGCCGGTAATCATCAAGCCCCACGACGCCGCGTTGACGAACAGCGACTGCGAATTGCCGGTATGCGAATGCCAATCGCCATGCGACACCTTGTCGCGAATCAGCGCATCACGTGTGGCCTTGTCCGGGATACGCAGCAGCGCTTCTGCCAGGCACATCAGCGCCACGCCTTCCTGGCTGGACAGCGAAAATTCCTGGATCAGCCCTTCCACGCCGCCGCCCTTGCGCTTGGCGCGCAAGGCCACCACCAGCTTGCGGGCCAGCGCCTTCACGGCCTCGGGATTGTCCTGGCGCGCGCCATTGACCATCAAGGCGACACATTCGGGCTCGGGGCGGCGGTAAGCGGCCGTGATGGCGGCACGCAATACAGACTGCGCGCCGACGCTCTGCGCGAATTCCATGAACGGTTGGTAGCTGGCGTCCTGCGCCACGGCAGTCTCTTCGGCGTCGACGATGGCATCCGCCAGATGCGACAGCTCGGCGGGCAACTGACCCTGCTCGATCTTGTCGAGATAGGTGAAGATCGCCTGCTTGATGAGCCAATGCGGGGTGCGATCGACTTTTTGAGCGGCGGCCTTCAAACGAAGGCGCAGTGCGTCGTCAACCTTGACGCCGAGGGTGGTGCTTGCCATGGGGGCGGATCCAGTATGCCGGGAGGAGAATCGGCATGCTAGCGCAAAGGTGCAACTCTGGTGAAGAAATTTCTATACTCCGGTTGCACCCGACAACTATGTACGCGAAGAAGGTGCAACCCGGGAACTTGAACCCTGAGACACTCGTCTTATTCGCACGACCGACAAGTCAGACAAGTGCAGCATGGAAAAGAATGGATGAGCCCAAGCGTGTTGAGTGTTGCGCCTGACCGTCACTTCAGGAGGTCCAAACGGTGTCGCTATCAGTCCCTGACCTATCGACACCTATGGTTACGCAGACGACAACTTCCCTTCACAACATGCTTGCACAATAATTCCAACGCGCCAGGATTTGGCGCAGGAGATGGAAAATGCGCAAGATCACAGCAGCACTACTGATAGCCGCAAGTTCCCTTGCCGCAGTGAGCACGCCGGCCCTCGCTGACCGAGGCCGTGGTGGTGCCATCGCAGGTGCACTGATTGGTGGAGCCGTCATCGGAGCCGTGATCGGCGCCAACAGCAACCGGGGACCTGTGGTCGTGGAATCCGGCCCACGTTATTACGCGCCGCCCCCGCGCCCCGGATGTTTTGATCCGTATTCCGGCGAATACGTCCGGTGCTACGCACCGCCGCCCCCGCCGCGCTACGTATACGCTCCGCCGCCGCCGGTTTATTACGCCCCGCCGCCGCCGCGCTACTACGGTCCGCCGCCCCCGCGTTATTACCGCGGTTGGTAAGCAGCAGGAAAGAGGGTGGAACGCTCGGGTTGCTTGATGGCAACCCGGGCTTTTTGTGCATTTTGGGCGCGAGATTGTTTTACTGACAGGCTCAACGCCTGGCGACGAAGGCATCGCGCGCCGGGTGCCTGACCGTCAAGCGGATTGCGGATTTTGACCGAGCCAGGCGCGGTATTGTCGTCAGAAGCGCTTCCTGCCTGTTCGAGGCGGGCGCGGCTGATGGTGCTGAAGGAATTGATCTGCATGATGCGTGTCGTCAAAAAAGCGATGCGGGGGTGCAGTGGGATAGCAAGACACGTGCCTGGCCCTCTTCGCGCACCGCTCACCAGACAATCACCCCTGCCCGGCCGTCGATCACTGGATCATTTTCAGACACTGCGCCTCGCACATCTCGCATGCATCGGCGCAAGCTTGGCAATGGTCTTCAGGATGCTTGCGGCATTCTGCCGCGCAAGCATGACAAATTGCCGCACACAGTTTGCAGACCATCAATGCGTGGTCACTGCGGCGAGCCATCATGCCGGCGGCAACTCGGCATATCTCGGCGCAATCGATATCGTTGCGGATACACGCGGACATATGCGCCGCCTTGCCCTCTGACAGGCAGGCGCCCGCGCAGGTGTCGCACGCAGTCGCACACGCCTGGCAGGCTTGGATACACGCGTCGTAAGGCCCCGGTGCGAGGCTGACCACGTCGGATTCGGGTTGCATGCTCATTGCAAATTCTCCTCAGTCAGGGTGGGAAACGCTGGACGCTGACTGTGGCCTGCAAGTGACATGCCTATTCCGGGCGCTTTCCCAGCCCGTCTTCCAGTGATGTCGATGAGAGATCGATATCTGATGGGCCGGTATCCCAGCCTGCTCCCAACACCGCTTGCGCGTCGTTCTCTGGCGCATGAACCGGGGAGGCTTTTGCCAAGGCCATCCACACGCCGAACGGAAGCGCGGCGCGCGCCGGCGGTGCTGCACGGCGAACCTGATGCAAGACCACACCGTCATCGACCAGCACACCGCAGTCGGGCGGAATCTCGGACGGATCGGCAATGTCACGGCCCTTGGCATCGCGACCCAACACGTACCAGCACTCGCCCATGTCGAGATAGGCGGCGCGTTTGTCGGGTCGTTTCAGATCACCGAGCAGATCGGCGCGGCTTACCTTGATCTCGTGGACCACAGGTTCGACGTAGGTTTCCACCGTGGTGTTGCGGATCGAAAATACGTCTGGGCGCGCCACGCACCAGCGCGCTGCGGCGCCGGGCTCGGCAGCCGGAAGCTGGGCGCGCAGCGCAAGGCCGCGCCACGCAATGCGGCCGGCACGAACCATGGCGTGCGCCACGCGTTCGACCAAGGCTTCGTGGGCGGACATGGCAGCGCGATTGCGCGATGCCTGCTGGGCCAGCAACTGAAGCCCAGCGTCGGTGACGCGAATGGTCTCTTGCCCTGACACGCTGCCGATGCGCTCCGCCACGCCTGCGGCGAGCAATTCGATCTCGAGCACATCCTGGCTGGGCCAGCCGGCAGACCGATAAAGGCTGCGCAGACGTCGCAGATGATGGCGGCCCAACAAAATATCGGTCATGCGGGAATATCTGTCATGCGGACAACGAGAACGCCGAAATAAACAAAACACAGACCAGCGGCGATATCACCCGCTGACCAAACTTCAATCAGTTTTCTTCGTCGTACTCGATATCCGAAATACGGCGGCGCAGATTGCTGCCGTCCACTTCGTTCACGTGGGTGTAGGCAAACGCAATCTGCACCGGGTCATTGGGGTCTTCTTCGCGTGCACGGCGCAGCGCGCCCTCAAGGGCGAAAACACGGCGCTGCGCAGCGCGGCTGGCGTACTGATGAAAAAATCGCTTCATAACGACACCTGAAAAGAAGCCCCATCATACCTGTCAGCCGCCCGAGCCGCCTCCCGCGCCGCCGCCGGCACCACCACCGCCCGCGCCACCACCGGCGCCACCACCTGCACCAGCTCCGCCGCCGCTCGAGCCCCCAGCGCCGCTGCCGCCTGCACTGCCACCACTCGTGCCACTGGCGCCGGAACCGCTACCGGTCCCGCCCGTGCCGCCGCCCGCGCTACCGGCATTGTTGCCGCCCACGCTGCCTGGGCCGGACGTTCCGTTGCCGCCGCCGCTGTAACTGCCGCCGGCAGAACCGGTGCCCGAGGTACCCGCATTGCCGCCTGTCGTGCTGTTGGACATAGAGCCGCTGCCATGCGACGGGGGCATGGTTGACGTGCCCGCTCGCCCAGCAGCGTTGTCGCCGCCGACCGGCGAGCCGGTGTTGGAGCTGTTCGGCGAGGTCATGGGCGTGCCGGTTCCGCCACTGTTGGGCCCGGTGCTGGTACCGGCGCCAGTGCCCGTGGTGGTTTGTGCGATGGCGATCGTCGATACGGCAGCCAACGCGACTGCAATAAGGGCTTTCTTGCTGTTCATGTGATGCGTCATAAATGCCTCCAATCAAAGGAAGTCAGAACTTCGCAATCAATATGCCAAGTGGCCCTGGAAATATCCCTTAGCAGCATTGCCCATGCATCACGCCGTATTCAATGCGCCCACCCTCGCCGCATCGAGAAATAGCGCCCATGAAAAAACCACCCGCAGGTGGTTTTACTCGTGCATTGAAGCTAAGGGACAAATCCCTGTGCTTACGCCGAGGCCTTGGTATTGAGCGCTTCCGGCCATTCGCCCAGACGGCGCAGCCCGCCATCGCCTTCCAGGCGATAGACCGCCAGCAATCCGCGCGCGTTGCGCAACACGACATAATGCCGGTCGTCCAGATCGCGCTCTTCGCTGTCGCGGCCAGGCTGATCGGGCCCGCCTTTGCTCAGGTATGTCTCGATCGCGCGCGCGATCAGCCCTTTTTTCTCGCTCATGACGTCTTTCCTTTCCACAATTTTGGAGCGAGTCTACCAGCGCGCCGTCAACAAGCGACCGATCAGCGAAAGTAAGCTGGTTTGGCACCCGACCGCAGGACCGGTAAATTCCAGGTAACGCGTTGCGCCCGCAACGGTCCGCGCCTCGGGAACAGGGGCTGGGAAACAGCATGTCGCGCTTCATCCTGATCGACAACAAGAGTGGCTTCATCTTCGGCGACACCGCCGACTACGCAGCTGGGGAATCCGATCTGAGCCCCGCCGGCGCGGCGCGGCTGCTTGATTTGTCGATTGGCGAACACAACCGTACCTACACCGAACTGGCCGAAGACCCGAAAGACGGCCAGCCGGGCTACGAGGTCTACGCACTGGACCGTCCAGGCGTCATCGACGTGGTCAACGAGGGCCAGAACCAGGCCTTCATCGCCGACGCGATCAGCGCCGGCAGCTATGCAGGCTTTGTGCTGATCGAGTCGCCCGAGTAAGTGTGCCGGCAGGCGTACGAGCACGCCCGCCCTCCTCGCTTGCTGCTCAGCCCTTGATGAAAGCCAGCAGATCCGGGTTGATCACGTCGGCGTGGGTGGTCAACATGCCGTGTGGGAAACCCGCGTAGACCTTCAGCGTGCCGTTTTGCAGCAGCTTGACGGCCAGGCGTGACGCGGCATCGATCGGCACGATCTGGTCATCGTCGCCATGCATCACCAGCGTCGGTACGCTGATCGCCTTCAGGTCTTCGGTCTGATCCGTTTCCGAGAAGGCCTTGATGCCGTCGTAATGCGCCTTGGCGCTGCCGGTCATGCCCTGGCGCCACCAGTTGTCGATCGCGCCTTGCGATACCTTCGCGTCCGGGCGGTTGAAGCCGTAGAACGGGCCAGAGGCCACATCCTGGAAGAACTGGGCGCGGTTGTCGGCCAGCGCCTTGCGGAAGCCGTCGAACACCTCAATGGGTGTGCCGCCCGGGTTGCTGTCGGTCTTGACCATCAAGGGCGGCACGGCGCTGACCAGTACCGCCTTGGCAACACGGCCACGCGGCTGACCATACTTGGCGACGTAACGGGCGACTTCCCCACCTCCGGTGGAATGGCCGATGTGCACGGCATTGCGCAAGTCCAGGTGCTCGGCCACGGCTGCGGCGTCGGCGGCGTAGTGATCCATGTCATGGCCTTCGCTTACCTGACTGGAACGACCATGGCCGCGACGGTCGTGGGCAACGACACGGAAACCCTTGCCGACGAAATACAGCAACTGGGCATCCCAGTCGTCGCTGGACAGAGGCCATCCATGATGGAAGACGATGGGCTGGGCGGTCTTGGGACCCCAGTCCTTGTAGAAGATCTGGACGCCGTCGCTGGTGGTGATCGTGCTCATGTTGTCGTTCTCCAAGGTTATGTGTGAACCGCAGAAACAGACTAAGCCTTCACGCTGTGCCGCAACAGCCTACGCTGGGATTGGCGGCTTATACGTAGGTATCAGCCGGGTATCAGGGGGACTGCAACGCAGCTGCCAGGCAAGTGGCCATGGCGTCGCCGTCGACCGGTTTGTCCAGATAGGCGTGCGCGCCCATGCCCATCACGCGCTTGCGCACGGCATCGGTCGGAAAGGCAGTCATGAAGATCATCGGAAACTTGCGGCCGGACGCGATCAGGGCGGCCTGCAGCTGATCGCCCGACATGGGCGCCATCTGCACATCGGTGATCATGCAATCGGGGTCACCGGCATCCTGGTCATCCAGAAATGCGGGGGCCGATGCGTAGGCGCGAACCTCGTATCCGAGCGAACGCACCAGGCTGCACAGCGAGACCCTGACCCCGTCGTCGTCATCAACGATCGCGATCGTGGGAATGTGATTCATAGACAGAACATCCATCGTGCCGGGCCGCACGAACGTGCAGCCAATACGCGGCATCTTCCTTATGCCCGATTCTGGCCGTCACGAAAATCATACAGAGGTGTGGTCAGCCCGCTGTCAGGGGGCTGACACGCCCAGCGCTTCGGCCTGGCGCACCAGGTCGGCCAAGGAACGCACGCCCATTTTCCGCATCACATTGCCACGGTGGATCTTCACCGTGATCTCGCTCAAACCGAGCAAACCTGCCACCTGCTTGTTCATCAGGCCTGACACCACATGCGCCAGCACTTCCCGTTCGCGCGGAGTGAGCGTCTCGTGGCGGGCGCGCAAGTCCAGCATCACGGCCGACTGCGCACGTCGCAGGCGGTCGCGCTCGATGGCGGCGGTGACCGCATCCAGCATGTCCTGTTCGCGAAAGGGCTTGGCCAGGAAGTCGACCGCACCGGCCTTCATCGCGCGCACGGTCATCGGAATGTCGCCGTGACCGGTCATGAAGACGATGGGCAGATCGATGCCCTGCTTGGCCAGCTGATCCTGGAAGTCCAGGCCGCTGATGCCAGGCAGGCGCACATCGAGAATGATGCACGCCGGCACGGTGGGCATCGACACCTGCAGCAACTCAGCCGGCGAGCCGAACAAGGTGGTGCGCAGCCCCACTGATCGGAACAGGCTGTCCAGCGAGTCACGCACCGCGGCTTCGTCGTCGACGACGAAAACCAGCGCATCGTTTGCTTGGCCAGATGCGGAATTGGCAGGGGTCTGAGCAATCATGATTGTTCGATAGTGTCTGGCGATACGGCGAGTGTAAGTTGGAAGCTGGCGCCTGCGCCCGGAGAATTTACGACCGACAATCCACCACCATGCGCTTGCGCCGTGCTGCGGCAGATTGCCAGGCCCATGCCCATGCCTTGCTGCTTGGTGGTGAAGAAGGGATCGAACAGGCGTTCCAGATTTTCTGCGGCAACACCTGGCCCGGTATCGGACACAGATATCACCAGACTGTCGGCACCAGTGCGCGCCGCCCGAATCGCCAGCACACGCGGCGCGGACTGCCCGGCCATGGCCTGGCAGGCATTGACCATCAAATTGACCAGGACCTGCTGCAACTGGATGCGATCGCCCACGATGTCAGGCAATGCGGGGTCCACGTCCAGGCGCAAGCTCACCTGTTCGCGGGTGAACTCGTGCTCGACCAGGCGGACGGCATCGTCGATCAATGCCGCCGGGCTGAGCGCGTCCTGCTGCGCGGGCGCTTTGGTCAGGAAGGCGCGGATGCGCTTGACGATTTCGCTGGCGCGCCGTCCTTCCGAGATGATGCGTGCCATCGCCGTCTCGACCTCGTGCAGGTCCGGCACCGGGCGCTTGAGCCAGCGCATGCCTGCTTCGCCACTGGTGACCACCGCCATCAGCGGCTGATTGACCTCGTGCGCAATCGACGCCGTCAGTTCGCCCAGCGTTGACACACGGGCGGCATGGGCAAGTTCTGCCTGCGCGGCCAGCACGGCGTCTTGCGCCTGCTTGCGCTCGGTATGGTCGACCACAAAGACCAGGACCGACCCGTCAGCGTCGTCCACCGTCGGGTAGGTGATGGTGAACAGCACCGGGAAACGGCTGCCGTCGGCCCGCACCATCTCGGTTTCGCCTTCCAGGAACGCGTCGCCACGCGCAAATGCCAGCAGCGCAGACGCAAAGGTGCGGTCGTTTTCGCTGAGCACATCGTCCACTGACTCAAGCACTTCAGACGACGACACGGCATCGCGCCGAAGCATGGCCATCAAGGCGGGATTCACATCCACGATGTTGACCAGCGTGCGCGCGCGCTCGACGAATTCCGGGTGGCTGACAAGGTGCGCGTCGAGCGCATCGCCATTCAGCAGGCCAAGCTTGGTTAGTTCTGTTCGCAGTGCACCCCAATCTTCCTGCACCACGCCAATGCGGCTTGCGTCGAACATGCGGCGGAACCGCCGTTCGCTGGCCACCAGCGCGGCATAGGCCACCTTGCGGTCGGTCACGTCGGTATGGGTTTCCATGATCTCGATGGGACGCCGCAGGTGGTCGCACTGCACGACCCAGCGACTTTCCACGACGATGGTCGAGCCAGCCTTCGTGCGCTGCTCCAGCGTGCCTTCCCATCGCCCGGTGTCGAGCAAGGCGGCTTCGATGCTGGCGCGCTGCTCGGGGTATCGGGTGCTCAGCAGGTCGTCGGCAACCCGGCCGATGGCCTGGCGTGCGGACCAGCCGTAGACCTCTTCGGCGCTGCGATTCCAGAAGGTGATGAGGCCTGCGTTGTCGCGCACGAAGATCATGTCGTGCGACAGGTTCAGCAGGCGGGCCTGACCAGCCAGCTTGTTGGTGGCGCGTTGGTTCTGCAGGGCCAACAGCGCCGTGCCGCCGATGGCTGCCAGGCTGACGCAGGCACGCAGCGTCTGCGCGCCCACATGGTTGAAGCCATGCGAATCGATATAGGCGAGCAGCGTGAGCACCACGCTGCCGGCGGTCGCCCACAGGATGTCTGCCCGCCGGGCCGTACGCGCGGCAAGCAGCACCACCACCACGTACAGGACGGCCACTGCCCCTTCCAAGGTGCTGAGCGTATCGAACAGCACGATGGCCAGCGCCAGCAGCGCGGCCGCGACGCGGCACGCAACGCGCTTCAAGCCAGCATTGGCGCCCTCGGCGCCGTCGATATCCAGCGGCATGGACAGGACACGGGGCGTGCGCCCCAGCTTGGACATGAACAACACCGACCTCCGGAAGCAAGCAGACCAATGAAGCACAGCCAGCCTGCGGCGAGCCGTGGGGGATTGCGTTGCGGTCGGATTCTACGGCTAAACCTAGGTATGACGCGGCGAAACGATGAGGCAATTTCGAGGTATCGCGCCAATGCCTATTCTGTGCTTCATCGGACATCCAGCGCCGATTGCCCATCCGAAACCCGGCCGAAAGCGGCCCCTGGCTTTTGGTTGTGGCACTACATGCAAGCGTCCTTCATTCAGGAGAAATGCCATGACCGATCTGTCCCTTCAGGCTCGCCATCGTGCCCCGCTGCGTACCCCGTCCGACCTGGGTGCCGAGGCCACTGCCGACATCTCCAGCGCGCTGACCGCCCTGCTGGCAGACATGTTCGCGCTGTATCTGAAGACCAAGAACTTCCACTGGCATCTGTCGGGCCCGAACTTCCGCGACTACCACCTGATGCTGGACGAGCAAGGTGACGAGATCTTCGCCACCACCGACGTGATTGCGGAGCGCGCCCGCAAGGTCGGCGGCACCACCATCCGGTCCATTGGTCACATTCAGCGCACCCAGCGCCTGCTGGACAACGACGCCGAGTACGTCACGCCCGAAGGCATGCTGGCCGAACTGGCCGACGACAACCGCCAGCTGACCGGCTACCTGCGCGCCACCCACGCCGTCTGCGACAGCCACCACGACGTGGCCACCACCAGCCTTATCGAAAACTGGATCGACGAAGCCGAGCGCCGCAGTTGGTTCCTGTTCGAGACTACCCGCGCTGCACGCTGAATCGTTGCGCTGCGCACGGGCCGGGCCAAGCACTGCCCTCGCCTTTGATGCCCAGCATCCGTGCGCGGCGACCTCACCTATCCAGGAAGACAATTCATGAGCAAATTATCCATTCCCGTTGGCGCGACCGATCACAGCGAAGGCCGCCTGGACGCACCCGTCACGCTGGTGGAATACGGCGACTTCGAATGTTCTTATAGCGGCGATCTGTACCCGGTCATCAAAGCAGTGCAACGCGCCATGGGCGACCGTCTGCGCTTCGTGTTCCGCAACTTCCCGATTACTGAGCTGCACCCGCACGCCCTGCGCGCTGCCCAACTGGCGGAAGCTGCCGCCAGCGTCGGACAATTCTGGCTGGCGCACGACATGCTGTATGCCCACCAGAAGGCGCTGATGGATGTCGACTTGATGCGCTACGGCAGCGCCGTGGGCGTCAATGCCATTGCCCTGCGCGAAGCCTTCGACGGCCGTTTCGATCCGAAGATCGAAAGCGACTTCATGGGCGGTGTGCGCAGCAGCGTGAACGGCACGCCAACGCTGTTCATCAACGGCGTGCGTTACGACGGTCCGCGCGACGTAGACAGCCTGGTCGACGCCTTGAATCAGGTGGCGCAGTTTTCGCTGGCGCGTGCCTGAGCGTCTGCCGCAGCAGTTTGAAAAACTCGAGCAAGGAACACCGCCATGTCGTCTGATCCCTCGCAGTCCCCACACCACGAAGCGCCCACCTACGGCAATCCTGACCAGCCCGCGCAAGGCAGCATCAACACCCGGGACTCGCCCCAGAGCGGACGCATGTACGGCGCAAGAAACACCATCATCGAAAGCCAGTTCCCATCCCAGATGGATGCGCCGGCCACCGACGTCAGCACCCAGCCCTTCTTCTGGTCGTCCTTCAACATATCCGCCCGACGCCAGCAACGCGGCGGCTGGGCACGCGAAGTCACCGGCGAAGACTTTGCCATATCGAAAGAAATCTCTGGCGTGAACATGTACCTGGAGCCCGGCGGCGTGCGCGAGCTGCATTGGCACCAGACTGCAGAATGGGCCATCATGACCCACGGCCGCTGCCGCATCACCACGCTGGACCGCCATGGCCGGCCGAGCGTGGAAGACGTCGAAGCCGGTGACCTGTGGTACTTCCCGGCAGGCTTGCCGCATTCGCTGCAAGGACTGGGGCCGACGGGTGCAGAGTTTGTGCTGGCCTTCGACGACGGCAATCAATCGGAGAGCAACACCCTGCTGATCACCGACTGGTTCGCGCACACGCCGCCGGACGTGCTGGCAAAGAACTTCGGCGTGGCTGAAGCAGTCTTCCAGGACATTCCACTGCACAACCTCTGGATCTTTCCCGCGAAGGAACCGGGTTCACTGGCCGACGACCAAGCCGCGGCCGGCGTCTTGCCGGGGACCGAGCCGGTGATCTACCGGCTGTCCCGATCCGAGCCCCTGTTCAGCAACAGCGGCGGCAAGATCCAGGTCGCCGATAGCCACAACTTCCCGGTCAGCAAAACCGTGGCCGCAGCCCTGGTCACGATCGAGCCAGGCGGCATGCGCGAAATGCACTGGCACCCAAACGCGGACGAATGGCAGTACTACCTGCGCGGCCAGGCGCGCATGACCGTGTTCAACACGGGACCACATGCGAACACCACGGACTTTCGCGCCGGCGACGTGGGTGTGGTGAAGCGGAACCTGGGGCATTACGTCGAGAACACGGGGACCGATGTGTTGCAGTTTGTCGAGGTCTTCCGCAGCGATCACTACGAGGAAATATCACTGGCGCAATGGATCAGCCACCTGCCGCCAGCGCTCGTCATGCAGCACTTGAATATCAGCGCAGAAACGCTGGCAAAGATGCCCAAGGGCACGCAGGGAATTGTGCCTTTGAAATGATTGTTTCCGTGGTGTTCCGTCGTGGTTGAGGGGGTCGGCGTAAGCTGACTGGGACACCAACCACGCTTGGAAACAGCTATGGAAAAGATCGAATTTGTCGGTGGTCCCGCAGACGGCGAGACCTTGGAAATCACTGAAGGCGCGGCAACTTGGCACGTTGAAGATATTGGTACGGCAACCAAAGTGACCTACCGACGCACGCTTCGCCAGTTTCCGGATGCCGAGGGCAACCTGCTTGGCACCGAATACATGGTGGCCGAGGGGCATGAGGACGGAAGCAGATAAACCTTTTAGTTGCGACCTGCTGCTTGTCTACAATCCTGTCCTTTGGCCAGGTCCTTCCAGATGAGCAGCCCCCTATTCCGGCACGCAGTGCCCGCAGATGCGCCGCGCTGCTTCCAGATCGAATCTTCCGCCTACGAAGGTGACGAAGCCGCGACCTTCGAGAAGATCGCGCTTCGCATCGACCAATACCCCGCGGGCTTTCTCATCATGGAGATCGACGGGGAAACGGTCGGCTTCATCAACAGCGGATGCGCGCATGACGTGGTCATGTCTGATGATGCGTTCAAAGAACTTGTTGGACATGACCCAGCAGCGCCGAATGTGATGATCATGTCGGTCGTGCTTGATCCCGCTTACCAGGGCAAGGGTCTGTCCACGCTGCTGATGCAGACCTTCGTTGCGCAAATGCGTGCGCTAGGCAAAGAGACGATTCATCTGATGTGCAAGGAACGCCATGTGCCGCTGTACGCGAAGATGGGCTATTCGTACGTGAAGCCTTCCGCGTCTGACCATGGCGGCATGGCTTGGCATGAGATGGTGATGGAGTTGAGCAAATGAAGAAGTTGATGTCGTTGCTGGTCCTGGCGATTTCGCTCGCCACTCAAGCCCATGCTGCGCCGCGCTATCCGTATTCGGCGGATGAATCACGGGCTTTGCTGGCACAGCTTGCGGGTAATGTGATGGTGATCAATTCTGATCTGACGCTGCGGAAGAAACAGCCGGCGAAGGAATTTGATCTGCTTGCCTACTATCCGCTGTCGAAGGACAAGGTGGACGAGTACAAGCGCAGCGGTCAGCTTCGGGAGAAGAAGGACGACATTGCCAAGTTCGTGAGCTACCGAGTCAAGGACTATCAGCTGAGCAATGAGAAGAATGAAGGGATCAAGCTGGTGGCAGGTACGGATTCAGGCCCGATGGAGAATTTTGCGCTGTGGACCTACGACGATGTGTTGTCCGGGCAGTTGGGGGTTTATGTGAAGCTGGATAAGCCTTTTGAACGCGTCAAAGGGCATATGACCTTAGTGTTGGAACTGCCTGGGAAGGTGAAGCGTGAGGTCTGTGTTCCGGTGAACCTGTCGATCAAGGACGAGGACCCGCGGCCTGGTATTTGAGTCTTGGCTTGCTAGAGGCAATACTTTTCGAACACCGACGTGAAAGCGGCATCGTCTTTGAGAAGTGCACACCCTGGTGGGCCATAGACGCCGTCTCTGGGTTCCACGACAAACGGTGCGAATCCCACATATCCGCCCATTCCGTTTTTTGCATTTGCTTCTCCGCAGAGCACTCTGCCAGCCGCAACGAATTTTTGTCTTCGGATCTGCACGGATGAGGGGTCGCGGAATCTGTCTCGAACCAATTCCAGCGCCGGTTCGATAAAGTCCGAACCGGTCTTCAGTCGTTCGATCATTTGCTCTTCGGCGGATGGACCGCACCCGCTTAGCACCAACATCGTCGCAACTGCGACACACGAAATTTTCAGCACGAATACTCCATACGCGTATCCGCAGAAATATAACGCGGATGAGCCGAAAACCCTTATGGCCTGACGCTGATATCACGGCTATAACTACGCATCCCCCGCAGACGCATATGCATGCGCCTTCCCTCATCTTACTTTCGTTTGCCTAGGCCTGTTCGCTCGCCGCTGAAGCAAAGAACTGCATAAAAATTATTCCGTGCGGCAATGCCTGCATCGCAGCGATGAAGGCCTGTTTATAGGTGGTGCTTCGACATCGAGTTCGTATCGACCGTAAGCAGCGCCTGCTGTTGCTGGCGCTGCCGGACTGGAAGGTTGGGTCGGCAGTGGCGGCTAGTCCGGGGTGCTGTGCGTCCGCCAAGACACTGATGTTCTGGATCTGCCATCGTTCAATGCTGCCGTAAACGGCAGGCTGAGGAATGGGACGGCTGTCGCAGTCATCAAACGAAGGGTGGTTGAGTTGTTGGTCTGTTCGATGGAAAGCTCTGCATCCATAACAAGAGTGAGCTGGTTCTATTAATCACTGGAAAGCAATCAAGGAAAAGCTATGTGGTCCGACATCGAAACAAAACGTGATTACCTCAACTACCTTGAGCTCGCAGAGGTTGTCTCTGAGATATTGCTCAACCCCAGCATGCGACCAGTGTCGGTTGGCGTATTCGGGACTTGGGGGACGGGTAAGTCCAGCCTTTTAAACCTTATAGAAGACAGGTTGCAAGAAGAGGCGAAGGACACGGTCATCATCATCCGGTTCGACGCTTGGCTTTATCAGGGCTACGACGATGCACGTGCTGCTCTGATGGACGTGATTGCACGCAGACTGTATGAGGCTGCAGAAAAAGATGAAGGACTGCTAAGTCTCGCGAAAAGTTTGCTGGCGCGTGTGAATACCATGCGCACGTTAGGCTTGGGCATAGAGATAGTGGCAGCATTGCATGGGTTGCCGTTGATGGGGGTGGGTTCCAAAGCAGTAGCGGGCATTGGCAAACTGCTCGCTGGAGAACCAGATGCAGAGGACACCCAGGCAGCAGTGGATGGGGCAAGGGCTGTGGCTAAATTGGTGGACCCGGCGAAGGCGAAGAGCCCGCCGGAGCATGTCGATGAATTTCGCGAGGAATTTCAAAAACTGCTTACAGGCCTGAAGCAGACGCTAGTGGTCTTTGTAGACAACTTGGATCGTTGCTTGCCAGAGCAGACCATACATACGCTTGAGGCGTTGCGCTTGTTCCTCTTCATGGAACAATCTGCTTTTGTTGTGGCAGCCGATGAGGATATGGTGCGCCATTCTGTAGGTCAGCACTTCAGTGGCGCCAACGAGCGGCATGTAACGGATTACCTAGATAAGCTCATACAGATTCCAGTGCGTGTGCCGAGACTGGGCGTCACAGAAATACGCGCTTATCTTTTCATGCTGTTCGCAGAAGCTAGCAAAGTCGACAAGGCGAAGCTGGACGAGCTGCGAACTGCAATCGAGAAGAATCTGCGCTCCAGTTGGAAGGAGCCTCCAATAACGGTCGAGGCAGCTTCGAAACTGGTGGGTGGCGACCCTGCTCTAAGAATGAGCTTTGACATAGCAGAGCGCATGTCGACCCTATTAGCGAACTCCACGTTCGTGGAGGGAAATCCAAGAATTGTCAAACGACTTCTTAATGTTGTGCGCGTGCGTGCTCGTATAGCAGAGCGGCGCGAGATGCCGGTCGACGAAGCGATGGTCGCCAAGTTTGCATTATTCGAGCGCTGCGTTGATCCAGGAGCTGTTAAGAAACTTTACTCGCTCATTAATGAAGCCGCCCAAGGCAAGCCTGAGCTAATCTCTATGTTGGAAAAGCTTGCAGATGACCCCAAGAAGTTCGAAGAAGCTTGTCCTGATGAGTGGAGTAAGAGCATAGATTTTCTCCACGACTGGCTCGGTTTGAAGCCCGCCTTGGGCGGCGTTGATTTGAGGCCGCTCGTTTATCTGAGCAAAGAAACCGCAGTGCTTCGGTCCGTTGCCGGCGACATGTCTCAATCATCCGCTGACGCAGTTCTTCGTCTTGCAAATGTAAAGACGCTTTCGTCACCCGCTGCTGCAATGGCAATCGCGGGGATTGCGGCAGGGGAGCATGGCGCAGTGATGCGAGAGCTTGTGGCTTCTTTACGAGGGCATGCTGATTGGGCTGATCGTCCAGACGCCATAAATGGTGCGGTGCTACTGGCTGATGAAGACGTGGATGCTGGTCGACAACTGAGCGCATTTTTCTCAAGCCTGCCGGGTAAGAAATCACCCTGGCTAAAGGCGCTTTTGAGCGATAAGGCATGGGCCAAGGGAGTAGCGTAAATTGGGGACCTCAACATCAAGCCGAGGGGCGAATAACCGCAGCCCCCTTGTGCCACCATGGGCGGATGTGGACGGGCAAGGGCCTGGGCCGGATCCAGAGGAAAATCGCTTTCGGTCTTTCCGAATCCATCTCGGAAGGTTTGTGGCAAGCGGTGACAGCCAACAGCTGAGCAAGGCGCTAAATAGCTACGCCCGTTCTTCTACGGGCGGTTCTGCCATAGGCCCCAGACGATTTGGTGCAGTCGCCCAAGCTGGTGCTGGCCTGTTCGAAACGCTTAATCAACTCCGAACAAATTCGGCAAGCGCACCCGTCAACCTCGCGGCTCTGGCTGGCAGACCAACACGTGAAGTCATAGATACGTTGGTCGATGCACTGGTGCCAGAAAATGGCGATGCTGACCGAATTCGGACGGCGCTCAACGAAGCTCTCTCCATTTGTCTTGACGGGATGCCAGCCTTCGACTTCGCTAGTATCACAGACGAAATCCTTGTAAATCTAATGGTGACATACACCGCATTATCAATTTTCCAAGCAGTCGTAATGGACTCTGATAAGGCGTTTACGAAGGGGAACACTCCTGAGGCAGTAGAGAGAGCGGAAAGGGAACTAATGCAACTCGTCGAGGTTGTTACAGACAAGCATATGAAGCCGTTGCTCTCGGGGAAGATTTCACAACTGACGACTAGCGAGATGCAAGCTGTGCAGATCGCGGCCATCAAAGAAGTTTGGAAAGAGTGGGAGGAATACCAGCAATGACCGCTATTTTCGTGCACCCTGATTTGACTAAACTTCCTGCTCCCACATTAGATATTATTCCAGTTCACTTGTATGGTGGAGTGCCAAAAAAGGTGGGAATGACTGCGATCGGGCTAAGTCTCTACAATCGGCTGAGCCGTATAAAGGCTCCAATTGATTCTGTGGCTTTTGATTTTCTCTCGTTATCCATGGCTGTCACCGCCGCGGATACATTCGTCAATCGGGACGACGCTGCTGACGGGTGGGCGAGAGACATTCAACTTACCGTGGCGCTCGCTGATCCGGCTCGTTGGGTGCCGGTACTGCCTCTGTTAACGCGTGCGCTCAACTTCCTGAGCGGAGACGTCTGGTCTATTAGGTTTGTGGGTAACGGTGCCCCGCCACCTATTTTTAAAGTGCGATCCAGGCGGGTGATCGACCCATCACCCTGCGACTGTGCATGCTTGTTCTCCGGCGGTTTAGATAGCGCGATAGGAGTACTGGACCTACTTAAAAAGGGTCGTAATCCTTTTCTTGTGAGCCACGCTTACACATACGACGCTCAGCGCCAAGTCGAGATTCTCAACACGTTAGGTGGCGGCCTGGTGAGGTTCGGCGCACAAGCAAATCCCAGTGGTAGGTTAGAGGCCGGCAACGACGTTCAAATGCGAACCCGCAGCTTTGGCTTCTTGGCCATGGGTGTCTTGATGGCTTCCGCTTTGGCGGGACTCGGTGGAAATCGCCGAACTCTGTTCGTGCCGGAAAACGGGTTAATCGCGTTGAACCCACCACTGACCTCGCGTCGAATTGGAGCCCTTAGTACTAGAACAACGCATCCCTATTATCTAGATCTACTGCAAAAAGTCTTTGACCAAGTTGGTTTGCTCGTTGACATCGATAATCCTTATGCAGGCTGGAGCAAGGGCGAAATGATGAAGGGTTGCTTAGATCAAGTTCGCCTGAGGCAGATTGCGGACAGGACCGTCTCCTGCGGGAAGTGGAAGCGCAAGAGGATCCAGTGCGGCCGATGCGTGCCATGTCTCATTCGTCGCGCCGCATACCACGGCGCTGGCATGAAAGATGGGACAGACTATCAACCTGAGGGGCAGGTTCTCCAGCACTTTTTGGATAATGGACCCGACTCGGATGATCTGATGGCGATGTTGTTGGCAGTTAGAAGGCTCCCTATGACTGATATGGGGAAGTGGGTTGCACAGACAGGCCCGATGCCGCTCGCTGTAGCGGACCGGGACTCGCGCGTGGATGCGGTAAGACGTGGGATGATTGAGGTAGAACACTACCTCAGGTCAAAGGTCAAATTTTAATGCCTGCTACATCTGTGGATATGCATTGCCATCTCGATCTCTATCCTGATCCTGAGGTGGAGATCGAAAAGATAGGGAACAGCGGCGCTTATGTTTTGTCGGTCACTACGACACCCTCCGCTTGGCTGAAAACGCGAGCATTGGCGAGCCGCCATCAGCGCATCAAGACTGCCTTGGGTCTTCATCCTCAGTTGGCAGGAGAGCGAATTGGGGAACTGAATCTGTTCGACCGTCTTTTGCCTCAGGCGCGATATGTTGGAGAGGTGGGCTTGGATGGCGGGTCTGACTGTAAAAAGTTTTGGCGCCAACAGGTCGATGTGTTTGACCATATTCTGAAATCGTGTGTTGATCAAGGCGGAAGAATATTGACTATCCATAGCCGTAACGCTGCAACGGAGGTAATGGATGCTTTGAATCAGCACAAAGGTTTTGGCGTTGCCATACTTCATTGGTTCTCGGGAAGCAAAAGAGAGCTAGCTAGAGCGGTAGATATGGACTGCTGGTTCTCTATCGGCAGCGCGATGATCAGCGGAACTAAAGGGCGCGAACTTATGAAGCTTATGCCCCCCGAGCGCATTCTTACTGAGACAGATGGCCCATTTGCGAAAGTTCGTGGAAAAGCCCTAGCGCCAGCGCAGTGCGGTGAAGTTGTTCAACATTTGTCTCAAGCTTGGGGTGTATCTACTGAAAGCGCTTCTGCTAAAGTTTTGAATAATCTGAGAGAGATTGTCTCGTTGTAGCGGTGCCACGGCGGCATCTCGAACGCCGAGTGCTCCACTAGGTCGGACACGTTCAAGGCCTGGGTGCCCAGAAACTAAATATCCACGCACCATTTGCACGATCCGCTTCGGCGAATGGCCCAGCGCTTGGTAAGCGCTGATCGCACCGGCGCTGGTTGTCGACGTGAAGCGCTCGCCAGCAAGCAGGCGCTGCTGGGGCTGTTGATATCGGTCCCTCGGAGGGCATTGCAGTTGTTCTTCGCCTCGAGGAACGGCATCACCGACTGCGGCGTAGGTCCAATGCAAGTTGGTCGACCAGCAACCGTTTACGGTACTGCCGAAGTCCTTTGCCTAGTAGTCGTCGCCGGCCATCATAAGTTCGGTCCCGCGCTCGATCACCGAACAGAGGGCGCCGACTTCAAACAACTTTGGGATGTAGATGAACGTGTCGCCGATGCGCACCGGCCAGTACGTGTTCCGCACCCGGTCGGGCAACCGCTGGTATTCCTCATCATCGCGCTGCGCCATATAAAGCAGCGCTGTGACGAGCCCCACACTGCCGGTCACAGCAGCAAAGCGAAACGGTTGGCGCTCGACTTGCCCAGCTTGTATACGCCGTGCAGGCGGGCATTCGTGAATGCCACCACATGGCTTAATGTCCGGATGGCTTCTCACTTACCGGTCATGGTGAAGTCGATCAGGTCCCGCACCTCGAACGACGCCAATAGGTGGTCCTCGCCGCGCTTGCGCGATGCGTCGTAGATCGCCGTCCGGTTCACGTTTTTCGTTGCAGTCGCCGAACTCGTTCCACATGCCGCGCGCAGGCGCTCCACGCGGTCATGCGTGTCGATGATCTGATCCCGATCGGTCGGGCCTTCGGCGATCAAGCGCTTGGTATGGCGGAAGTTTGGCGTAACGAAACACTAAACTAGTGGGCTATGGCCGGGATAGTGGGCATCCGCCGAACTAGGAAGGACTCAAAGCCACTAGGCGGTATGACAAAGTTGGCGTAATGCGAACTTTGTATAAAGAATAGGTGGTGCGAGGGAGGGGACTCGAACCCCTACACCTTTTACGGCGTCAGGACCTAAACCTGGTGCGTCTACCAATTTCGCCACCCTCGCACACGCCAACGGGAACAAACCGTACCTGGGCGCTTGCACGCTAGGCGACATGGTCCGGGGCGGGCCCGAAGCGCATATCCGCCGGTCTGTCCGAATCGGCGAAGCGACGATTGTAGCCGAGCCTGGGGCCAGTTTTGCCTGGGAGGCGGGAATTTTTAAGGTGGGGACGGTACAATTCCTGCTATGAATCCACGCCTCGACGCTCTGCAACCCTACCCGTTCGAAAAGCTGCGCGCACTCCATGCGGGTGTTGTGCTGCCGAGCGGCCTGCGACCGGTCAATCTGTCGATCGGTGAACCCAAGCATCCGACGCCCGCTTTTATCGAGCAGGCGATCGTTGCGAACCTGGCCGGGCTGTCCGGTTATCCGCCGACGCTGGGCCCGCTGTCTTTGCGCACGGCCATCGCGCAGTGGCTGCAAAGGCGCTATGCCCTGCCCTTGATCGATCCGGCCACGCAAGTGCTCCCGGTGCTGGGCTCGCGCGAGGCGCTCTTCTCTTTCGTGCAGACGGTGATCGATCCAGCACAAGGGGGCGTGGTGCTCAGCCCGAATCCGTTCTATCAGATCTATGAAGGCGCGGCCTTGCTGGCGGGCGCGCGTATCGAGTTCGTCAATGACGATCCGGCGCGTGGCTTTGCTTGCGACTGGGACAGCGTGCCGGAATCGGTCTGGAAAGATACGCGTCTGGTCTTTACCTGCTCGCCGGGTAATCCGGCTGGGCATGTGATGTCGCTGGAAGAATGGAAGACGCTGTTCGAGCGCGCGGACAAGTACAACTTCGTGATCGCGGCGGACGAGTGCTATTCGGAAATCTATCTGGATGAAGCTGCACCGCCCATTGGCGCGCTGGAAGCGGCGCACAAGCTGGGGCGCACGGATTTCCGCAACTTGATGATTTTCTCAAGCTTGTCGAAGCGGTCGAACGTGCCGGGCATGCGCTCGGGCTTCGTGGCCGGCGACGCGAAGCTGGTGAAGAAATTCCTGCTGTATCGCACGTATCATGGCTGCGCCATGAGCGGCGTGGTGGCGGCGGCCAGCGAGGCTGCCTGGCTGGATGAGGCGCACGTGGTGGAAAACCGCCGCCTGTACCGCGAGAAGTTCGATGCAGTCGTGCCAATCCTTCAAGGCAAGATCGATGTCACGCGTCCGCCGGCGTCGTTCTATCTGTGGGCTGGCGTGAAAGGTGACGACACGGCGTTTGCGCGTGATCTGCTCGAAACGGAAGCCGTCACGGTCTTGCCGGGCAGCTATCTGTCGCGTGATGCCTGGGGTCGCAATCCGGGCGCCGGCCGTATTCGTATCGCCTTGGTCGCGCCGCTGGCCGATTGCGTGGAAGCCGCCGAGCGCATTGCGCGTTTCGCTGCTGCTCGCTAAGGCCTGCATTTACGTCCTGCTCGACGGCAGCGCTCAATGAGCCGTCCGCATCAATACCGGTGGAAGCTGCGTCACAACGGCGCTTGTTCTTCGCCTTTGCAATTCAGTTCGACACGCCCAATCAAGCGTGTCGGACTCATTTTTTCCCTGCACGTGCCGTGTTTGATCGGCACCTTGTCCGAACCCAATTTCTGGAACCCTAATGAGCCTCCAAGCCCTGCAACAAACCATTGAACAAGCCTGGGAAGACCGCACGACGCTGTCCGCTGCCTCGGCCCCCGCCGCTGTGCGCGAAGCGGTCGCCCACGCGATCGACGCCCTCGACAACGGCTCGCTGCGCGTGGCCGACAAGTCGTCTGGCGAATGGGTTGTGCACCAATGGCTGAAGAAGGCTGTGCTGCTGTCTTTCCGTCTGGAAGACAACACCGTGCAAGGTTTCGGTGACGGCGCCCCGATCCAGTTCTACGACAAGGTCCCGACCAAGTTCGCGTCGTACACCGAAGAAGACTTCAAGAAAGGCGGCTTCCGCGTGGTGCCGCCGGCTGTTGCTCGCCGTGGTTCCTTCATCGCCAAGAACGTGGTCTTGATGCCCTCTTACGTGAACATCGGCGCCTATGTCGATGAAGGCACCATGGTCGACACCTGGGCCACCGTGGGCTCGGCAGCACAGATCGGCAAGAACGTTCACCTGTCGGGTGGCGTGGGCATTGGCGGCGTGCTGGAACCCCTGCAAGCCAACCCCACCATCATCGAAGACAACTGCTTCATCGGCGCGCGCTCGGAAGTGGTCGAAGGCGTGGTCGTGGAAGAGAACTCGGTGTTGTCGATGGGCGTGTTCATCAGCCAAAGCACCCGCATCTACAACCGCGAAACCAAGGAAATCATCTACGGTCGCGTGCCGTCGGGTTCCGTGGTCGTCCCGGGCACCCTGCCCTCGGCTGACGGTTCGCACAGCCTGTACGCGGCCATCATCGTCAAGCGTGTCGACGCGCAAACCCGCGCCAAGACCAGCATCAACGATCTGCTGCGAGCATAAGCAATGACTGTGTCAGGCCGCCTGCAAGGCGATAAACAAGACGGCGCTGCAGATGCAGTGCTGTCCCTGGCCGAGGCGCTGATCTCGCGCCCCTCGGTCACGCCGGACGACGCAGGCTGCCAGGCACTGCTGGCCGAGCGTCTGGTGCCCTTCGGTTTCCGCATCGAGACCATCGAGCGCGGTGGCGTGGTGAACCTGTGGGCGCGACGCGGCACGACGGCACCGCTGGTGGTCTTCGCCGGCCACACCGACGTGGTGCCGACCGGTCCCATCGAGCAATGGACCAGCCCGCCGTTCGAGCCCACGCAGCGCAATGGCAATCTGTACGGGCGCGGCGCGTCTGACATGAAGAGCTCGATTGCGGCCTTCGTGGTGGCGGTCGAGGAATTGCTGACTGCCCAGCCCGACCTGCCCGGCTCCATCGCGCTGTTGATCACGGCGGACGAAGAAGGTCCGTCGATCGATGGCACGGTAGCCGTCTGCGAGGTGTTGCAGGCACGTGGCGAGCAGATGGATTTCTGTATCGTCGGTGAACCCACGTCGGTGAAGACGCTGGGCGATACGCTGAAGAACGGCCGGCGCGGTTCGCTGTCCGGCAAGCTGCTGATCAAGGGCTTGCAAGGGCACGTGGCTTACCCGCACTTGGCGCGCAACCCGATTCATCTGGTGGCGCCCGCGATTGCGGATTTGACGACGACCGAGTGGGATACCGGCAACGAGTATTTCCCGCCGACCACTTTCCAGATTTCGAATTTCCACGCCGGAACGGGTGCGACCAATGTCGTGCCCGGGACTGCGGTGCTGGATTTCAACTTCCGCTTTTCGACGGCGAGCACGCCGGAATCGCTGAAGGATCGTGTGCATGCGATTCTGGATCAGCATGGTCTGGAATACACGCTGGACTGGAATCAGGGCGGCGCGCCCTTCCTGACCCCGCGCGGCACGCTGTGCGATGCGCTTATCTCGGCGGTGCAAGCCGAAGTGGGCGTGACGGCAGAACTGTCGACCACCGGTGGCACATCTGACGGGCGTTTCATTGCGCAGATCTGCCCGCAGGTCATTGAATTCGGGCCTACCAACGCCAGCATTCACCAAGTGGACGAACACATTCTGGTGGCGGCGCTGCAGCCCTTGAAGAACATCTATCGCCGCACGGTGGCCACGTTGCTGGGCGGGTCGCAATGAGCAACAAGCCGAGCAAGAACGCCGCCGATATGTCTTTCGACATGCCGACTGTAGGCGAGGTCATCGACCACGCCGAGTCGCGCTTCCTGGAAACCGAGGTCTTCTTCGGCCACGGCAGTCTGGAAGCCTATGACGAGGCGGTCTACTTGGTGCTGTTCGCACTGGGTTTGCCGCCGGATGAGCTCGACCCGTATCTGGACCAGATACTGAGCGAAGAACAGTTCGCGGCGATCGAAACGCTGATCAACCGACGCATCGACGAGCGCGTGCCGGCGGCCTACCTGACCGGCGAAGCCTGGTTGATGGGCCGCAGCTTCCGCGTCGATCCGCGCGTGATCATTCCGCGTTCCTTCATTGCAGAATTGCTGGAAGAAGGCCTGTCGCCGTGGGTGGAAGACCCGGCACAAGTCGGCCGCATGCTGGACATGTGCACGGGCTCGGGCTGTCTGGCGATTCTGGCGGCGCAGGACTTCCCGAATGCGCAAGTCGACGCGGTGGACTTGTCGACCGACGCCCTGGCAGTGGCCGTGCAGAACGTGGCCGATTACGAATTGGAATCGCGGGTGCGCCTGCATCGCAGCGACTTGTTCGCGTCGCTGCCGGCTGCGCGCTACGACGTCATCATCTGCAATCCGCCGTATGTGAATGCGGACTCGATGAACGCCCTGCCGCCTGAATACCACCACGAGCCCGAACTGGCGCTGGCGGGCGGTACCGACGGCATGGACTTGATCCGCGTGCTGCTGCGCGATGCGCCGCGTTTCATGAGCGACACCGGCATTCTGGTGCTGGAAATCGGCAACGAGCGGGACTTCTTCGAGAAGGCTTTCCCCAAGCTCGAACCGGTGTGGCTGTCGACCTCGGCAGGCGACGACCAGGTTTTGCTGCTGCGACGCGATCAACTGTGATCCGTCGGATTTTTTCTAAGGTTCTTCCTCTGTGATTCGTGCTTCCGGCCTGACCCTGCGTCGTGGCACCAAGGTATTGCTCGACGGTGCGGATTTTGTCGTGCACCCCGGTGAACGCGTCGGTATCGTCGGCCCCAATGGCGCGGGCAAGTCCACGCTGTTTGCGTTGCTGACCGGCCGCCTGGACGCCGACGCCGGCGACCTGGATATTCCCACCACCTGGAAAGTCGCTGCCATTGCGCAGGAAATCGACCACACCGACCGCGCCGCGGTCGAGTTCGTGATCGACGGCGACGGCCACCTGCGTTCCTTGCAGGCGGCACGCGCCAGCATCAACGCCGAACGTGACGGCACGCGCCTGGCCGAGCTGGAAGCCGAATTGTTCGACGCGGGCGTGTTCACCGCACAATCGCGCGCCGAACAATTGCTGGTGGGCCTGGGCTTCTCGGAAGCCGAGTTCACGCAAGCTGTGACCAGCTTTTCCGGCGGTTGGCGCATGCGCCTGAACCTGGCGCGCGCGCTGATGGCGCCTTCGGACTTGCTGCTGCTGGACGAGCCGACCAATCACTTGGACCTGGACGCCATGCTGTGGCTGGAGCGCTGGCTAGCGACCTATCCCGGCACGGTAATGGTGATCTCCCACGATACCGAGTTCCTGGACGCGGTCGCCCGCACCATTCTGCACTTCGACCACGCCAAGCTGATTCGCTACAAAGGCGGCTACGACGACTTCGTCACGCAACGCGCCGAGCGCATGCGGCTGACCGAAATCGCCTTCAACCGCCAGACCAAGGAAGCCGCGCGTCTGCAAGGCTTCATCGACCGCTTCAAGGCCCAGGCGACCAAGGCCAAGCAGGCGCAGAGCCGGGTCAAGGCGCTGGGCCGCATGCAGATGCTGGCGCCGCTGCGCGATGCCGCGGCCATCAGCATTCGCATTCCCTCGCCTTCCTATATGCCCGACCCGCTGCTGACCTTGGAAAAGCTCAGCGCGGGTTACGGCGACAAGCCGATTCTGCGTGGCGTGGAGCTGCAAGTGCGCTCCGGCGCCCGTATCGGCATCCTGGGCGCCAACGGCGCCGGCAAGTCGACGCTGGTGAAGACGCTGGCCGACGAGCTCGCGCCTATCTCGGGCACCCGCAAGGCGGCGCGTGGTCTGGAAGTAGGCTACTTCGCCCAGCACCAGCTCGACATCCTCGACCTGGATGCCTCACCGCTGCAGCACCTGGCGCGCATTGCACCCGACACGCGCGAGCAGGAAATGCGCAATTACCTGGGCGGCTTCGGCTTCTCGGGTGAGTTCGTGACCTCGCTGGTGCGGCCGATGTCGGGCGGCGAGAAAGCCCGCTTGGCGCTGGCGCTGATCGTGTGGAAGAAGCCCAACCTGCTGCTGCTGGACGAGCCCAGCAATCACTTGGACGTGGACACCCGCGAAGCCTTGACCGAGGCACTGGCCGAGTTCGAGGGCACGATGCTGTTGGTGTCGCACGATCGACACCTGCTGCGCACCACGGTGGACAGCTTCTGGATCGTGGCCGACGGCGGCGTGCAGGACTTCGACGGCGACCTGGAAGACTATCGGGACTGGCTGTCGAGCCGGCGGACGCCTGCTGCGGGCACGGCCACCTCTGGCTGCTCATCCGACGACGGGCAAGGCGGCGACCGCAAGGCCACCAAGCGCGAGGAAGCAGAAACCCGCCAACGTCTGTCGGCCTTGCGCAAGCCGCTGGAAGCCAAGCTGCAGAAGCTGGAAACTGCGATGGCCAAGAACGAAGCGCGTCGCAAGGAACTGGATGCGCTGATTGCCGACCCTGACCTTTACGAAGATGCGCGCAAGGACGAATGCCGACGCGTGATGGCCGAACACGGCGAGCTGATCAAGCAGGCGGGTCAGGTGGAAGAGGAATGGCTGGAAGTGCAGGAATCGCTGGAACAGATTCAGCGCTGACCTGACGGTCACAGGCAGCAAAAAGCCGGTTCACGTTTCCACGCGAACCGGCTTTTTTATATCCGGGCAAATCAAAAGGCGCTGACGACCGGGCGCGTTACCGCACCCGCCGCGCCGCACGGCGCAAACCCTGAGTATCCAGGGGCAAATCGCCCTCCAGCCGATGGCCGATGTGCGCGGCATTCTTCAGCGCCCGGGCAAAAATCGCATCCACCCCATCGATTCCACCGTTGGCAAAGCGATCCAGCGCAATGTCACGCAGGCGCGAACGATCAGTCAGCTTGCCGCTCACCAGACCCCGCAGGTAATTCAGCTGGTTTTCGATGGCGCTGTACATCTGCGCGCCTGGGAAGCGGCGGCGGCGCTGTCGGCACAACGCCAGCGCCTCGTCCAGGTAGTCCACCGGCTGCAGACCGACGCCTGCGCTTTCCTTGAGCATCATCCGCAGCTTCAGGACCGGACTGCTGGCCTTGAACATGGACAGCAGGGATCGCCGGCTGGTGGGCAGGTCGCTGCGAGCGGAATGGGATGAGCTGGGCATAGGGTCTGAATACGGCCGTGCAACACCGACGCCTTCATGGCGCCCGGCGGGCCTTACTTCTGTTATCGGCAGATTTTTCGTGGAACTAAGAGCCATTTACGGTCACTCACGTTTTTCTTAGCCGATACGTGTGCCCCCATGGACCTCTCCGCTCGCTTTTCTGCCGCGCTCGCGGCGATCTCACCCGAACTCGTCACCGAGAACGGCTACTGCGCCCTGAGCGTCGATGCACGCCTGGTGCTGCACGTGGCTCTGGACGAAGCCAGCGGCGCTGTCGTGCTGTGGAGCAACTTTCCCAGTCTGACGGCAAGCGACGCGCTGCAAAAGCGCTTGTTGCATGCCAACTACTTCTGGCAGGGAACGGGAGGCGCCTGCTGGAGCCTGGACCCCGCCAGCAACAGCCCAGTATTGGCGGAAAAGCTCGCCAGCGAGCAGTGGGACAGTCCCGAATTCGATGCCTTGCTGCAGCGCTTTGCCGACCGCGCCATGGCCTGGGAAACGGAATTGGGCGATGTAACCGCCGCCTCACCCGCCCCCTACGCTCCCGAGCCCTTCGGCAACCCTTTCCTGCGAGCCTGAGCCATGGCCATCGAATCCAATGTGTTGCGTCACCTGGCGCAGACCGTGCCGACCCTGGACGCGCCTGTCGACCTGCGTACCGGCAAGGACTTGCCCACGCAATCGCACAGCAGATTCAGCCTGTTCCGGTCGGGTGCAGAAAAAACCGCGAATCAGGCGCAATTCGAAAGCCTCAAAGGCATTCTGGCGGGCGACCCGACGCTGATGACGGCGCCCGGCGCCGCGCGCGCCGCCTATGCTGCGATCGCCAAGGCGGCCGAATCCGGCGCGCCGCTGACCGCGCGCTTGATTGCGCAGGCCTACAGCGCCGGGGACGAAGCCGTGCAGACGCATCGCGAGGCGATGGTGATTGCACGGGGCGACGTCCTGGGCCAAGGCATCAAAGCCTTGAAAAACGACCTGACCAGCGGCTTGCCAAGCAAGCTGCTGCCTGACGACCCGCGCCTGGAAGTTTTGAACGACGTCGCCCTTCCCCAGGCCACGCGCAATGCGGTCGCCGCGGTGATCGTCGACCAGGCACGCGCAGACCTGGCCGAGCTCGGCCACCATTTCGATCCGGCAGTGGCGGACGCCGGCAAACTCATCCGCGCGGCGGCGGCGAAGTCGGTCGATGCGATTGCGGCGGTGCTGGCAAATCCGCCAAGCTCGCCCGCCAGCAGCACCGTGCCGGCACGCATCGCGCCGCTGGTCGATGATCTGAAAGCTTTTTCGCAGATGCGCATGGGCGCGCGCCTGTTTTCGTCAGCCGGCGCCAATACACATTTCGAGCAGGAGGTCGGCCGCGCCATGCAGGGCAAGCTTGCCGCCATGTCGAACGAGAGTTTCCTGCCGCTGTACAAGAATCTGCATTCGGCGGAGCTGATGGAATTCCGCCTGCAACTGGCCACCGCGCAGGACCCGGGCGCAGACCAGTTGCTGGCCGATCTGAATTCCTGGGAAGGCCATGTGCACGAGGAAATGGCCAGACGCATCGAGGTAGGAGCGGGCCCCGGCCTGTCCGGCAACAACCTCGCGATTCTCGGTGACATGACGCAAAAGACCGGCAAGGAGGCACTCGGCCGGCAAAGCGACGCCTGGCTGGCTGGCGCCGAGACCGCACGCACCGCTGCGCCAGACGCCGTACGCGTCGCCGCGTCAAAAGGCGTGTCGCTCGATACCTTGCAGCAAACTTTGCATAGTGCCGACTTGACCATCAACGTGCCCTTTCACCTGTTCACGTCGAGCCGGGCGGGCGCGGACGGGTATCAGACCTTGATGGGCGAAGGCGGCAAGATCATGCCGGAGCGGCTGGCGCTGAAAAACGTATTCGACTTCGGCGCGGCGGCCAAAGGCGCCGACTACATCGAACGCCGGCAGGCGATCGAACACGCGCAATTCCCCAAGCTGGCGGAACTCGACGCAGGCGGCTTGTCGCCCCGCGACCACCCCATCTCGGCGGCGGTCAACTTCGGCCGTGCAGCCGACGGCGCAGGCGGTACCTCATACGGGACCGTGGTGCTGGTGCTCAAGCCCGAGGTGCGCGACCGCTGCACCTACACGGCACGCGACTCGTTCTACACCTACGAGGCGAGGATAGACCAGGCAGGCTCGGACCGATTCAGGGCCGGCCTGGGCGCGGCCCAGCGGGGTGAAAATCCACTGGTGTCGGCCGCGCTGAAGGAACGTCTGAACACCGACCCGGCCTTTGTGCAACGGCTGACCGGCGCCATCGACCGGGCCGTCGCGGCCGATGTGCAACTGGGTCCGACCAAAGGTAAATCGCTGGAAGATTTCGTCTTCAGCGACCTGCTTTCTCCCGCCGACATGCGCGCGCTTGGCCCCGACGACGCACCCGCCTTGTTCAATCTGGCCATCAAGAGTTTCGTCGATCCCGCCGCCTCACAAGGCCACATCGCCACGCGCGACCACCTGGACAAGCTGTTCAATACGATGAAGGACGACACCCTGCGTACCCTGCAGGGCGCCGCCGATCCGCTACGGGTCAATGGCGGCGGGGGGTATGTCGAGGCCCAGGTGTGGGGCGGGATCGACCTGCTTCGTGACGTCGCCGAGATCCGCTTTCCCGATTTCGAACGCGGCTCGGCCATTGACGGCAGCGGCACCTTCGCGGTCAGCCATGGCCATGCGGACAGCGAAAAAGCCACTCGCGCCTTTTACGCGGACGGCGTTGCCAACTTGCAGAAGCTGGGCAGCAGTGCCGGGGTGAAGACCACGGCCTACACCACGGCAGACGTTGAAACGCGGCGCCTGAAAACCGATGCCACCGCCAAACCCTTCAAGCTGCAGGACGAAGGCGCAGTGGCAGCCACCCGCGCCGGCGGGCTGTCCGCCTTCAAGGCGACCCATCTGCCGGCGCTGCTGGATCAATATCGCAGTCACGAAGAAACCTTCGACGCCGAGGGCATCCACGGCCGTCGTCACGTCTCGCGTGCGCTGCTGTATTCCAACGTGCTGGCCAACGTGGCGCGCGAACACGGCGCCACCATCGACAGCCATGCGCTCTACACCACCACCGTCCTGCACGACGCCGGCCGGGAAGACAACGGTGTCGACCGCTGGGAGGCTCAGAGCGCCGCGATCGCCACGGGCGCGCTGACCAGCATGGGCATCACCGATCCCGAATATCTGCGCCAGGCAGCCGCCTGTGTCGACCACACCGCGCCGGCTAAGGATTGGACCCTGGAGCGCGGCCTGATGAAATCCGCAGACTCGCTAGACATCATCCGCACCACGGGTCGAGACGGCTTCAAGCCGCAGTATCTGTGGTTCATGAACACCGACGTGCAGGTGGCGACGGGCAAGTACATGCCGGTCGACCCCGCACTGCGCGGCAAGCTGATCGACGAGGTCGCCAGCTTCATCGAGGCGACAGAACCGACGGTGCCCAGCGAGGTGGCCTATGCAGAAGGGGAAAAGACGCTGCTTGAACTGTCAATGGCGCCCCCGACGCCCGACACGCTGGATCGCATGACGGCTTTGCTGGCGTCGCAGAAAGACCTGAAAGTGCAGGCGCACCTGGAGCACCAGGCATTGAATGCGGGGACGGACAGCGCCGCCCTGTTCGAGCGGCTGGAAGCGGAACTGACCAATCACCCGGACAAGTACCCCACCCTGCACAAGTACTACGACCCGGCCCAGTAGGTCGCGGTGGCGCCCAAGCGCCACCTTCGACATGACGCCCCGATCAGTGCCCACCCGCACTCGGGGCGTTTTTACGCCACCGGAATGTTTTCTCGGAAAATCACCTGCAGGCGCGGCAGATAACTGGGTTCGGATTCTCCCCGCACGGCGGCCGCCAGCGCCCGCACGACTTCGCGCGCTTCCACGCGCGGGTTCTGGTCGATGACGGCATCCATGGTGCGATCCAGCAGCAGGCGCTGGGTGGCGTCGGTCAGATCGTGGCCGATGTAGACCGTATCGCGCTGGCGACCGGCCTCCTGCAGGGCGCGCGCAATGCCCTGGTTGCCGGCGCCGATGTTGTAGATGCCGGCGGGAGAATCCTCGCGCAGCAATTGCCCGGTGAGATGATACGCGAGTTCGCGGTCGTCGCCGATTTCCAGGATGCGGGCAATGCGCAGATGTGGAAATTCTTCGGCCAGCACCGAGCGAAAACCCATTTCCCGTTCTTCGTGGCCGCGATAAGCCAGTGAGCCGACGAAGACGGCTATGCGGTGCTCTACCCCCGCAGGCAGAAAGCGCCCCAACAGCAAGCCTGCCAGCCGCCCTGCTGCGCGATTGTCGATCCCGACGTAGGCCATGCGTGCCGCGATCGGAATGTCCGACACCAGCGTGGCGACCTTCACGCCGCTGTCGCGCAAGGACACGATGGCGTCGCGCACCTGAGGGTGATCCAGGCCGACCAGGCCGACCGAATCGGTGTAGCCGCGCAGCTCATACAGCTTCAGCGCCAGCTTTTCCGCGCTGAAGCCTTCGACCAGGTGCAGGGTCGGCCGCACCCGCGGGCGCGCGGCGGCCTCTTCCAGCAGATGACGACCCAGGGCTGCCATGAAGCTGTTGGTGCCGGCCGGCAGCACGAAGTCCATGCGCACGCCTTCGTCTGCACTCGCGCTGGGTTCACCGAAGTAGCCCAGTCGCTTGGCGATCGCCAGCACATGATCCCGCGTCTTGCTGCGCACGCCGTCGCGGTCGTTGAGCACGCGGTCAACCGTCGCGGTGGACACGTCGGCAGCGTGGGCAATGTCGTGGATGGTGGCACGCATGGAAATCGGATGAAAAAAATAGTGGCAATCAAAAACCATCATATCACCTCAATTTTGAGGCAATAAAGATGGCTTTTCGGCGCTCGTGCGAGGCTCACATCGCTGATTAAGGGATTTCCACCTCCATGAAATCCCGTGGTTTACGCATGCTTTCTCCGGTGCAACAGTGCGATGCGTTCACATCAATCAGAACATCAAAACAATCATTCTGATGTGACGCGGCTGACTGCACTGCAGACCCGGCTGGCACTACCAAGAGGAGAGCAGTTTGAATCACCCCGCTTCACCCGTTGAACTGGCGCCGGACGTGCAGGTGCGCGAGCGCGGCTTCCGGATCGGCTGTATTGGCGCCGGCATGATCATGGCCGAGTGCCACTTGGCTGCTTACAAGGAAGCAGGCTTCCAGGTTGTCGCGATCGCATCGCGCACGCCGTCGCGAGCACGTGAGGTTGCCGAGCGCTGGGCCATCCCCACGGTACACGACACGCCCGCCGCGCTGATCGCCGACCCGGACGTGCAGATCGTCGACATTGCCTACCCGCCCGACCAGCAGCCCGCGTTGATCCGCGCGGCGCTCAAGGCGCCGCATGTGCGCGCCATTCTTGCGCAAAAGCCGCTGGCCTTGTCGCTGGAGGAAGCGCGCGCCCTGCGCGATGAAGCACACGCCGCCGGCAAGATCCTGTCGGTGAACCAGAACATGCGCTACGACCAGTCCATGCGCGTGCTGTCGCAACTGCTGCAGCGTGGCGACCTGGGCGAACCGGTGTTCGCACAGATCGACATGCATGCCATTCCGCACTGGCAAGGTTTTCTGCAGGGCTACGACCGCCTGACCTTGGCCAACATGAGCGTGCATCACCTTGATGTGCTGCGCTTCCTGTTCGGCGAACCCGTGGAAGTCAGTTCGATGACGCGCTCGGACCCGCGTACCGAGTTCGCGCATCAGGACGGCCTGGTGTCGACCACCGTGCGCTTTGCGTCCGGCCTGCTGGCGCTGTCCTTGGAAGACGTCTGGGCCGGCCCGCGCGGCGAAGGTTTCGAGGACGACCAGCACATTCGCTGGCGCGTCGAGGGCACCCAGGGCGTAGCCAAGGGCACCATCGGTTGGCCCACCGGCGCGCCATCCACCCTCAGCTACGCGTCGCGCCTGAGCACTGGCGGCGCCTGGGTCACGCCCAGCTGGGAAACGATGTGGTTCCCGCATGCCTTCATCGGCGTGATGGAACAGCTGCAATACGCCTTGGCCAGCGGCGAGGCGCCCGCGCTGTCGGTCGCCGACAACGTCAAGACCATGGCCTTGGTGGAAGCCGCCTATCTATCGATCGCCGAGCGCCGCACCGTGCGCCTGGACGAAGTGCTGCAGAACGACTGAACACCAAAAAAACCCATAAAAAAGAACAGGAGATCACCCATGTTGCAGACCGGCATTTTCTCGGGCTACTTCCCCTACGCGCTGGAAGAAACCGCCACCAAGATCCGCGCCCACGGATTCAATACCGTGCAGCTGGACCTGCACTTCAAGGACATGGACCTGGGCACGCTCAGCCGCGAGAAGTGCGTGCGCATCCGCGACACCTTCCGCGACCATGACCTGCCCATCAGCTGCATATCCGGCTACACCAATATCGTCCACCCGGAACCAGCAGAGCGCGCCCGTCGCAACGGCGTCCTGAAGGACATCCTGGCGCATGCGCAGTATCTGGGCTCGCCCTACGTGATCTCGGAAACCGGCACCTTCGCCACCGACAGCGACTGGGTGCACCACCCGCGCAACAAGACCGAAGAAGGCTGGGACCAGTGCCGCAGCGTGCTGCGCGAACTGTCGCAACACGCCTTCGACCATGGTGCGGTGTTCCTGCTGGAAACCTACGTGAACAACGTGGTGGGTTCAGTCGAAGAAACCCTGCGCATGTTTGCGGAAGTCGACCACCCCGGCCTGGGTCTGCTGATGGATCCGACCAATTACTTCGAGGCCCACAACATCGACGCGATGGACAAGACGCTGAATCAGGTCTTCGATGCGCTGTCGGACAAGATCCGCATTGCCCATGCCAAGGACGTGAAGCGTTCCGACGACGACAAGTCGGAAAAACACAGCGACATCGGCGACGACACGGCGGCCGAGAGCCACACCTTCCGCGGCGTGGGCGAAATCGAGCTGCCAGCCCCCGGCCTGGGCGCGCTGAACTACGACCTGTATTTGAAGCGCCTCGCGCAGAAGCACCCGAACATTCCGCTGATCATCGAGCACCTGTCGGAAAACGACGTGCCGCGTGCCAAGGCCTTCATCGACGGCAAGCTGCGCGCCAACGGCGTCTGATCGGAGCAGTCATGGCAGAGCTGTACGCAAGCCAGTTGACCCGGCGACAGATCGAGGAGCGCACGGGCCAACTGTCGCAATTCGCCGGCGTCCGGCTGATGACGCTGAACAACGGCCTGGAACGCGGCATTCGCATGCTGGAATTCCGCAGCGGCACCGGCCTGCGCTTCACGGTGCTGGTCGACCGGGCCATGGACATCGCCGACTGCGAGTACCGCGGTTACGCCGTGGGCTGGCATTCGCCCTCGGGCTTTCGCCACCCCGGCCTGCACGACTACGAAGGAGAAGGCGGCCTGGGCTGGATGCGGTCTTTCTCGGGGCTGATGATCACCTGTGGACTGGATCACATCCTGTTCATGTACGACGCCCCGGCCGACCAGTATGTCTACGGGCCGCGCAAGACCGTCAAGCACTCGATCCACGGCCGTGCCGGCACCATTCCGGCGCGGCTGACCGGCCACGGCGAACGCTGGGAAGGCGATCGCTGCTTCCTGTGGGCCGAGGGCGTGGTGTCGCAAGGCACGGTGTTCGGCGAACACCTGGAACTGCATCGACGCATCGAGGTGGAAGTCGGCAGCAACGATATCCAGCTGAGCGACCGGGTGGTGAATCGCGGCTTCTATCGCACGCCGCACATGCTTTGTTATCACATCAATGTTGGGCACCCAGTGCTGGACGAGGGCTCGCGTTACCTGGCGCCGATTCGTGATGTGGTGTGGGCCGCGCATGCCGGTGATGACTATCGTCGGCAAGACGTAGGCTATCGCCGCATGCCGGCGCCCAAGCTGGGTTTCCACGAGCAGGTCTGGCAGCACGAGCTGGGTGCGGATGACGCTGGCGAGGTGCCGGTGGCGCTGGTCAACGACCGGTTGGGCATTGGCATCGAGATCACTACGCGCAAGGACCAGTTCCCCTGCCAGTACGAGTGGCAGAACCTGCAGGCCGGGCAATACGCCGTTGGGATCGAACCATCGACCAATCATGTCCTGGGTCATGGCGCGGCCAGCGAGCGGAATGAGCTGATCTGGCTGGAACACGGGGAAGAACGGCGCTACGACACGCGCTTTCGGGTACTGGGCGATGCGCAGGCGATTGCCGATAGCGAGGCGCGCATTCGCGCCATTGCGCAGCAGCCGGATGAGGACTACCCGACGCCTTCGGGCAATCACCTGCCGATCAGGGGCCGCGCATGAGCGGCGAACGTTTCTCTTTGAAGGGGCGCCGCGTGCTGTACACGGGCGCAGCGGGTGGCTTGGGCATCGACACCACCCGCACCATGCTGGATGCAGGGGCGACGGTGCTGGCGCTGGATCACGACGCCGGCAACATCGCACGCCTGCGGGCAGCGGTGCCGACAGCACTTGCGCAGCGACTCCACATCGTCAAGGTGGACCTTGCCGACGCACCCGCCCTGCAGGCCCAGCTTGACCGCCTGGTCTCGGACGGCGCGATCGACGTAGTGATCAACAACGCAGCCATCTACCCCTCGCGCCCCTTCGAGGAATACAGCGACGAAGAGTTGACGCGGGTGCATCGCATCAACGTCGGTGCGGCCGTGCAGATCGTGCGTGCAGCGCTTCCCGGCATGCGCGATCAGCGCTGGGGCCGGATCATCAACATCACGTCCATCACCTTGTCGGGCGGTTGGGAAAACCTGCTGCCTTACGTGCAATCCAAGGGCGCGATGCTGGGCAACACCCGGGCCTTCGCCCGCGAGTTCGGCAAGTGGGGCATCACGGTGAATGCGATCTCGCCGGGGGCCTTCCCCACCGACGCCGAGAAGATCCACCCCGACCCCGACGGCTACGAACGCATGGTGCTGGAGCGCCAATCGGTCAAGCGTCGCGGCCATGCGGGCGACATCGCGTCGACCATTCTTTTTCTCGCCTCGGAAGAAGCGGGTTTCATCTCTGGCCAGACCATCGCTGTCGATGGTGGCTGGATCATGCAGTGACAGGCGGAAATAATGACTGAAGCGCGGAACGAAGCGGTGAAGGACAACAAAGCAGGCATCAAGGGCATTCTGTCGGGCTACAAGGTGCTGGATTGCTCGATCGCCATGGCCGGCCCCTTCGCCGCGCAACGCCTGGGCGACCTGGGCGCCGACGTGATCAAGATCGAGCCCAAGACCGGCGAATGGCAGCGCCACGCGCCCGCCGGCGGCATTCACGGCAACAAGATCAACGTGTCTTTCCTGTCCTTGAACCGAAACAAGCGTTCGCTCGCCATCGACCTGAAAAGCCAGGGTGGCAAGGACATCATTTACGAACTGGCACGCCAGGCCGACGTGTTCATTCAGAACTACCGGCCCGGGGTGGCCAAGCGCCTGGGGGTGGACTACGAGACGCTGTCGGCGCTGAACCCCGGCCTGGTCTACATCTCGATGTCGGGCTTCGGTGAAGACGGCCCGCACGCACTGCGCCCCGGCCAGGACTTGCTGCTGCAAGCCATGTCGGGCGCGATGCTGTCCACGGGCTGCGAAGGTGAAGCGCCGCGTGCGGCTGGCCAGTACATCGTCGATGCCGTTACCGCCTACTGCGCGTTTGAAGGTGTGTTGGCCGCCCTGTTGCACCGCGAGCGCACCGGCGAAGGCCAGAAGGTGGAGGTCAACATGCTGGATGCGATCGCCACCATCCAGATGCAGGAGTTGTCGGTGTTCACCGTGGGCGGCAAGCCGCAGACCCGCAGCGCGGAACCGCATGCGCACGTTTACATCCGCGCGCCTTACGGCACGTTCGCAACCAGCGATGGCTACCTGGCGCTGGCCATGCCCGACCTGAAGGTGCTGGCAGAGGTCGTCAACCAGCCGCGCCTGCTGGATTACACCGACGAGCGCGCCGGTTGGGAACAGCGCGATGAGATCTTCCGCCTGGTGCGCGATGCGCTGACTGCATCCACCACGGCCGACTGGTTCAGCCGATTGAATGCAGCCGGCATCTGGTGCAGCCCGGTCTATGGTTACGCCGACCTGATCGCCGACCCGCAGATCGCCCACAACGGCACCTTCGTGGAATACGAGCACCCCACGGAAGGCAAGGTGAAGACGCCGGGCTTCCCGATCCGCTTCTCGCGCACGCCTTCGTCGGTGACGCGCGGCGCGCCGTTGACGGGCCAACACACCGACGAAGTGCTGCGCGATTTCGGCTTCACCGACGAACAGATCGGCCAATACGAGACCGACGGCGCCATCTTGCGCGGAGAGCAGCCGTGACCGTGCCTTATCGCGGGCTGACCTGGGATCATCCGCGCGGCTATGGCGCGCTGCGTGCAGCTGCCCAATTGCAGCCGCTGATCGATTGGGATGTGCACTCGCTGGAGGGCTTCGAGTCCGCGCCGATCAAGGATATCTGCGCGCGTTATGACCTGGTGGTGCTGGACCATCCGCATCTGGGCGAAGCGATGGCGCAGTCTTGCCTGCGGCCACTGGATGAGATCTTTGATGCCAAAGATCTTGCGCGTATCGCCAGTGCGAGCATCGGCCGCACCTACGACAGCTACCACATGGACGGCAGGCAATGGGCGCTGCCGTTGGATGCAGCATCGCAGGTGATGGCGGTGCGGGCGGATCTGCTGAACGAGGTTCCCACAAGCTGGGATGAGGTCCGCGCGCTGTCTGCCCGCACCGGCAAGGTAGCCATGTCCTTGGCGGGGCCACACGCCCTGCTCTCTTTCCTGTCGATTGCCGCTGCGCTGGACCCGGCGGCGGACCTGCGCAATGGCGACCGCTGGCATACGCATGCTGTGGCCACGCAAGCCTGCGAGCTGTTGCTGGAACTGGCTGCGCGCAGCCCTGCATCAGTACGGGCGCTGAACCCGATCGGCCTGCTCGCGCACATGACGGAACACGAGGACGTGATCCTGTGTCCGCTGGTTTATGGCTACGTGAACTACGCGTCGGGATCGCTGGCCCATCCGCTTGCTTTCCATGATGCGCCCAGCGCCCAGCCTGGCGTCCCCGGCGCGATCCTCGGCGGCACCGGCATCGCCATCTCGCACCGCTGCGAGCCCGACGCTGACTTGCGCGAGCACTTGCTGTGGCTGATGAGCCAAGCCGCGCAGACCGGTTTCATTCCTGAACATGACGGCCAGCCCAGCAACCTCGCCAGCTGGGCAGACCCGCAGGTCAATGCCGCCAGTGGCGACTTCTATCGCCAGACCACCCGCACGCTGAGCCATGCGCAGATCCGCCCCCGCCACGACGGCTACATCGCCTTCCAGGATCGCGGCTCGGCGATGCTGCGCGAGGGCGTGGGGGCAGGGACACCCGCCAGCCAACTGGCCGACGCATTGGCGCAGCTGTTCGCCACGACTCACTCTTACCGGACGCCAGCATGAGCGCGCACATCACCCTGAACATCGACGGCCCGGTTGTCGTCATCGAATTCAACCGGCCTGAAAAACTCAACGCCATGACGCCTGAGATGGCGGACCTGCTGGACGAGGCCGTCGAACGCTGCAACGCCAACGACCAGGTGCGCGCGGTCGTCGTCACAGGCGCCGGCCCCAAGTCCTTCTGCGCGGGCTCGGACATTGCCGAGCTCGACACCTACGCCACCGCCTGGGACTTCCGCAATCGCCGCGAATACTGCGACAGCATTCGTGCATTGAAGAAGCCGACGATTGCCGCCATCAACGGTTATGCCTTCGGTGGCGGGCTGGAAATGGCCCTGGCCTGCGACATCCGCATCGCTTCATCCAATGCCCGCCTGGGCGCGCCCGAGATCAAGCTGGGTTGGATTGGCGGCGGCGGTGTCACGGCACACCTGGTGCATTGCATCGGCCAATCGAACGCCGCATGGATGATCCTGACCGGCGATCCCATCAAGGCGGACCAGGCGCTGGCCTGGGGTTTGATCAGCGAGATGACCACACCGGAAGACATCCGCAGCCGCGCCATTGAGCTGGCCGGCATCGTCGCGTCCCGCGCGCCGATTGCGGCAGAAACAGCACGCGCGAACCTGCGCGCCGCAGTCAGCATGCCGCTCGAAAAAGCGGTCGAATACGAGCGCGATCTGCAGACTATCTGCTTTGCGACCGAAGACGCAATGGAAGGACGCCGGGCGTTCAAGGAGAAACGGCAGCCGGTGTTTCAGCGGCGCTAAGCGCGGCGATCACTATCACGGCGAACACGTCGGGGGATGGCAGCAGAGGGCGGGACGCCGATGGCACCCGCCCTCTATTCATTGCGGGACAGATACGCTCAGCCGCGCATCGACTGGCGCATCTGCCGCCGCATCATCATGCGTTGTCAGGCACCGGCGTGTTCAACAACTGCTGTTCCCACAGATACGCAATGCCGCTGCCCGCGGCGTGCTGCTTGAGCACTTCCGTCACGCCGACGGCGGTGTCCAGGCGTGCCCAGTCACGCTGCCATTCGGCGGCAACCGCGAGCCAGGTCATCATGTTCGCGCCGGCAGCGATCATCCGCTGGATGGCTACTTGATGGGCCTCGACAGAGACCGCGCCGGATGCGTCCGTGACGACCGTCACGTCCCAGCCCTCACCCAAGGCCTGGATCACTGGCATTGCGACGCAGACCTCGGTCCACAGGCCGGCGATGACCAATTGCTTGCGACCGGTCGCCTTCACGGCGTCGACCACGGCCGGGTCTTCCCAGGTGTTGATCAGGGTCCGGTCGATCACCGGCTGGCCGGGAAACACATCGGTGATCTGCGGGAAGATGAAACCGCCGCGCTCGGCGATCACGCTGGTAAGAATCGTGGGCACCCCGAAGACCTTGGCCGACTTGGCAAGCCCCGTGGCATTGTTGACCACCATGTGCGGTTCGTGGCTGTTCAGGTTGGTGAGCTGGTAGGGCTGGTGGTCGATCAGGACCAGTACCGAGTCTTCCGGACGAAGCAGCGAAGCCAGGCCGTTGCGAAAAGTCATTGATGCATCCTTGGTTGCCGTATGAGCGAATTGAGGCTCCCGGCGAGCGGCGTTAACGACGCAACTGACCGGGAAACCGAATTCTGCTGTTCCGCTATCCGAGGCGGTAGTAGCATTTCGCGGCGAGCTGTGTCGCGAAAACAGGAACGCCAGCATGGACATCGAAGCACTCGAGACCTTTGTGGAAGTTGCCGACGCCGGCGGACTTTCTGCTGCCGCGCTGCGGCTGGGCGTCTCGAAATCTATCGTCAGTCGCCGCCTGGTGAAGCTCGAAGCCGACCTGGGCGTGCAACTGCTGGTGCGAAGCACGCGCGGCGCCGCGCTTACCGAGGCGGGGTCCACGTTCCGCGACCATGCGGCCAGGGTCTGCGAGGAAATCGAGGCCGCCCGCGATGCCATCTTGCCCGCCGGCGAGCTGCGCGGTCGCTTGCGGGTGGCTGCGCCGCTTTCCTTCGGCCCGGCCCACTTCGCGCCCGCGCTGGCCGAGATGGCGCGACGCCATCCGCTACTTCATATCCAGACGTCCTACAGCGACCGCTTCGTCGATCTGATCGCCGAGGGCTACGACTGCGCGATTCGCGTCGGCTATCTGCCGGACTCCAATCTGATTGCACGGGGCATCGGCACGCTGCACGGCAAGCTGGTCGCGAGTCCGGCTTATCTCAAGGCCCACGGCGCACCCGAGACGCCTGAGCAGCTCCTGACCCATGAAGCCCTGATGCAGAACACTGAAGCCTGGCAACTGATGGATGGCGACAAGGTCATCACGGTACGCCCGCAAGGACGCTTCAAGGCCGATAACGGCCTGGCCCTAGTCGCCGCTGCCGTGGCGGGCCTTGGTATCGCCTATCTGCCGGACTGGCTGATCCACGAACACGTGGCCTCGGGCGCACTCGTGCCGATCATGCCGCGCCACCTGCCGCCGCCGGCAGGGGCTTATGTGATTAGCCCGCCGGGCCAGCGACCAACACGGAAGATACGGGTGCTGACCGAACTGCTGATCGAGTATTGCGATCGCACGCCGCACCCCGCGGTCGCGGTGCCAAGCTGAAACGCTTGAGGCGAAAAAAACGGGCGAGACGTCCATGACGTCCCGCCCGCCTTCTTGCCAGGCCAGACCGAGATCAATCGGCCACGGCCTGCACGACGCTTATTCCAGCGTCAGCTTCTGCTTCGCAACCACGTCCTTGTAGGCCAGGAATTCGTCCGACAACTGCTTGCCGAACTGCTCAGGCGTATTCGCGATCACCACCGAGCCGGTGTCCTCGATACGCTTGCGCAGCGCCGGGTCAGCCAGCACCTTGACCAAGGCGGTGTTCAGCTTCTTCACGATCTCCGGCGGCATGTTCTTGGGGCCAAGCACCCCATAGAAAGCCATGCGGTTGATGCCGGGCATGCCGACTTCCTCGAACGTGGGCACGTTCGGGAAGGCTTCCAGGCGCTTGGGCGAGGCCACCACGATGGGGATCAGCTGGCCGTTCTTCAGGAAGGGCATGGCCGAGGGCATGTTGTCCAGCGTCATCGCGACCTGGCCCGAGACCGTGTCGACCAGCGCGGGGCCTGCGCCGCGATACGGCACGTGCACCATCTGCACGCCTGCGGTGGCCTTGAACATCTCCATCTGCATGTGCTGGATGCCGCCCGTGCCCGACGAGGAGTACGAGTACTTCTCGGGCGACTTCTTCAGCTCGGCGACCAGGCTCTTGAAGTCCTGGGCGGGGAAGCTCTTGGTGACCGCGATCACGTTGGGCGTGGCGGCCAGGTTGATGATCGGCGTGAAGTCGGTCAGCGGGTTGTACGGCGTCTTTGGGTTGATGGCCGGATTGGTGGCCATGCTGGACACCGTGGCAATACCCAGGGAATAACCGTCCGGGTCGGAACGCGCGGTTTCATTGGCGCCGATCACCCCGCCACCACCGCCGCGGTTTTCCACGATCACCGGCTGGCCCAATTCCTTGGACAGCGGATCGGCCACCAGGCGGGCGACCACATCGGTGGTGCCACCGGCGGCAAAGGGCACCACCAGCTTGATCGGACGGTTCGGATAATTGCTGGCCGACTGGGCTGAAGCAGCCAGCGGGGTCAGGCTCGCGACTGCCGCCACGGCGGAAGCGGCGAGGAAAGCACGTCTTTGCATCATTTCGGGATTTCTCCAGACTATTGGTTCTTATTGCTGGCAGGCCGACTGCCTGCGCAAGCACGTCACAGCAAAGACCCCCGCGGTTCTTGGCTTGCGACGCCGGTCATCAGACCACACCGCGCACGCATCTGCACCTGCCTCAGAGAGAGAAGGCACCTGTGGATGTTGGTGGAGGTACGACAAGCACACAATTGGGCTAAACACGGGTATGGCCGGGTCGGTCCGCACCGGCGAACAGACGGCACACCCGCCACCAGACGCCGGCACAGGAAAATCGCGACGCCACGGTACACTGCTGCCCCGGCCTCGGACGCGCGCCATGCGCATCCGACGGCAACGCCGCTCACTGCGGCCAGCATCAAGCATCCCCATGAAACCCGCAAACATGCGCGCCGACGCCCTCGCCGGCCTGACCACCGCTTTTGCCCTCGTTCCCGAGTGCATTGCCTTCGCACTGGTCGCCCACCTGAACCCCTTGATGGGTCTGTACGGTGCCTTTGTGATCTGTACGCTGACGGCCTTGTTCGGCGGGCGGCCCGGCATGATCTCCGGCGCAGCCGGGTCGATGGCAGTCGTGATCGTGGCGCTGGTCGTGCAGCACGGGGTGCAGTACCTGCTGGCCACGGTCGTGCTCGGTGGCTTGATCATGCTGCTGTTTGGCGCGCTGCGCCTGGGCAAGCTGGTGCGCATGGTGCCGCACTCGGTCATGCTGGGCTTCGTGAACGGCCTGGCCATCGTCATTGCCATGGCCCAGCTGGAACACTTCAAGCAAGGCGGCACCTGGCTGTCCGGCAAGCCCCTGATTGTGATGCTGGGGTTGGTCGCGCTGACCATGTTCGTGGTCTACGTGCTGCCGCGCCTGACACGCGCGGTGCCACCGGCGCTCGTCGCCATTCTGGGCGTGGGCGTGCTGACCTATTCGCTGGACCTGCCCACCCGCACGCTGGGCGACATGGCGCACATTGCGGGCGGCCTGCCCAAGCTGTTGATCCCGGACATCCCGTGGACGCTGGACACCTTGCGCATCGTCGGTCCCTACGCCTTCCTGATGGCGATGGTCGGCCTGCTGGAAACCTTGCTGACGCTGAATCTGACCGACGAAATCACGGAAACCCGCGGGCACCCCGACCGGGAATGCATGGCGCTGGGCGTCGCCAACGTGGCCTCGGGCCTGCTGGGCGGCATGGGCGGCTGCGCGATGATCGGCCAGACCATGATCAACCTGAGTTCGGGCGGTCGCGGCCGGCTGTCGGGTGTGGTCAGCGGCTTCATGATCTTGATGTTCGTGCTGTTCCTGTCGCCGCTGATCGAACGCATTCCGCTGGCGGCGCTGGTGGGCGTGATGTTCGTGGTGGCGCAGCAGACTTTTGCGTGGGGATCGCTGCGCGTGCTGAACAAGGTACCGCGCAACGACGTGCTGATGATCGTTGCGGTCACCATCATCACCGTGTTGACCGATCTCGCGGCCGCCGTCTTCTGCGGCGTGATCATCGCGGCCCTGAACTTCGCCTGGCAACATGCCCGCAACCTGTACGCGGACAGCGTGGTGGATGCCCAAGGCGAAAAGCAATACCTGGCGCACGGCACGCTGTTCTTTGCGTCCACCACCCGGTTTCTGAATCTGTTCGATGCAGCGGCCGACCCGAAGCAGGTCACGCTGGACTGCCGTCACCTGAGCTTCGTCGATTATTCGGCAATCGCCGCGCTGATGACCTTGCGTGAGCGTTACGAGAAGGCCGGCAAGCATCTGCGCGTGGTGCACTTGTCGGAACGCAGCAAGACCTTGCTGCGGCGCGCAGGCGCGCATCCGCACTGAAGTGACTTGGTGATGGGGCGGGCTGCAATGGCGCCGCCCTGTTTACACCGCCAGCTGGAACTCGTGAATGCTGCTTGCCACCGGCAGGCCGTCAATGAAGACCTTCAATTCACCTGGCTCGAAGCGCGTCCAGGTCTCGTTGTGGGTCAGCGGTTCGGTGACGATCATCGCGATGCGGTCGCTGGGCGTGGTGACGGACGCGAAGTCCACGCTCATGTCCTCGTCGCACAGCTTGGCCAGCGTGAACGGGTACTGGCGCACCAGGTAGTACAGGTTGGTCGAGCAATGCGCGAACAGCGCCGTGCCGTCCGACAGCATGTAGTTGAACGTGCCGTTCGTGCTGATCTCGGCGCTGAGTTCGCGCACCGCTTCGTTCAACTGCGCCTGCGCCGGCCGCGTCGGGAAGCGCTCGCGCAGCGACTGCAGCATCCAGCAGAAGGCCAGTTCGCTGTCGGTGGTGCCCACCGGCAGATAGGGTCCGGTCAGCGGCGGCGAGTAGTTCTTCAGGTCGCCATTGTGGGCGAACACCCAGTATCGCCCCCACAACTCGCGCACGAACGGATGGCAGTTCTCCAGCGAGACCTTGCCCACGGTTGCCTTGCGTATATGCGCAACCACGTTCTGTGACTTGATCGGATAACGGCGGATCAGCTCGGCCACGGGCGACACCAGCGCAGCCTGGTGATCCACGAAATGCCGCACGCCGTGACCCTCGAAAAAGGCCACGCCCCAGCCATCCACGTGCTCGCCCGTGCGCCCGGCTCGACAGGCAAACCCCGTAAAGCTGAACACGATATCGGTCGGCGTATTGCAGTTCATGCCGAGCAGCTGGCACATGGACTTACCTTTCTTGCGAATTGACACCCCTATCGTAGCGCCTCAGCGGGTTTTTACGGAGGCGACATCGCAGGATTAGCAGACAAGTGCGACCGCAATGCGACAAATTTATATTGCGAATGCAAACGATTTGCGTTTCTAATACGGTTACGGAGCGACACATTCGATGATTGGCGCCCGTCCCCCATAGCATCCAGTACCGCGGCGTCCTCCATGTCCCTGTCATCACGTCGATCTGCCCGCTGGCAGCCCTGTATTCCGCATGGCCTGCGTCGCCACGCAGGCATCGCGGCCTATCGACTTCTCGATACCAGGCGCCATGACCACCAAGCTTGCCCCCACCCGTTCCCTGCTCCCGTGGCCCATGCGGCCGCTCGTCTGCCTGCTGACCGCCCTGCCCTTCGCCTCGGCAGGTGCGCAGGTTCAGCTGGCTGCCGCTGAACTGCCGGCGGTGACGGTCACCGCCACGCGTACCGAAAAGCAGATCGAAGATCTGCCGCCGTCGGTCACCACCACCGACCGCGCCACGCTCGACGAGAACTTCATCGACGACTACCAGGAACTGGGCAAGCAGGTGCCGGGCGTGGACATCAGCCGCAGCGGCCGATACGGCTACACCGACATCAATATTCGTGGATTGCAGGGCAACCGCGTGCTGACGCTGATCGACGGCATTCGCCTGCCGGACACCTTCGAGTTCCAGGGTCGCGACAGCCGCGTGGGCCAGGACCTGGTCGACTTCGGCTCGCTGTCCGCGGTCGATATCGTGCGCGGCCCTGGTTCGACGCTGTACGGGTCTTCGGCACTGGCCGGCATCGTCGGCCTGCGCACGCTCGATCCCTCAGACCTGTTGACCGGCAACAAGACCTTCGGTGGACGGATCAAGGGCGACTACGACGGCGCAGACAATGGCAAGGGCCTGCAGGCCGCGCTGGCGGGACGCTTTGCCGAAGACACGTTGTGGCTGGTGCAGGTGGGCGAGCGCCGTGGCCATGAACTGGATACCGGTGGCAGCATCGATACGCCGGACAGCCGCCGCACCGAGAACGACCCGCAAGACACTACCCGGCGCAGCATGATGGCCAAGCTGCAGCAGCGCTTTGCAGGCGGCCACAAGCTGGGTCTGACCGCGGAATACTTCAAGACCAAAGTCGATACCGATCTGCTGAGCCTGCAAGCGCCGGCGGGCAACACGGCAGCCGCCCGCGTGCTGCGCTCGGAAGCCCGCGACGAGCAGGAACGCCGCCGCATCTCGTTGGAATACGACTACCGCTCGCCCACGCAAGATGGCCTGGTCGATGCCGCGTCCGCACGCATCTATCACCAGAAGCTGGAAAGCGATCAGCATCGTTATGAAGTGCGCGCCAACGCGCCGCGCTACGAGCGCGATGGCAACTACCAGCAATCGCTCAAGGGTATGTCCGGCCAACTGAGCAAGCGCATTGCCGGCACCGTCAGCCAGAACTGGGTGATCGGCGGCGAATGGTGGCAGACCGACACCGACGAATTCGCGGCCGGTTTCCCCAACATCAGCACCATCAACGTGCGTACCTTGCCCAAGACCCGCAACAAACAATGGGGCTTGTTCGCCGACAACGAGCTGAGCTTCGCCGGCGGCGCGTTCACGCTGACCCCGGGCCTGCGCTACGACAACTACCGCATCGATCCGGAAGTCGATTCGATCCTGGCAGGCCAGATTGCCAGCGGCACGGGTTCGCGCCCGGCCGCGCAAAAAGACTCGCGCCTGTCGCCGAAGATCGCCGCCAACTGGATGATTGCCGAGCAGGCCAGCCTGTTTGCGCAATACGCCTACGGTTTCCGCGCGCCCAGCGTGCTGGAAGTCAACGGCCAGTTCACCAACAACCGCCAGTACACGCTGATCCCGAATTCGCAGCTGAAGCCGGAAACCAGCCGTGGCCTCGAATTCGGCGCGCGCCTGGGCAACCAGCAACTGGGTGGCACGGTGACGGTGTTCGATACCCACTACAAGAACTTCATCGAGATGGCCACGCTGAACGCGGGTAGTCCGGCTTTCGTGCCCGGCTACGGCAGCGTCTTCCAGTACAACAACGTGGCCGAGGCCCGTATCTACGGCACCGAATTCACCGGCCACTACCAGCTGGCGCGCAACTGGCGCGCGGAAGGCATGCTGGCGTGGATGCAGGGCAAGAACGAAAGCGCCAACACCTGGATCAATTCGGTGCCCTCGGCCAAGGCCTCGATTGCGCTGCGCTACTCAGAGGACAAATGGGGCGCGATGGGCCGCCTGACCATGGCGCGCGCCAAGGACAAGACGGCATCGTCTGCCACCTTCGCGGCGCCCGGCTACGGCGTGGTCGATCTGACCGCGTGGTGGGTGCCGGTCAAGGACGTTCGGGTATCCGTCGGCGTGTTCAACCTGTTCGACCAGAAGTACTGGAACGGCGTGGACACCCTGACGACCGCCCAGGCCGCCAACAGCAGTACCCTAGACTTTTACTCGCTGCCAGGGCGCAATCTGCGCGCCTCGGTGGCCTGGCAGTTCTGATGAACTGGCCGGCTCGGGCCTCTTGGCCGGGCCGGCTGCTTGAAAGACATCACCATTCCAGGAGACAAAAAATGCCTGCACTATGGGACCGATACCAGAGCCTGAAACAGGCCGAACCGCGACTGCGCGCCCGTGACGCCGCCGCCAGACTTGGCGTGAGCGAAGGCGAACTCGTTGCCGCCGACCCTGCAGCGCAGCCGCTGCGCAAGGACTGGCCCGCACTGCTGCGCGCGCTGGAACCCATCGGCCCGGTGATGGCGCTGACCCGCAACGAAGCCGCGGTGCACGAGAAGACCGGCGTCTACGCCAACGTGCAGATCGAAGGCATGATGGGCCTGGCCCTGAACCCCGATATCGACCTGCGTTTCTTCCTGTCGCGCTGGGCCCATGGCTTTGCGCTGGCAGGCGAGCGCCCCAGCCTGCAGTTCTTTGATGCGCACGGCGACGCCGTCCACAAGATCTTTGCGGTAGACGCCAGCGATCGCGCGGCCTTTGCTGCGGTGGTAGCGCAATTCGCAGAAGGCGAGATCGGCAGCGGATCGATTGCCCCCACCCCGCGTGAACCGGCGGCCGCCGAAAAGGCCGACAGCGAGGTCGACGCGGCCGGCTTCAAGTCAGAATGGCTGGCGCTGACCGACACCCACCAATTCTTCGGCATGCTGCGCCGCCACGGCGTGTCGCGCACCCAGGCCCTGCGTCTCGCGCCCGAGGGCCATGCCCGTGAAGTCGGCATCGGCGCGATCGACACCTTGTTGAACGATGCGGCGGCCAGTGGTTTGTCGATCATGGTCTTCGTGAACAATCCTGGCTGTGTGCAGATCCACACCGGCCCAGTGCACCGCATCGCGCCGATGGGCACATGGCAGAACGTGATGGACCCAGGCTTCAACCTGCACCTGCGCATGGATTTGTTCGACCGTGCATGGGTGGTCCGCAAGCCTACGGCAGACGGCATCGTGACCTCGCTGGAGTGCTTCGATGCCGCTGGCAATTTGATCGTCCAGTGCTTCGGCGCGCGCAAACCGGGGCAGCCGGAGCTTGGCGGCTGGACAGAGCTGGCGGCGCAGTTGGCCGAGATCGCACCGGGAACGCCGCGCGAGGAAGTGAGCCATGCGTGATGGGGTGACGGCGTCCCGTTCCCGGCTCGCCGCCACTGCGGCAGCTTGCCTGCTGGCGATGGCCTGCCTGCAGCCGGCTTTCGCTGCCGAGCGTCTGGTGGTGCTGAGCTCGGACGTCGGTGAAATCGCTGTCGCACTGGGCAAAGCGGGTGAAGTCGTGGGCCGCGATCGCGCATCGATCGCACCGGAACTGAAAGGCGCCACCGACATCGGCAGCTCGCGTTCCCTGTCGGCCGAACCGGTGCTGCGGCTCAAGCCCACCTTGGTGATCGGTACCGAACTGGCGCAGCCGCCGGCCATCTACCAGCAGCTGGAATCGCTGGGTGTGAAAACCGTGAAGCTCGGCGCCAAGGCCGACGGCAGCGACTATGCGCAGGTCATTCGTGCGATGGGCAAGCTGCTGGATGCGCAGGCCACTGCAGAAAAGCTGGCCAGCGACTGGGAGGCAGGTATGCGCCCCGCAGCCAGCAAACCCGTGCGCGTATTGATCACCTACGACGGCAAGACGGTCGGCGGTCGCAATACCGCCAGCGACACCCTGATTCGCGCGGCGGGCGGGGTCAATGCCGCAGACAGCATCGACGGCTACAAGCCGCTCAATGCCGAGGCCGTGGCAGGCTTGGCACCAGACATCGTGTTGATCGGCGAACACAACAAGGCAATCTACGGCGGGCTCGAGCAATTCCGCGCACGCCCCGACATCGCCGCTACGCCCGCGGGCAAAAACGGCAAGGTGTTCGAGATCGTCGTGCAGAAGTATTTCACCGTAAACCTTCACAGCCCTGCGGTTGTCCAGGAATTGCGTGCCCGGTTCTGAGTCTGCGTCGGCGAGGCCGACGGTGCACGAACGGGCCTCATCCAGGGATGCGCTGACTCGGCCAGTATCGACCGGGGCCGACAAGACCAGGGATGCGTCGTCCCAAGCTGCATTCGTGACGTCGAACCCGATATCGCGCGGCCGGCCCGTCGCCTGGCTGGCGGGCCTTGCGACAGCCGTGCTGATCGTCTGGATCTGTCTGGGCGTTCAAGGCGACGGCTGGGCAGTGCCTGACTGGTCGGACCCGATCTTCCTAGGCCTGCGCCTGCCCCGCGTGCTGTCTGCGCTGCTGGTGGGCGCAGCCCTTGCCGCGGCGGGTGCTGCGCTGCAAGCCCTCTTCCGCAACCCGCTTGCCGATCCGACCTTGATCGGCACCTCCAGCGGTGCCGCGTTGGCTGTGGTGTCCGTGATGGCGCTTGGCCTGAGCGGCATAGGCCTGCCTCTGGCCGCATTCGGCGGTGGCCTGCTTGCCACCTGGTTGCTGCTGGGACTGGCTCGCGTGCTGGGCGGTGGCGACATCGGCTTGCTGTTGCTGGGCTTGGTGCTGGCGACCTTCTCCGGTTCGATCACCGGGCTGCTGATGTTCAATTCGGACGACATGGCCTTGCGCTCGGCCATGGTCTGGCTGTCGGGTCATCTGGGCACCGTGGGCCACACGCCGTTTGCACTGGCCGCACCAGTGGCCTTTGTCGGCATCGCGCTGTTGCTGGCGCTGGGCCGCGACCTGGACTGCATGCTGCTGGGTGAAGACGATGCGCGGGCGCTTGGCGTGAACGTCGGCCGCGTGCGTGTGCTGACGGCGCTGGGGGCAGCATTGGCGGTGGGCGCGGCGGTGTCGATCGCCGGCATTATTGCCTTCGTCGGCATGATGGTTCCGAATGCCTGCGCGTTGGTGCTGGGTGGCGGACGGCGCCGGCTTATCGCAGTGTCCACGTTGGTAGGCGCAGTCTTCCTGCTGGTGCTGGATACCTTGGCGCGCAGTGCGGCCTACCCGCTGGACATGCCCGTGGGTCTGCTGGCAGGCCTGGCCGGCCCGGTGTTCTTCTTCTGGCTGCTGCGTCGGCGTGCGCGGGGTGCCGCATGACAGAGCATCCAGATACCGAGTCGGTCGGCAACGGCTCGGCACCTGTCGCGAGCCACGCAGATCAGACGACACCCTCATCGCTGCGCCAGCCTCCGACCCCTGCCTTGGATCGCATCACCGCCCCCATCACCAGCCTGCGCTGCATCGATCTGGCCTACCACCATCGCAAAAAGCCACTGGTCAGCGATATCGACGTCGACATCCCCGCCGGCAAACTCACTGCGGTGATCGGCCCGAACGGCGCGGGCAAAAGCACCTTGCTGCGCCTGCTGGGCGGGTTGCTGCCGGCCACCCAAGGCGTCGTGATGCTGGACGGCAACCCGCTGAACGCTATTCCCGCGTCCGACCGAGCGAAACGCATCGGCTGGCTGTCCCAGTTCCCGCCCGCAGAACTTCCGCTGACCGTGCTCGACTATGTCTTGCTCGGTCGCCGTCCCAGCCTGGGCAGCTTCGGGCGCGCAGGCGAAGCCGATCTGCGCCAGGTGGCGAACGCTCTGGCGGCATTCGATGTCAGCGACATGGCCTCCCGCCCCTGGCGTGAACTGTCTGGCGGCGAACGTCAGCGGGCAGCCTTGGCGCGACTGTTGGCGCAAGACGCGCCGCTGTGGCTGCTGGACGAGCCCACCAATCACATCGACCTGAAACACCAGGCACTGCTGTTCCGGCGCCTGCGTGAAGAAGTCGAACGCGGCCGCACCGTGGTGGCCGTGCTGCACGACCTTGGCCCTGCTGCCCAGGCGGCCGACCACGTACTGCTGATGAGCGGCGGCCACGTGATCGCGAGCGGTCCGCCGCAAGAAGCCCTGCACGCCGCCAGCCTGAGCCAGGCCTATGACTGGCCGGTGGACGTTCGCATCGACGGCGGGCGATGGCTGGTGGATGTTGGTGCCTGAGCGCGTCGACGGCCTTGAGTAGTTCCTCTTCATCCTGGTCGATCTGCCGCTTGTCGTGAACGACAGCGAGACCAAGCACGGGACATGTGCAAGAACCCTGTCGGCAAAGCGCCCGATCGGGCACCAGACCACATTTTCCACGCCCCATCCGCAATCCACGCCACCTGCCCCGTCGCGCCAGCTAAAATACCCGCCATGACCTTGCCCATCCCCTCCTCCCTCCGCCGCCTGCTGCCACTCGCTGTCGCCACGCTAGCTGCTTGCAGTTCGATTCCCTGCGACGAGCCCGTTGCCAAACCGCTTGCACCGCAACTCGTCGCCAGCCAACTGGTCTTGCTGGGTGAGGTCCACGATAGCGCCGAGGGTCACAAGCGTCGGCTGGACGCCCTCACCGCGGCCGTCGCCAGCGACTGGAAGCCCGCGATTGCGATGGAACAATTCGACCGCGAGCAACAGCCCGCGCTCGACGCCGCCATGGCCAAATGCGCCGATGCCGATTGTGTGATCGATGCCGTCGTCACCGATCGCAAGGCATGGCGCTGGGACTTCTACAAGCCGGTCATCACGCTTGCCCTGCGCGAACACCTGCCGCTGTACGCCGCCAACCTGTCACGCGCCGACGCAGGCAAGGTCATGCGCGAAGGCGTCAGCAAGGTATTCGACGTGCAACGCTCGCGCGCCGTCGGCCTGGATCGCGGCATCCCCGCCACCCTGCTTGCGGCCCAGGAACGCGGCCTGGAAGGCTCGCACTGCGGCATGTTGCCGCCGCAGTTCTCCAACGGCATGGCACGCGCGCAGATCGCCCGCGATGCGGTCATGGCAAGCGTGATGCTCGACGCGCGCAATGCCACGCCCGGCAAACCGCGGCCGGTGGTGCTGCTGGCCGGCAACGGCCACGTCCGCCGTGACCTGGGCGTGCCCCAATGGCTGGGCCACAATACCTCGCTGGCGGTGGGCTTCGTCGAAGCCGACCCCAAGGCGCCGGTTCATGGCGAGGGCACCCACGCGCAGTTGGCGCAGCAACCCTACGATCGCGTCGAGACCATCGCGCCCACCGAGCGGCCCGACCCCTGCGCCGGCATGAAGCGGATCAAATAAATGCTTCGCTATCTGGGACGTTGGAGCATCTTGGCCGCCCTGGTGGCGGCCCTCGCGGGCACGGCCTCGGCCGCGTTCCTGTTTGCGCTCGACTGGGCAGGCGTCACGCGCGATGCACATCCCGCAATCATCTGGCTGCTGCCCTTGGCAGGCTTCGCAGTCGGCTGGATCTATCTGCGATTCGGCCAGTCCGTCGAGGCCGGCAACAACCTGCTGATCGAGGAAATCCACGATCCCCGCCGGACCGTGCCCTTGCGCATGGCGCCCCTGGTGGCGATCGCTACTGTGGTCTCCCATCTGTTTGGCGCATCGGTGGGCCGTGAAGGCACTGCCGTGCAAATGGGCGGCGCCCTGGCGGACCAGGCATCGCATCGCCTACGCCTGCATCCGGAAGACCGCCGCACGCTGCTGATGGCCGGCATCGCTGCAGGCTTTGCATCCGTATTCGGCACGCCCCTGGCCGGTGCGATCTTCGCCATGGAAGTCCTGGCCATCGGCAAGCTGCGCGTGCGCGTTCTGTTTCCCTGTCTGCTGGCGGCGGTGCTGGCCGATCGCATCGGCCAGGCCTGGGGCGTGCGGCACACGCATTATCCGCTGCACGAACTTGCGCCGACCACCATGCACGCGGTCTTCGCGGTTCTGGTCGCAGGCGCCTTGTTCGGGCTGATCGGCATGGTGTTCGCGCGAAGCACGCATGCGCTTGGCCGCGTGGTCAAACAGCGCATCGCATATGCCCCGTTGCGCCCATTCCTGGGCGGCATCGTGGTGGCCATTGCGGTCTGGGCGCTGGACGCCTACCGCTACATCGGCCTGGGCATTCCGGCCATCGTCGATGCCTTCGTGCAACCCGCAGGCTGGGATTTCCTCGGCAAGATGGCGTTCACCGTCGTGTCGCTTGGCACCGGCTTCAAAGGCGGCGAAGTGACGCCTTTGTTCTTCATCGGCGCCACCTTCGGCAACGCACTCGCCCCGTTGCTGGACCTGCCCTTCCCGATGCTGGCGGGCCTGGGCTTTGTCGCGGTTTTTGCGGGTGCCGCCAACACGCCGATCGCCGGCACGATCATGGCGATGGAGATGTTCGGCCCGGCCATCGGACCGTTCGCGGCGCTGGCGTGTGTGGCCAGTTACCTGTTCTCCGGGCATGCGGGGATCTACGGTGCGCAGCGCATCGGCGATGGTAAGTACAGGTGGGTCCCGGCAGGCGTCAGGGCACGCTTCCGAAAACGGCAAGCGCCCTGACGATCTGCCCCTTGATTCTCCTGCGCCACCAGTCCAAACAAGAGCAACATAGCGCGTCGGGGATCCTTTCTCAGCTATCTCAGTTGGTGCGGAACTGCGCCGAGATGCCGTCCAGCTCTTCAGCCAGCGCGGTCAATTCACCGGCCGTCGCCGCCATTTCACGCGCGGCGTGGCTATTGCTCTCGGACAAGCTGGCAATGTGCTCGACGGTGCGTGCCACTTCCTGGCTGGCAGCCGAGTTTTCGCCCACGGCATCGCTGATGGCGCCGACCATGGTCACGACAGACGCCGTGCCGGTCTGAATTTCGCGGATGGCATCGGCGCCCTGCACGGCCAGTTGCTCGCCCTCGGTGACTTGCTGGACGTTGCGGTCCATGATCGCCACGACCGCTTTCACGTTGCCCTGGATGCCCTGGATCTTGCTCGCAATATCCTGCGTAGACACGGTAGTGCGCTGTGCAAGCTGGCGCACCTCATCTGCCACCACGGCAAAGCCGCGACCTTCTTCACCGGCCCGTGCAGCCTCGATGGCGGCATTCAGCGCCAGCAGGTTGGTCTGATCGGCAATCGACTGGATCAAGCCGACGATGGAGCGAATTTCATCCGACTGACGGCCCAGGTCGGCCACCTTGTCCGCCGATTCCTTCACGCTGTCAGACAGTCGCGCCATGCCTTCGGTCAGACCCAACACCGTCTTGCTGCCGCGCGCCGCGCTCTCGCCACTGCCACGTGTGGTTTGTGCAGCATTGGCTGCGTTGTGCGACAGATCGGTGATGCTGGCTGTCATTTCCTCGATCGCAGCTGCGATGTTGGCCGCGGCATTGCTGCCGTTGCCTGCGCCGTCAGCCACAGCTCGCGAGGTCTGCGCCAGGGTCGTCGAAAACTCGACGAGTCGCGTCGCGCCATGTTTCAGCCTGGATATCGTGCTGTTCAACTCCACCCGCATGGATTCCAGGTTCCCCAGCAGACTGCCCGGCCGGGTGTTCGCAATCGGCTGGGTCAGGTCGCCACGCGCAATCAAGGCCACGCTGCCTGCAGCCTCGGCCGGCTCGCCACCAAGCGTGTTCAGCACCGAACGCACAATCCACGTGACAAGCCCGGCCGATACCAGCACGGCCAGCACCAAGGTAACGATGGCGGCAGTACGCGCGTTGCGCGCCGTGTCGTCGGCATTGCGCTGACTTTCTTTCAGGTTGCCATCCTGATGCACACTCATCGCGTCGTAGGCAGCCTGATAGGCGCGGACCTTATCGCCCAGCTCGCGCTCCACGGTTCCCATCAAGGTCTGTCGGTCGGCACCCTTGGACTGACGCACGAACACGGCCAGCGCGTCGAGATAGGTGCGACGCTTCTCCGCCATGGTTTTCAGCAGTTCGCGGCCTTCGGGCTTGACGACGCTGGCGTCCAGTTCTTTCAGGTACTCGTCGTTGAGCGCGACTGTGCGCGCACGCTCGGCATCCAGCGCACGAATCTGCTCGGGATCATCGAGGAACAAGGTGGTGAGCGCGCGTTCCCGGTTCAGGTTGAGGATGCCTGGGATGACCAGCGACAGCTGCACCTTGCGCGCGGTGGTGGCCATTTCATCGGTGCGATGCTGCAATGCGCTTACGCTCCAGAGCGCGAGCACGCCCAATGTCAGTACCAGCAGGAACATCCCGCCGAAACCAGCGAGCAACTGGTGTTTGAGTTTCATGATTGGTTTTCCGTGATTGCTGCCGCGTGCGGCCAGTGCGTATGCGCAAGCGTGGGTAATGACCGTCAGTCCGAACCGACCGTCTCATTCGTATTAACGACCGCTACGCGCTATTATTTAGCGCACTACTTGTTAGCGTTTATGACTGCACAGTGGTAGTCGATGCGTGGCACTCGTCAGCACTATGTACGGTTCACCTGACTTGGCGGATGCACTGCCGGCTACGCGCCGGCAGTCTGTTCAATCTTCAACGATGATGGGCGACTTTTGCCCGGGCGCAACCGCATAAGGCCCGGGAACCTAGCTCACCAGATGCTTCAGCGCCAGATCGACCAGATATCGCACTTTTTCGTCAGGATCGTTCATCCGCGCGCGCAAGGCAGCGACCGCATCGGCGACCCCTCGCTTGCCGAGTCGCCGCTCGTTCAGCACGCACGCAGCGTGACGGCGGATCGCTACATGCGGTGACTGCAGGCCACGTACCCCCTCCGGCACGTCGCTGCCCCGGATCGCGCAGAAGCTCGATCCCGGTTCAAGCGCCTCGTCGACCTGCGGGGCGCACGCCGGCAAACTCGCCAGCAGGCGTTCGACGGGCCTGTAATCCAGCACCCCCGGCTGTGCGCCGCGATCGCGAAAGCCCGACAGGCTGGCACAACAGCCTGCCACCGCAACTGCCGGTGATTGCGTCAACAACCAATCGATGTCGCCCAGATAGCCCAGGGCCCGCGCAGACCACCCTGATGTCGATGGGTCGCTAGATTGCGCTGCGTGTCGCAAGGCGGTGATCGCAGCGGGGTCAGGGACTCCTGCCAAGCCCAGGATCATGGCAACTTGCCAGGCGTTTCGGCCCTCAGTCAGGCGTTCAATCAAATGAGGCAAGGCGCTGTCGCCGTGCTTCACCAGCCAGGCCTCGGCCTCCTCGGTATTGATGCCCTCGTATTTGCCCAGCCGGGTGACGTAGTAGGCCGCCTGCTCGGGTTCAGGCTGCGTGGCCAGATGGCGACGGGTTTGCTCGTCCTTATCCTGCTCGGGAAAGTGATGCAGGAAAAGGCTTGCCGACATGCTGATCTTGGCCAATTCCGCCCCGCCGTCCTCGTCATGGAAGAAGACGACAAAACGCCTGTCGACGCGCGGGTGCTTGGCGAAGTGCTTGCGCACGGCTTGGGCTGCGCGCGCCACGGTCGCCACGAAGTGCTTTTCCGCCGCGTCCCATTGCGCCGGCGTGCCGCGATTGGCGTAGTCCTGCAATGCCGTGCCCAGTTCGGCCAAGGTCTCGTCGCCGTACTCGTCAGGCTCCCAGGTCCAGCGCCAATCCACCGGGCTCCACTTGATGCCCCAGAAGCCGTCTTCATCGCGGTCCGGGTGATCTTCATCCAGTGCGGCCATGGTGTTGGCAGCCAGGGACGGCAAGTCGATCGCAGCTTCGGCTTCGCGATAACTGCCGAAGAACACTGCGCCGTAAAGGGTACCGGCTTCGCTTGCCAACAGCGTTTCCAGCGTGGCGCAGGCCGTGCTGGTCAGGTGGGCTTCGAGCTTCTTCCAGTCCATGGGTTCTCTTGAAAATGCGCAAACTGCCCGCGGTGCTTCAAAGCGTGAACGCCCGGTGAACGCTCAACCTCTCTTGAATACAGCCTTGCTGCATTCCGAATACAGGACTTTGCAGGTCGCACCGTCCTCCTCGCAGCTTTCCTTCGCCAACTGACCCGCGCGTTCCTCACTGCCGGCTGTCTGGAACGCGGTACCGGTTTTCCCGGCAGCAACGGCAGCGCATTGGTTGTGGAACACCAGTTCCACCTTGCACTGGGGCGCGCCTTTCTTGCCGCACTGTTCAAGCGCTTCTTTTCTGGCCTCGGCTTCGGAAAACTTGCCGACAGTCGTACCCACCTCACCGGTGGCAGGCGATTGGGCAATGGCGCCCCACGTCAAGATCCACTGGCCCGCAGGCTGACCCTGTGCAGTTTGCGCCAGCATGCCACTGCCCCCAACCAGACCGATCGACATCAGCATTGCGGCGATAATTCGAGACATGACGCTTTTCCTGGAGAGGCACGCGGAACGCGCACGGCGTGTGATGTGAAATCAGTACTTGATGAATATCGGCTCTGTGCAGGCCGACCACAGCACCTTGCATTGTCCGCCACTTTCCTTGCAAGTCTTTGTCGCCAAGCTGATTGCGCGTTCTTCACTGGAAGCGGACTGATAAAACGTTTCACCTTCGGACGTTACTACCGTCGCACATTGATTATAAAAGCTCAGCCGAACCTCGCAGTCCTTGGCTCCCCCTTGCCCGCACACCCGAACCGCGACTTCTCTTGCTTCACCTTCAGAATGCTTTCCAAGGGCGTTGCCCGCTTCGCCAGTGCTCGGTGATTTAGCAACGGCTCCCCACGTCTTTATCCAGTAACCCGTCGGCCGAGGCGGCGCAGAATCGCCCCTTGACGTGCCGGAGTCAGGTCCGCATTGGGCGCTTCCAGGACCGACGCCAGACGGGCATGCGGTCTGCGCCTGTGCGCCAAGGCCCCAAACAAGACCGATCAACAAGAGCATCGCAGCAACGAATCCAGGCATCAAGCCTCCTTTTTTAATGTGCTCGAATTTCCGCAAGGCAGATCAAACCGACCGCACCATCAAAATGCACATTAATATCGATGGAATACCGCATTGGTGCATTCGGAATACAGTACCTTGCATTGATCCCCATCTTTTTCACAGCTTTCTTTCGCCAGTCTGGTGGCGCGCTCTTCACTCTGCGATGCCTGGAACGTGGTGCCGGTGCTTCCGGCGGCTATTGCTGCACATTGATTGTGATAAACCAACTGCACCTTGCATTCCGTTGCGCCTTCTTTCGCACACATGCGCAGCGCATCTTTTCTGGCATCTTCCTCAGAGAATCTTCCCACTGTCGTGCCGACCTCTCCGGTGACGTTCGATTGGGCAATGGCTCCCCACGTCTTTATCCAGTAACCCGTCGGCCGAGGTGGCGCAGAATCGCCCCTGGACGTGCCGGAGTCAGGCCCACACTGCGCGCTTCCGGGACCAACGCCAGACGGGCATGCCGTCTGCGCCTGGGCACCAGCGCCCCAAGCAAGACCCATCGACATCAGTAATACGGCAATGATTCGCGACACGACGCGCCCCTTCTTCAGCTAATCAAATGAAAATAACCAGCGCTCAATACTTCTGGAATATCGGCTCGGTACAACCGGAGTATCTGACTTTGCATGCTGCACCGCCTTTTTCGCAGCGCGCCAACGAAAGGTCGGTGGCGACCTGTTCACTTTCAGCAGCTTGGAAAAAAGTATCGGTCCTGGACGACGCAAAAGCGGCGCATTGATTGCGATAGACCAGGTGCACCTTGCAATCCTTTGCGCCACCCTCGGCACATAGCTTGATCGCGGCTTTTCTGGCCTCGTCTTCCGACAGTTTTCCAACGGTGGTGCCAGCCTCGCCAAGGGATTCCGACGTGGCAATCGCACCCCAGGTCTTTATCCACTCGCCGGTCGGCTGCGGCGGCGCCGAATAGCCCCTGGACGTGCCCGAGTCAGGCCCACACTGCGCGCTTCCGGGACCAACGCCAGACGGGCATGCAGTCTGTGCCTGAGCACCAAGGCCGCAGGCAAGACCGACGGACATCAATAACGCAGCAATAATCCGAGACACGATATTTCCCCGCTGATGGGCCTAGGAATGTGCGGGGCTGATGGCGCCAAACCGCGTGAATAGCGGCGGCAGCTTGAGAGATGTCAGTGGGAACCCATGATCTCATCTATCTTGCTGACGCCGGCCATATCCAATACTGGAAATGGCCGGCGAGCATTATGGCTAGCGTGCTGGCGCAACGCTACCGTGAATCTGTGTCCGGATAATGCACCGCAAGCGTTGGCAAGCGGCCGTTAATCGGACCTCAGATTTCTTCGTACAGCGGCAGCGTCAGGAACTCTTCGAACTTGTCCTGCGTGCTCATGGTGGTGAAGATCTCGGCAGCACGCGGGTAAGACGGACTGTCGCCCACCACCGCCACAACCTTGGCGAGCTCCTGCGGCACCAGTTCACGCACCAGCGCTTCGGTCACCTTGCGACCGTCTTCCAGCACACCCTTGCTGGAACGAATCCACTGCCAGACCTGCGAGCGCGAGATCTCGGCGGTGGCGGCATCTTCCATCAGGTTGTGGATCGGCACGCAGCCATTGCCATCCAGCCACGAGCCCAGGTAGTGGATGCCGACGTTGATATTCATGCGCAAGCCATGCTCGGTGATCGGCGCTTCCGGCTGAAAATCCAGCAGGTTGGCCGCGGTCACATCCACGTCCGGGCGCTGCTTTTCGATCTGGTTGGGCTTGTCGCCCAGCACCTTCACGAACTCTTCCATCGCCACGCCCACCAAGCCCGGATGCGCCACCCAGCCGCCGTCGTAGCCATCGGTAGCATCGCGCGTCTTGTCCGAGCGGATGCCGGCCATGGCCACTTCGTTCTTGGCAGCGTCGTTCTTGATCGGGATCAGTGCGCTCATGCCGCCGATGGCCGGGGCATTGCGACGATGGCAGGTCTTCAGCAACAGCAAGGCGTAGGCGCGCATGAAGGGCGAGGTCATGGTGACCTTGGCGCGGTCGGCCAGGCAGAAGTCGCTGTCCAGCTTGAACTTCTTGATGCAGTTGAAAATGTAGTCCCAGCGCCCTGCATTCAGGCCGGCGCTGTGATTGCGCAGTTCGTACAGGATTTCATCCATCTCGAAGGCGGCCAAGATGGTTTCGATCAGCACGGTGGCGCGGATGCTGCCCTGGGGGATGCCGAGCTCGTCCTGGGCAGCGACGAACACGTCGTTCCACAGGCGGGCTTCCAGATGGCTTTCCATCTTCGGCAGGTAGAAGTACGGGCCCGAACCGCGCGACAGCAACTCCTTGCCGTTATGGAACAGGTGCAGCGCGAAGTCGAAGATGCCGCCGGACACGCGCTGGCCGTCGACCGTGACGTGCTTTTCGTCCAGGTGCCAGCCACGCGGGCGCACTTGCAGCACCGCCACCTTGTCGTTCAACTGATAGGTCTTGCCGTTCTGTTCCAGCTTGATGGTGCGGCGGATCGCGTCGCGCAGATTGATCTGACCGCTGATCTGGTTGTCCCACAGCGGCGAGTTCGAATCCTCGTAATCCGTCATGTAGCTGTCGGCGCCGGAATTCAGCGCGTTGATCACCATCTTGCGTTCGACCGGACCGGTGATTTCCACGCGGCGGCACAGCAGGTCTTGCGGCAGCGGCGTGATGGTCCAGTCGCCGTCGCGCACGGCCTGCGTTTCCGGCAGGAAGTCCGGGCGCTCGCCGGCGTCCAGGCGCTTGGCGCGTGCAACGCGGGCGGCCAGCAATTCCTGACGGCGCGATTCGAACTGGCGATGCAGCTTGGCCACCAGCGCCAGCGCATCGGGCGTCAGGATCTCGGCGAATTCGGCAGAGATGGGGGCGGAAATGGCAACGCCAGCGGGCAGGTCCAGGCTCATGGAGGTTCCTTGAAAAAGGGATAAACAGACGCCGCTTCATGCCCGGCGCGATGTCAGCAGTGTAGGCGTCGGCAGCGTGGCGATTACTACTAGAATAGTCACTTCAGCTTTTACTTCTTATCCAAGATTTCTCTTTCGCACCTTGCGCCACCCGACATGGACCGCTTCAAACAACTAGAGACCTTCGTGAACGCGGCCACCCTTGGCAGCCTGTCCGCCGCCGCGCGCCTGGAAGGCGTAGTGCCAGCGCTCATCGGCCGGCGTCTGGACGCACTCGAAACACGCCTGGGCCTGAAGCTGCTGGTACGCAGCACGCGCCGCCTGTCCCTGACCGCCGAAGGCGAACGCTTTCTGCTCAGCAGCCGCGCCATCCTGGAATCGCTGGAAGACGCCGAAAGCGAAGTCGCCGTACGCGGCGCCCAGGCCAGCGGCAGGCTGCGCATCACCGCGCCCGCCGGTTTCGGCCGCCGCCACGTTGCGCCCTTGCTGCCGACATTGATGGACAGCCACCCTGCCCTGTCCGTGTCACTGGACCTGACCGACCGCGTGGTGGACCTGCGCAGCGAAGGCTACGACTGCGCCATCCGCCTGGGAGAACTGGAAGATTCCAGCTTGGTAGGCGTGCGCCTGGGCGACAACCGGCGCGTGGTCGTGGGCGCACCGAGCTACCTGGCGCGACATGGGAAACCAGCCCATCCGTCGGATCTGGCGCAGCACAACTGCCTGTCCTTGGGCGGCGCCGGGCAGGCTCGCGGATGGCTGTTTGCCGAAGACGGCAAGGTGGTGGCGCATCGTGTGGACGGCAACATGGGATCAAGTGATGGCGCAGTGCTGCACGCCTGGGCGCTGGCCGGGCGCGGCCTGGCATGGCGGTCGATGTGGGAGGTATCGGAAGACTTGACCAATGGCAGGCTGGTCTCGGTGCTGGACGACTACGCCGCACCGCCAAACGGCATCTACGCCGTGTTCCCGCAGCGCAAGCACCTTCCAGCACGCGTACACGCGCTGGTCGATCATCTGCGCGACACCTATCGCGACGCGGCCTACTGGACCCAGGCGCAGACGCTGCCCTGAGCACGCAATGACGATGCATGGCCGATCAACAAGCCGCCACATCGATCATGCACGGTCAACGTCCGTGAAGCCCAGGCGCAATCGTGCAAGCCAACGAGTCTTTCACCTTGATGGCGTAATTCCAGCATGACTTCGCGCCCAGATTGGCCATGCAGGCCTTCAAGGAATCGAAGTCCAATTCACGCAAGGTGCACGTCTGGGCCGCGCAATAGAAAACGTCGAGCTTGCCGCTGTCGAAGTCGGCATTGACGATCGGCGTGCGCGCCGGGTCGATCTGCAGACGGCTGGCCTGCTCGCGAAGCCTTGCATGCACGGCCTTTTCACCGTAATACCGAATGCCGAACTGTTCACCATAGGTGTCTCGGGCTTGCGCCAGCAGCTCAAGATGCTTGCCGGATTGCTCGTAGCCGTCGATCTCGCACGTGAAGTTGGTCTGCGCTGCCGTTGCAGTCGATACGCCCAGGCACAGCACCATTGCCAGCATCGACAGGCGTGGGCCGGCATTTCGAAAAGCTTGAATCGATGTCACTTGTCTCCTCCGATGCAGTAGCCAGCACGTGACTGTAATTCAAGCGCGATTGCTGGATAGGCGATAATCGACGGGCTAACCCGTAAAAATAGTGAGCCGCGACGCGTTATCCTGCCGGCTCGACATATCGGAACCGAATTCTTCATGATCATCAAACCGCGTGTCCGTGGATTCATCTGCGTGACCACCCATCCCGTAGGCTGCGAAGCCAATGTCCGCCAACAGATCGACTACGTCAAAGCACGGGGCGCCATTGCCGGCGGCCCCAAGAAAGTGCTGGTCATCGGTGCGTCGACCGGCTACGGCCTGGCAGCGCGGATCACGGCCGCCTTCGGCTGCGGCGCCAGCACGCTGGGCGTGTTCTTCGAGCGCCCGGGCAGCGAGTCCAAGGCCGGCTCGCCCGGCTGGTACAACACCGCCGCCTTCCACAAGGCTGCCGACGAAGCCGGCCTGTACGCCAAGAGCATCAACGGCGACGGCTTCTCGGATGCCGTGAAGCAGCAAGTCATCGCCAGCATCCGTGAAGACCTGGGCCAGGTCGACCTGGTGATCTACAGCCTGGCCGCCCCCAAGCGCCTGCACCCGAAGACCGGCGTGCTGCACAACTCGGTGCTCAAGCCCATCGGCGCACCCGTGACCCTGCGCGGCATCGACACCGACGCCGAAGTCATCAAGGAAGCCGTGCTGCAGCCGGCCAGCCAGGAAGAGATCGACAACACCGTGGCTGTCATGGGTGGCGAAGACTGGCAGATGTGGATCGACGCCCTGCAATCGGCGGGCGTACTGGCCCAAGGCGCCAAGACCACGGCCTTCACCTACCTGGGCGAAGAAGTCACCCAGGACATCTACTGGAACGGCTCGATCGGCGCCGCCAAGAAAGACCTGGACACCAAAGTCATCGGCATTCGCAAGAGCCTGGAAGCCATCGGCGGCGATGCACGCGTCTCGGTCCTGAAAGCGGTCGTCACGCAAGCCAGCTCGGCCATCCCGATGATGCCGCTGTACCTGTCGTTGCTGTTCAAGGTGATGAAGGAACAGGGCACGCACGAAGGCTGCATCGAGCAGCTGTACGAGCTGTACCACGACGCCCTGTACGGCCCCACCCCGCGCCTGGACGAAGAAGGCCGTCTGCGCGTGGACTACAAGGAACTGCAGCCCAACGTCCAGGAAGCCGTCAAGCAAGCCTGGAGCGTGGTCGAGAACGACACGATCTACAAGCTGACCGACTTCGCTGGCTACAAGCAGGACTTCCTGCGCTTGTTCGGTTTCGAAATCGATGGCGTGGCCTACGACGCGGATGTAAATCCCGACGTGAAGATCCCGAATCTGATCACGGTGTGATTTGTTCGGTAGCGGGCGTGGCAATCACGCTTGCGCAATGACGAGGGGCCCGCACCAGAATTGGTGCCGGCCCCTCGTCATTTCAGCGCAATCTCAGGACCGAGATGTCTTGCCTGTCCAGCCGCGCCTTCCGGCAGCTTCGCAATCACCTTGATCTCGAAGGTGAAGCCCGACAGCCACGTCACGCCAACGGCGGTGGCCGTGGGATACGGCGCCTCGCCCCAATAGTCCGCAACGACTTCCCAGGCCTTGGCGAAGTTCGTGTCGGGGTCGACCATGAACACCGTCACGTCGACCACGTCAGCAAACGTGCAGCCGGCAGCATCCAGAATCGCATTCAAATTCTTGAAGGCCAGCCGAACCTGGGCCTCCAGCCCCGGTTCCGGCGACCCATCTTCGCGAGCACCAACCTGGCCCGAGACGAATAGCAAACCATTGGATCGAACGGCCGGAGAATAGCGGTGCGCCGCGTACAGCGCGTGAGGGCCGGCGGGGAAAACAACGTCGCGTGTTGCCATGATGCTTGACCTCTGCAAGGGGGGGCGGCATGCGCCCCGTGTTGACGATGAAGCCACTGTAGGCATCGCGACGCGCCAGATAAACGAGCAAGTCCACGCATCATTGTTTGTAAAATCCAAACAATCACATGACTAGCTGGAGCCGGAATGGACCGTTTCGACGCGATGCAGGCCTTCGTCCGCGTGGTGGAAGCCGGCAGCTTCACCAAGGCCGCAGACACGCTGCACATGAGCAAGACCACGGTCACGCAGCTGGTGCAGCAACTGGAAGCCCGCCTGCGCGTGAAGCTGCTGAATCGCACCACGCGCAAGGTCAACGTCACGGCCGATGGCGCGGCGTACTACGAGCGTGCGGTGCGACTGCTGGCCGACATGGACGATGCCGAGACCAGCCTGTCCAGTGCATCCAGTGCACCACGCGGCCGTCTGCGGGTGGATGTACCCAGCCCGTTTGCCCGCATGATCCTGATGCCTGCCCTGCCCGCTTTTCACGCGCGTTATCCCGACATCCAGTTCGACATGGGCGTCAGCGACCGCGCCGTGGATTTGATTGGCGACAACGTGGATTGTGTGGTGCGCGGCGGCGAGATGCGCGACCAGTCGCTGGTCGCACGCCACGTTGGTGATTTGCACATCGGCGCCTACGCCACGCCCGACTACCTGGCCCGCGCCGGCACCCCCACCCGCCCGCAGGACCTGGAAGACACGCATCACCGCATCGTGGGCTATTTGCGGTCCCGCACCGGCAAGGTGCCTGCCTACGCCATGTCGCGGGGTGAGGAGCGCATCCGCGTGCAGGGCCGCTACGTCATCGCACTGGACGACGGCAACGCCTATTTGGCCGCGGGGCTGGCGGGTATGGGCATTCTGTGGCTGCCTGCCTACATGGCCAAACCGCATCTGACCCAAGGGGAATTGATTCCCTTGTTCCAGGATTGGCAATTCGATCCCATGCCGATGTATATCGCTCACCCGCCCAATCGGCACGTCAGCGCCAAGCTGCGCGTCTTCATGGCCTGGGTGATCGAGCTATTGCAGGAACACGCGCCACTTGTGGCGCATGACCGCGCTTAGGCCGCGGCCTGGACGTGTTCGTTCGCCACGCACACCGTATCTCGCCCCGACTGCTTTGCCTTGAGCATGGCCAGATCCGCCCGGTGCAGGGTCTGCATGACGGACTCCCCGTCGTACATGCGCGCGATGCCGGCCGAGACCGTGAGCGTGCCGTCGGGCCGCGGCACCGCAGCCAGCAGCATGCGCACGCGTCCCGCCAAGGCCAATGCCTGGTCGATATCCTGACCCGGCAGCAGCACACTGAATTCCTCGCCGCCAAGCCGGCCGAACACGTCGCGCTTGCCAAGGGCAGCTTGCAGCGCATTGGCCATGGCGCGCAGCACGTCGTCCCCCGCCGCATGACCGTAGTTATCGTTCAAGCGCTTGAAATGGTCGATATCCAGGTAGATCAGCGTCAGTGGCATGCCCGTCGCCTGCGCATCGACCGCCACATTCTCGGCCTGCTGCAAGAACTCAGCACGGCTGCGTGCGCCTGTCAGCGCATCGGTCACCGACAGATCAGCCAGTCGACACTCCTGATCGAAAGCGACGCGCTGATAGTCCTGGATTCGCTTGTGGCTGACCGAGCCTGCCAGCAGCGCCATGCCCGCAAAGAACAGGCTGAACACGGTGTCGGCGCGGTTGGCCGAATGCTCGATCACAAAGGGCAGGAAAAACGCATAACAGACCGCGCTGCCCGCCACCCACTGCGCCCACGTAATCCAGAAAAAACTGGTGGACAGCACAATGATGAGCGCCGCCGGCAGGAAGTACATCAGCGGCCGGTCAGTACCCATCGCACCCAGATAACTGTTGAAGGTGACCACCGCAATGGTCGCCATACAGGCCAAACCGTAGGTGCGGACTGTGGGTGCGCGTACGATCAGAAAGGCAAACAGCGCCGTCAGCGGCAGCAGTGCGACCCGCAGGCCCAGGTATTCCGGTGTGGGGATCAACAACCGGATCAGCACGGCGACGATCGATCCGACGACAGCCATCACGCCCATCTCAAAAGCGGTGAGCTGCAGGCGTGTCAGGGTCTGTTCGCGGAAGGCTTGCTCGCGGTCGATCGCGACAGCGTCTCGGAGGCGCTTTCTGTGTGGCATCTACAAAAGTCTTCCGGATGCCGGGTGAGGACCTCAGGGGAGCGCTGAGGCGGCAAGAGTGTCAGGGGCTGCTCGGGCGGAAAACCCAGACAGCACGCGCGTACGTAGTGGCTGCGTGCCGCATTCTAGCCATGATCCGCGCCGGACCGCGCCCTGATAGATCCTGCACTTGGTAAGCAAACGTGGCGCTGAAAAAGCCGGGAAACCCCAGCCAGCACAAGGCTTTGCGGTGCTTGGGCGAGCATGCATTCGATCTTCTTGGCCTCGCCCTGCCAGCCGAACTGATCCGAACGAAATCAGAAGATCAATATTTCCTGAATACAGGAGCAGTGCATTCCGAGAACACCACTGAACACGTCGAGCTGGATTTCTGCTGGCAATCATCCAATGCTCGCTTTCCAGCAGTTGCCTGATCCTTGCCAGTATTGATATTGATTCCAGGCTCTCTGGAGCCAGCGACGGCAACACATTGATTGAAATACGTCGCATCCACGACGCAATCTGAAGCACCAACCGCCGCGCATTTATTCAAAGCCTCTCGGCGCGCATCACTTTCGCTGAAAGCGCCTTTGGAGGACCATGCGCCGACCTTCTGGTTGGATCGAACCAAAGCACCCCAGGTCTTGATCCACTCACCGGTAGGCCTGGGCGGCGCAGATCCCGGGTCGTCTGGCAGACACGCAGCACTCCCTGCCTGTGTTCCCCCGGGGCAACGAGTCTGAGCGAGCAGGGTTAACGGTGCTGCTAACGTTGACACGGCGATGATCGTGCAAACGATCAGGTGCTTCATGATTTTACTCACTGTTCTTGGTCGCGATAAATTTTCAGGACTGTGACCAGGCAGGAATGCCTACTGCGCCAGGCAGAACTGTCGATTTCAAGAATTCCCGAACCAATTCAATACTTCTTAAAGATAGGCTCTGAGCATTCGGCCAACTTAACCATGCACGACTGTTGACCTGATGCCACGGCTTCACAGTCATTTTTTGCCAGCTTCACCGCCTTTGCGACAGTTTCTGCACCGTAAATAAAACTCTTATACCCACCTATCAGAGAAACAAAGGCAACACACTGATTATGGTAGGCAAAATCAACGTTGCAATTCGCCAAACCGGTAGTATTTTTACAATTAAGCAAAGCGACGTTTTCAGCATCTTCTTTGGATAACTGACCTGAACTAACGCCCCCACCGCCGCCCTTTGCATTCGGCGAGGTCGCAATAGCTCCCCACGTTTTGATCCATTCTCCGGTCGGACGCGGCGGCGCAGATCCCTCGTCGTCTGGAAGACACGCAGGACTGCCCGTTGGTGTTCCCACGGGGCAACGAGTCTGAGCGAACAAAGTCAACGGCGCAACCAAAGCTGCCAAGGCAATCATCATGCAGGCAATCTGATTTCTCATAGTATAAAACCTCATTCTTGTGTACGGCTTGGTCACCCGGCGGCAGCGACATCAACTTCGATCAATATTTTCTGAAAAATGGATTAGTACACTCGGTGAATAAAATTGAGCACTGCGAACCACCTTTTTCCTTGCAGTCATTCAAGGCACGCTTATTGGCAGTCTCTTCATCCTTCCCAGTGGAGCTGTTTCCGCTACCGCCGCCACGAGGAACAGCGATCGCCAAGCATTGATTGAAATAGGTTGCCTGCACGGAGCAATCGTTTGCCCCTGATGCAGCACACTTATTCAATGCATCATTCCTGGCATTTTGTTCGCTGAAATTACCAACAGAACTCCACCCTTCATTCTTTTTGGCAGAACTGACTACTGCCCCCCATGTCTTGATCCACTCGCCTGTTGGACGAGGTGGCGCAGATCCAGCATCATCTGGCAGACACCCCACACTTCCCGTTGGTGTTCCCACGGGACAACGAGTCTGCGCGAGCAAGGTTAACGGTGCCGCCGACGCAGCCAGGGCAATGATTGTGCAGGAAATCTTATTCTTCATGGATGTCAAACCCCGTCGTTATAGGCCACCACCCCCCGGCGCCGCCAAGGCAGTCTCCATCGTCATCGAAGCTGCCGCGAAACCTAAGGCAAACAACAACGAAAATGACGAGCCACGCCGGTACGGAAGCCGCTTTCGCGTAATTGATCTGTATTACGTGTTTCTACTAACTCGTTTTCTTCGCGCTGAGGTCGAGGATGCTACTACTCGGATTTAGGGCGCGAAAGATGAGAAACGAAAGCACTTTTAACAGGCAGCCGAATAGCTTCATCTTGGCCAGAGTTACCTGACAACAAGATGAACGCTACCGAAGGTGCTGGATTGATCGCGTTGATTGAATAGCGCAGCACAATCTGCTGCGCTATTGGTGCATCGGCCTGTCGATGCGCGATGCCGGCTGGGTGCCGACCGTTTTCAGCAGTAAGAGGGAACGACTGGCGAACGCGATGCGGTGATCGCGCTGTCCGCAATAAGAACCGCGCTGATGCAGGCGCCGAGCAATATCAACCGGTCTCAGACGCCAAACGATTATGCGTACAAGCGCTCGATATCCTCGGCGTAGCGCTGATAGATACTCGAACGCCGCACTTTCATGGTCGCCGTGACCTCGCCGTCGTCGTGATCCAGTTCCTTGGTCAGCAAGTGGAAGCGACGCACATTTGCCACCTGCGCCAGCTGCGCATTGGCGCGATCCACCTCTGCCTGCACCAAGCCCCGCACGCGGGCGTCTTCCACCAATGAACGGAAGTGGGTGAACGCTATGCCCTGGGTCTGCGCCCATTTGCCCACGTTGTCGAAATCGATCTGGATCAGCGCAGATACAAAGCGCCGCCCTTCCCCGATGACGATGCACTCTTTCACATACGGACTGCCCTTCACGGCATTTTCGATTTCCGAGGGCGTCAGGTTCTTGCCGCCCGCGGTGATGATGATGTCTTTCAGGCGATCAACGATGCGCCACTGACCGTCTGCGCCTTGCTCGGCGACGTCGCCGGTGTGCAGCCAGCCGTTCTGGATGGCTTTTTCAGTGGCTTCCGGGCTTTTGTAGTAACCCGCGAACACCATGTCGCCGCGCACCAGCAGTTCGCCCTGGTCACCGCGCCGAAGCTCAGTGCCGACCACGCCCTCACCCACCGAGCCGATACGCACTTTTTGAGGATATTGACCCAGGATCATCCCGGTGGATTCGGTCAGGCCGTAGACCTCGACCAAGGGCACGCCAAGGCCGCGCATGAACCGCAAGACTTCGGGCGGGATGGGCGCGGCGCCGGTGAGCGCGATGTGCGTCTTGCGCAAACCCAGGAAGCTCTGCAGGGCGCGCAGGATCAGCACGTACCAGCACGCGTAGACCAAGCGCTCGCGCAAGCTGCGTTGCGCTGGCGCCTTCTCGGCAAACGGCGCGCAAGCGGCGGTGGCACGTGCGTACAGCCAGCGTGCGGGCGCACCGGCTTCCTGCATCTTGATGCAGACCGCGCCATGCAGCTTTTCCCAGATGCGCGGCACGCCCAGGAACAGCGTGGGCGCGACTTCGCGCAGGTCGTCCTGCACGGTGCGGATCGACTCGCCGAAGTTGACTTGCGAGCCGGTGTACATCGGCGCGAACACGGTCAGCATTTGCTCGGCCACGTGGCACAGCGGCAGGTAGGACAGATGCGTGGAATGCGGACCCATGCCCAGGCGCTCGATCAAACCAGGCGCCACGCCGCGAATGTTGCGATAGCTGATCATCGCGCCCTTGGGCTTGCCGGTGGACCCGGACGTGTAGATCATCAAGGCTATATCGTCCAGGCGCTGCGCATCCACGCCCTGGATGATTTCCGGCAGGTATTCGTCCAGACGGTCCGCGCCCATGGCTTCCAGCTCGGCGAAGCTCAGGATCATCTCGCGCGCCTCGGCCGGCAGGCTGCGCAGGCCCTTGGGGTCGATGACGACGATCTTGCGCAATCGTGGCAGGCCACCAGGCTGTGCCAACACGGCCAATACCTTTTCGGTCTGTTCCTGGTCTTCGCAGACGATCATGTCGACGTCGGCGTGTTCCAGCACGTAGCCTATTTCGGACGCCGGGCTGGTGGCGTAGACGCCCACCGTGACGGCACCGACCACGCCCGCGCCCATCTGCGCCAAGACCCATTCCGTACGGTTCTCCGACACCACGGCGACGTGGCAACCGCGCGCCAGGCCCAGCGCACGCATGGCGCGGCCGATGCCGCAGGCCCGGCGCCAGTAGTCGGCCCAGGTCAACGGTTGCCAGATGCCGAAGTCCTTTTGCCGCAGCGCGATCTTGTGCGGAATGGTCTGCGCGTGGTGATGCAGCATCTGCACGGTGGTGCGCTCGGGCAGTTCAGGCATCGCAGCATGCGTGGCTCGGCCGGTTTCCATGCTCGCTTTCCTTACGACAGCCAGCGCTTGCGGCGCTTGTAGTGTTTGATGTCCCGGAAACTGCGCGACTCGCCGGTGCCGCCCACGCCCAGGTAGAACTCGCGCACATCAGGGTCGGCGGCCAGGCGTTCGGCGGTACCGTCGATCACCACCTTGCCGGACTCCATGATGTAGCCGTAGTCCGCCACCGCCAGCGCGAGCGACGCGTTCTGTTCCACCAGCAGCATGGCCACGCCTTGTTCGGCATTGATGCGGGCAATGATGGTGAAGATGTTTTCCACCAGCATGGGCGACAGGCCCAGCGAGGGTTCGTCCAGCAGCATCAGCGAGGGCCGGCCGATGAGCGCGCGGCCGATGGCCAGCATTTGCTGCTCGCCGCCGGACAGGTAGCCCGCCAGGCCCTTGCGGCGCTCGTGCAGGCGGGGGAAGTATTCGTACACCAGGTCGAAATCCGGCTTGGCGGCGGGATCTGAATGGGTTCCGGTCTGGCCTGCGACAGCCACCTTGCCCCGCCCGCTCAAGGCATAGGTCGCTGCCACCAGATTTTCTTCGACCGTCAGATCTTCGAATACCCGCCGCCCTTCCATCACGTGACCCAGCCCGGCGCGCACCAGCCCGTGCGGGGTCATGCTCGCGATATCCTGCCCGCCGAAATGCACGTGGCCGGCGATGACCGCGCCGTCTTCGATCGCCAGCAGATTCGACACCGCCTTCAAGGTGGTGGACTTGCCCGCCCCATTGCTGCCCAGCAAGGCCACGATGCGCCCGCGCGGCACCGACAGCGACAAGCCGCGCAGCACCTGCACCGCGTGGTTGTAGACCACCTCGATGTTGTTGACGGCCAGCAATGCATCGGCCGCCGCATCGGTGGCGGGCATCGTCGCCGATGCCGCGAGCGCGTTCATGGCGTTCACTCCAGCACGATCCAGTCAGACGCCGGCACCATGCGCTTCTGCTTCACGTCCGCCTGGTAGATGCGCCCCACCGGAATCGAATTGCCCTTGATGGTGATCGGCACGCCGATCAGCCCGCCCGTGTCGAAGTCCTTCAAGGACGTCAATGCCGCCTTCAGGTTCGGACCGTTGAGCGGCTTGCCGGCCGCCAGCGTGCGCTTGGCGGCTTCGGCGAACAGCATGCCGCCCAGGAAGCCTTGCATGTAGCCGGTGCTTTGGTATTCAGGCCGCATCTTGCGGATCTGTTCCAGCATCGGCGACTTCCCTTCAGTGTCGTAGTAATAGCGGTAAGGCATCACGCCCATGAAGCCTTCGGCGTCCTCGCCCATCTGCATCACGGTGGAATTGTCCATGGTCCAGAAGGTGCCCATGTAGCGCGACTTCAGGCCCATCTTCTTTCCTTGGCTGACGAATTCCGGGATGGGCGCCAGCACATAGCCGTGGAAGATCGTGTAGTCGGGGTTGGCGCGGCGCAGCTTGATGATTTCGGTCGACACGTCCACCGACCCCGGCGCGGTCATGATTTCCACGGTCACGTCCAGGCCCAGCTTTTTCGCGACTTCACGCGAGCTGGCAATCGGGTCGCGGCCGAACTCGGTGTCGGAATACACGAAGGCCACCTTGGCCTTGGGCGTTTCCTTGGCGATGTGGCGCAGCAAGATGCCGAACATTTCGGTGTAGTCCGGGCCCAGCAGGAACTGGTTCGGATACTTCTTGGGGTCGTTCAGCTCGGTGGCAAACGACGCGCCCGCCATCATGATGTTGCCGCCCCGGTCGATCTCGGCGTTGATGGTCTTGGAAAACCCGGTGGAGTCCCCGTAGTACAGGTTGACGTTGTTCTGGCTGGTGATCTTCTTGAAGGCCGCCACCGACACGTCGACCTTGTAGGCCGTGTCTTCCGGCACGTAGCGCAGCTTGCGGCCGTCGATGCCGCCCTGTTCATTCGCCCACTTCACGTAGTCGCCCAGGCCTGCGTGGATGCCGATGCCGGCAAAAGCAAAGACCCCGCTCATGGGTACTGACGCGCCGATCACGATGTCTTCCTTGGTGGGCGCCTGCGCGACGGCACTCGACGCGCATGCGGCCAGCGCCAACGGCAAGGCCAGGCGACGCAGCCAGCGGGCCGTCGTGGATACAGACGGCGAAGACGTTGCACCGGCGCTGTCTGCGCAGCCTCGGGCAATCGGGTGATGGGTCATGGTGATCTCCTGTCGCGCGGCAAAGGGGGCTTGCTGGATAGGGCTTGCTGGATGAGAAAACGTGGTCTACAAAGCGCATCGCAACCGCCCAGCTGCGGCGCTTTGGTCTTCAATGCTTGAACGGCCACAGGTGGAAGAAGCGCCGCACCCGTCGCCACATCTCGGCCAGGCCGTGCGGTTCGAACACCAGGAAACCGACGATCAGCACGCCAAACACAATGATGCGAATCGGCGCCACCAGCTGCAGCGAATCCGCGCCCAGCGAGGTCCAGCCAACCACCAGCTTCAGAAATTCCGGGACCATGGTCATGAAGGTCGCGCCCAGGATGGCGCCCAGAATCGTGCCCATGCCGCCGACAATGATCGCCGCCAGGAAGAAGATCGACATCTGCAGCGGGAAGCTTTCTGGTGTGACCACGCGGAAGAAGTAGGCCCACAGACCGCCCGCCACGCCTGCGTAGAAAGACGACAGCGCAAAGGACAGCAGCTTGTAGCGCAGCAACGGAATGCCCAGCACCTCGGCGGAGATATCGCGGTCGCGAATCGCGATGAAGGCACGGCCGATGCGGGTGCGGAACAGGTTGGCGGCGCCCAGCAGCATCAAGGCAGTCACCGGCACCACCAGCCAATAGATGCGGAAGGACGTGTCCAGCGACAGCCCGAAGATCTTGGCCGGCGGCACCGACATGCCCGATGTCCCGCCCGTCACACCCAGGTTGGCGAACAGGAAATGCACGATGAAGGACGCGGCAATCGTTGCGATCGCCAGGTACAAGCCCTTCACCCGCAGGGACGGGATGCCGACCAACACGCCACCCAGCATGGCGACCGTGCCCCCGATCAGCAGATTCAGGATGGCAGGCGTGCCCAGGCGCTGCTCCAGCACGGCGACCGTATAGGCGCCGATGCCCATGAACGCGGCCTGCCCCAGGCTGACCAGGCCGGTGTAGCCGGTCAGGATGTTCAGGCCTGTGGCGCTGGCGATGTTGATGGCGACCAGGCAGGCCAGGTACAGCCAGTAGCCGTCGGCCACGAAGGGGAACGCAACCAGGGCCAGCACCAGCACGCCGACCCAGGCGCGCTGCGTGACGGAATCGAACAAGGCCTGGTCGGCTGCGTAGGTCTGTTTGGCGGTGCCGATGCGCATGCGTCTACAGCCTTTCGATGTCGCGTGTGCCGAACAAGCCGTAGGGCCTAACCATCAGCACCACGACCAGCACGACAAATGTGGTGAGCAGCTTGTATTCGCCGCCCAGGTAACCGCCCGCCAACGACTCGACCACGCCGATCAGCAAGCCGCCGACGAGTGCGCCTGCAATGCTGTCCAGGCCACCGACGATGACCACCACCAGCACCGACAGGCCGAAGATGCCCATGGTGGGCGACAGCCCGCCGATCGAGCCGACCACGATGCCGGCCACCGCGGCAATTGCGGCCCCCGCCACCCAGGACAGCGAAAATACACGCGGCACGGCAATGCCCATTGCATAGGCTGCACCCTGGTCGGATGCGGTCGCCCGCAAGGCCACGCCACCGCGCCAGAAGCGGAACAACAGCAGCACTGCCAATGTCAGCGCCAAGGCCATCAGGAAGCCGTAGAACACCTTGGGTGCGATGAAGGCCTCACCAAGCACGATGGGATTGCGCGGCATGAATTCGATCAGGCGGTGCGAGTCTGCACCCCAGGCAAGTTCGACCACGCCCACCAGGATGGACGACAGGCCAACCGTAACCATGAAGACGGAGATCGGCGGCTCGCCCAGCATGGGCCGGATGGCGATGCGCTCGATCAGCCCGCCGATCAAGGCGCTGGCAATCACCGCACCGGGAATCGCCAGCCACACTGGCCAGCTCAGGCCCGTGGACAGCCCGAAGAAGGTGTAGGCACCGATCATCAGCATTTCGCCAATGGCCAGGTTCACCACCCGCGTGGCCTTGTAGACGATCACGAAGGCAAGCGCCGCCAATGCGTATAGCCCGCCCCCGGCGAGACCTGCCAGAATGATTTCGATCAGGAACCAGATGTCCATGAGGCTGCCTGCTATGCCGCTTCGGCGCGCAATCGCCGACGCAGGTCGGCCACGTCGCCCGCGCCCAGATAGGCGCGAATCACTTCCGGGTCTGCCTGCACCTGGGCCGGTGTGCCGTCGGCAATCACCTGGCCGAAGTTCAGCACCACCACGTGATCGGACAAGTCCATCACCATGCCCATGTCGTGTTCCACCATCAGGACGGTGATGCCCCACTCGGCGCGCAAGTCCAGGATGAAACGCGCCATGTCCTCGGTTTCCTCGCGGTTCATGCCGGCCACGGGCTCGTCCAGCATCAGCACGGTGGGCTGCATCGCCAGCGCGCGCGCCAGTTCCACGCGCTTTTGCAAGCCGTAGGGCAAGGACGCGACCGAGGCGTGGCGGATGTGATCGATTTCCAGGAAGTCGACAATGCGGCGCTCGATGTCCTCGCGCAAGGCCAGTTCTTCGCGGCGTGCGCGTCCCAGGTAGAACAAGGCATCGAACACGTTGGTGCGCAAATGCACGTGCCGGCCAAGCTTGATGTTGTCCAGCACGGTCATGCCGCGAAACAGCGCAATGTTCTGGAAGCTGCGCGCCAGGCCAAGCTTGGCGCGGGCCGGCGGCGCCAGGTGGGTGATGTCGCGCCCGGCAACGTGGATGCTGCCTGCGTTGGGTTTGTAGAAGCCGGAAATGGTGTTGAACAGCGAGGTCTTGCCCGCGCCGTTGGGACCGATCAGCGTGGTGATCGAGCCGGGCGCAACCGAGAATCCCACCTGGTTCAGGGCCTTGACGCCACCGAACGCGAGCGTGATCCCATCCACCCGAAGAATCGGGTCTCCCGCTGAGCTGTCCACCCTGTCTCCCGTGCCATCGTTATTGTTTTTGAGAAGCACCTGACCGGGTGTACGCATGTCCCGCGAGACTTGTCGCACCCGGCTTGTTTGAATGAAAGATATAGCAGCGCCAGACGAGCGGTAAGCCGTCGTTTGCCCTCATGGGGGAACTACGAGGCCGAGCAGAAAACTGGAGCACGCTGCGTCACTACGCCATCTGCGCATTTGATTCCAACGAATCGGTCGTTCGCGTTCTTGAGCGCCGGATCGAGAATTCGAGCTTCCATGCCTTCTTCCCGACACCGAGGACAACGACCATGAGCCACGATTCGACCTCTTCCATTGACGACAGCATCGGCGGTCTGCAAATTCGCCGCGTGGCCGGGCATATTGGCGGCGAAGTGCAGAACCTCCGGCTTGCCGGCGATCTGCCGGCCGACGTCATCAAGCACCTGAACGCCGCCCTGGTCAAACACAAGGTCTTGTTTTTCCGCGGTCAGACACAGCTGGATGACCAGGAACATCAGGCCTTCGGTGCACGCCTGGGGCGCACGGTTGCGCATCCCACGGTGCCCTCGTCACCAGGCACGCAGCTTTTCGAGCTGGATGCATCCAAAGGCGGCGGCCGGGCAGATTCGTGGCATACCGACGTCACCTTCGTGGACGCCTTCCCGAAAATATCCATCCTGCGTGGCGTAAGCATCCCTGCCTATGGCGGCGACACGGTCTGGGCCAACACTGCGTTGGCCTATGAACGATTGCCCGTGCATCTGAAGCAATTGGCCGACAGCCTGTGGGCCATCCACAGCAACGATTACGACTACGGCGCCGATCGCGTGCAAGTGGACGAGACACGGCTGAATCACCACCGCAAAGTGTTTGTGTCGGCCGTCTACGAGGCGGAACACCCGGTGGTCCACGTCCACCCGGTATCGGGCGAACGTGCCTTGTTGTTGGGCCATTTCGTTAAGAAACTGGTCGGGCTGTCCAGCACCGAATCGGCACGCATCGTCGAGCTGCTGCAAAACCGCGTCACGCGGCTGGAAAATACCGTGCGCTGGCAGTGGCAGCAGGACGACGTGGTGATCTGGGACAACCGCAGCACCCAGCATTTCGCCATCAACGACTACGGCAACCAGCCCCGCGTGGTGCGCCGCGTGACCGTGCATGGCGAGACGGCGGTGGCGATCGATGGCCAGCGCAGCCGGACACGCAGCCGACCCGATGCCAGCAATGACACGCATATCGATGACGTGATCAGTGCGACGGCATAACAGGCATCATGCAAAACGCGCCCAAGGGCGCGTGCTGAGTTACTTCGCCAGCAACTGATTCAACTTCTGCTGCGCGAACTCCTCGTTGGTCGTGCCGTCCGGTGCCTTGGCGCCCCAGAAGTCCGCGTTCCACTTGATCGCCTTCTTTTCCACTTCCGGGCTGTTGGTCCAGTAATCACGCAGCTTGGGGTCAGCCGCGTCATACACCCGCGGCGACGGCAGCGCCACGCTGGTTGCTTCGGCCACGCGTGCCGCCCGCTGCGCATCCAGGCGATACGACAACAACTGCAAGGCCGCTTCGGGGTGCGGCGCGTTCTTGGGAATCGAGAAGAAGTCGTAGTAGGTGAAGGCCTGGTCCCAGGTCAGTTCCAGCGGCGCATCGGCGTCTTCTTTCTTCAAGCGCGCCACTGGCCCGGTATATGACAGGCAGGCCGCCGCCTCGCCATCGAGCAACAACTGCGGCGCCTGTGAATTGGTCTGCCACCACTTCACCACGTGCGGCTTGATCTCTTCGATCTTGCGCAAGGCGCGGTCGAAGTCCACCGGGTACAGCTTGTCGGGCGCCACGCCATCGGCAAGCAAGGCCGACTCGAACACGAAGCGCGACCACTGCGGCAGGCAACGCTTGCCCGGAAAGTCCTTCACATTCCAGAAGTCAGCCCAGGTCTTGGGGTAATTCTTGGATGGAAACGCTTCCTTGTTGTAGACCAGCGCCACGCCAATCACCTGCAGCGCCACGCCCTTGGGACGTACCGCTTCTTTGGGCAGGGAGGCCACGGTGGCCTGGGCTTGCGGCGACAGCTTTTTGTAGTCGATGTCGCTCAGGTAGGCGTCGAGCTGGCTTACCTCCTGATCGAAGATGAAAGCCAGGTCCCACTCGGTGCGCTTGGCCTCGACTTGCGCCTTGATGCGGGGCCCGCCGCGCGCCTCTTGCACGGTCAGTACCTTGATGCCGGTTTCCTTGGCAAACGGGTCGTAGACCAGGCGCCGGAGGTTTTCACCGTAGGTGCCGCCTGGGTCTTGGGTGACGACCTCTTTGGCCTGGCTCCAGGCACTACCCGAAGCGCACAGTGCGCTCAAGGCCACTGCCACGGACAGCCAGGTCTTCAACGGATGCCACTGCGGCGACACGGCGTATTGATTTTTCATGATGAGTTCTCGGAAAGATGCATGAGCCGAAAGGCAAGCAGCGCTCACGGCCGGGACCGTGCGGACCAGGCAGCGCGCGCCAGAAACAGACCGACGAGAATCAAGCCGACCTCGAAGGTGGCGACCACCGCGGGCACGGGGTCGAGCTTGTAATTGACGTTGCCCCACAGGCGCAGCGGCAGCGTGGTCATGCGCGATCCGCTGAGGAACATCGCAAACACCAGGTCGTCGAAGGAGTGCAGGAAGGCGAAGAAAGCCGCAGCCGCCACGCTGGGCCGGATCGCGGGCAAGGTCACGAACCAGAACACGCGCAGCGTGGATGCGCCGTGCACCGCGGCCGCTTGTTCCTGCAAGCGGTCGACGGACTGCAGACCGGCTGCGACGATCACCAGCACCAGGGGAATGCCGCCGATCGCATGGGCGGCCGCCAGGCCCCACACCCCGCCCACCAGATCGGCCCGCAGGAACAAGCTGTACAGCGACAGCCCCAGGACTACGCCGGGGACGATCAGCGGGCTGACCAGGAAGGTCATCCACGCGGATTTGCCACGCAGGGTCGAGCGCACCAGGCCAAGGGCGGCGGTGGTGCCAAGCAGAACCGATATCAGCGTTGCCAACGCGGCCACCTGCACGGAGGTCAGCAAGGACGCCAGCCAGATGGGGTCAGACAGGAATTTTTCGTACCAGCGCAGCGAGTAGGACGGCGGCGGGAAGCGCATGTAGACCGAGTTGCTGAAGGAGATCAGCGCGCCAATGGCGATGGGCAGCAGCAAGGTCAGCAGCGCGAACGCCGCCAATGCGGTCGACACCAAGCCCGCTGGCAAGGCGGGAATGCGTCCGATGACGCGCAGGACAGGCCAGCCGATGACGTCTGCCAGACGCGCAGATACGGCGCTTGTCCAACGAGCCGACTGGGCACCGGCATGCCCAAGCGTGGGTGCAGCACGCTGCCCGCCCCAAATGAACTCAACACCCAGGAATCGCCCAGCCAGCACGACCACCGCAAGCGTGACCGCCAGCAGTACCGCCGCCAGCGCCTGTAAGAAACCACCGCTGGCCAGGAAGTCGGCCTGCTGCGTGATGTGCATCGCAAACATCTGGTCGCCCGGCCCGCCCAGCAAGGACGGCGTGATGAAAAACCCCAAGGCCGAGATGAACACCAGCAACAGGCCGGCAAGCAGGCCCGGCAGGGTCTGCGGGAACACCACGCGCCAGAAAGCCGCCAGCGGCCCGGCACCGCTGGCCGCAGCCGCGCGCGGTATCAGCGGGTCCAGCCGCGACAGGCTGCCCAACACGGTCAGCACCATCAAGGGCAGCAACACGGCGCTGATCGAAATCAGCACAGATGCGCGGTTGAAGATCAGGGCCAGCGGTTCATCGATCAGCCCCAGGCCCTGCAACAGCTTGTTGATCGGTCCGTTGCGCCCCAGCAAGACCATCCAGGAATAGGTGCGGATCAGCACCGAGATGAAGTACGGCAGCACGATGGCCAGCATCAGGGCCAGGCGCCAGCGGCCTTGGGCACGATGCACCAGCAAGGCGGTGGGATAACCGAACATCGCGCACAGCGCCGCCACGGCGGCGGCGATGCCAAAGGTACGCAGCAGGGATTCCCAATACAGCGGCACCGCGAAGACGCGGGCGTAATGCGCCAACCATGGCAGGCCGACAGACGTTGCGGACGATTGCCCGGCGTCACTTGCCACGCTCAGCCGCAGCAGATCGACCAGTGGCAGCACGTAGAACATGCCCAGAAACAGCAGCGCAGGCACGAGCAGCCAGGCCGGATTGCGCAGCGTGGCGGCAAACGTCCGCCGCATGTCTGCATTTTGATGCGCCCCGGCGCTCGCGTGGGCATCCCGGCGATTGCGCACATCCTGGCCCGCGTGGGTGCCTGCATCGGATCGATCGCCCTGACCTGCTTGGCCACCTGGACCCGAACTGACATGCACGCCCGACTGCGCACTCACGGCAGCACCCATACGTCGGATGCGCCCCACTGCAGGTGCACCGTCTGTCCCGGTTCGGGCCGCTGGCTGTCCTGCGGATCAAGGCAGCGCACCTGCACGGCCTGACCGTCGGGCAAGCGTGCATCGATACGCAGGATCTCGCCCAGAAACACCGTGGACTGGACTGTCGCGGCCAGTGCCCCAGGCGTAGCAGCGGGCACCAGCACGACGCGCTCGGGGCGCACCAGCACCTTTACCGAGCGGCCCACCGCGAGATCCTGACCTGTACGACTTGCTTCGAAGCGATGGCCACCAAGACCATCGAGCACCAGCAGGTCTGCGTGAACGGCATGCACCGTCGCGTCGAACAGGTTCGACTCGCCCACGAAACGCGCGACAAAATCGCTGCTCGGCTCGCGATACAGCGCAGCCGGCGTACCCAGTTGCACGATGCGGCCTTGGTCCAGCACCGCAATGCGATCGCTCAGCGCCAGGGCTTCCCCCTGATCGTGCGTGACGAACACAATGGTCGTGCCAAGGGTGCGATGCAGGGCGCGGATCTCGATCTGAATCGCCTCGCGCAGCCGCCGGTCAAGCGCACTCAGCGGCTCGTCCATCAGCACCACGCGTGGGCGGCGCACGATGGCGCGCGCAATCGCCACGCGCTGCTGCTGTCCACCGCTCAGTTGCGCAGGCTTGCGCGCGGCGTGCTCGCCCATGTGCAGCAGGTCCAGGGTCTCTGCCACCCGGCGCGTACTCTCGGCACGGCCCATCCCGGCCATGCGCAGCGGGAAAGCCACGTTCTGTGCGACGGTCATGTGCGGAAACAGTGCGTAGTGCTGAAACACCATGCCGAAACCGCGGCGATGTGACGGCAGGTCACGCACCGATTTGCCGTCGACCAGGATGTCGCCCGCATCAATGGGCGCAAAGCCTGCCATCGCACTCAACAGCGTGGTCTTGCCGCTGCCGCTGGGGCCAAGCAAGGTGACGAACTCGCCCGCCTCGATGCTGAGGTCGATGCCGTCGACCGCGGCGACCTTGCCGAAGCGTCGGCTGACGCCGCGGATATCGATGCGACTGCCGATGACAGCATCGCCGTGCGTGGACAGCTGCGCATCGGCGGCGACGTCAGGCTCGTATTTGCGCGTCGATGTGCGCAGCCAACTGGGAAAAAACAGGGAGCTCATGGATGGCGACAAGATGCGCAGGTCGGCGCGCAAAGTCGCCAACAATAGATCGCCGGGCAGGCGTCCCCAACGACGCATTTCGAAGATCGATATGTCCTGGCCGCACGGCCAGGACATATGCGGCGACGGCATAAGCAAGCACGCAAACCTCCGTTCGCTTGACCGGGATAAAAGCATGTCGTCACGTAGTGATTCCGCTACAGACCGCACCAGCCTGAGGCCACTTCCCGTGCACACCATCACGGAATCGGGCGCGGGCGACGCCCAACATCCCCAGCAAGACCATCGCGCGAAACCGCGAACTTTTTCGATCTTCGCTCGGTGAAACGAGCATTAGTTGCCAGCTCTCGCCGCACCCCGATTCCCGCATGAAAATGGCATGGTCTTTGCTCGACGGATCAGGTGTGCTCATGCACAGCCCCTTACCCTGCCCCGGAGCGGAACATGGATCAAAAGTCGTTGAAGCAAGCCCTTGCAGCACGTCTTGAACAGGACTTCCGCCGCAGAGATTTTCTGCGCACCATGGGAGCCGGCGCGATGCTCGGGGCGGGCGCAATGATGGGCGGCGGCGCCTTCGTCCGGGAGGCCATCGCAGCCGAGCCACCCAAGCGCGGCGGCACCCTGACCTGGGCGCAGACTGTGCCGCCTGACACCCTGGACCCGCACTTCACCGGCTCGCTGGCCGCCATCAAGATCCACAACAACATCTTCAATGGCTTGCTGAAGGTCGTCTACGACGGCAAGGCCGTCAGCTTCGTGCCCGACCTGGCCGAATCCTGGGAGATGACCGATGGCATGACGCACATCTTCAAGCTCCGCGCCGGTGTGAAGTTCCACGACGGCGGGGTGTGCGACGCCGAGGCCGTGAAGTGGAGCATCGAGCGCGTGAAGGACCCGAAGACCGGTTCGCCACATGCGTGGATGGTGGCCTCGCTGGCCGGCATCGATGTGATCGATGCGCTGACCGTACGCATTCGCTACAGCAAGCCTTTTGCATTCTTCCCCGTCGCCATGAACGGCGCCACCGGCCGCGCCGGCACCATCGTGTCGCGCAAGGCGGTCGAGAAATACGGCAAGGATTTCGGGCGCAATCCGGTCGGCACCGGCCCCTTCAAGTTTGTGCAGTGGCGCGAGAACGAGATGATCGAACTCGAACGCAACCCCGAATACTTCGAGGCCGGCCTGCCCTACCTGGACAAGATCCAGATCAAGCTCGTGAAGGAGCCGACCTCGGCGGTGGCGGCGATCATGTCAGGCCAAGTGGATGGCATGGATGCCTGCCCGTTCCAGCTGATGCCGATGCTGCGCTCGAACGCCAATCTGAATGTGTACGGCGAGCTGGAAGGCAACTATTCCTTCCTGGGCATGAACAACAAGCGCGCGCCGTTCAACGACCCGAATCTGCGCTTGGCCATTGCCTATGCGATCGACCGCGAGCTGATCGTCAAGCAAGGGTATTTCGGCGATGCATCGCCTGCGTATTCGCTGATCTCGCCGCCGATGTCCAAGTTCTTCGACCCGAACATCGCCAAGTCCGGTCGCGGCCAGTTCTTCGACCTGAAAAAGGCGCAGGAGTACCGCGCCAAGGCCGCCATCCAGGGAGAGATCAATCCGGTATACATCGCGACCGAGGCCTTCACCTCCAACGGCGGCAGCGGCAGCCGCAATGCGCAGTTGATCATCCCGATGCTGGCCAAGATCGGCATCAAGGTGAAGCTGGAAATCATGGACCCGGCGGTGCTGACCAAGCGCCGCAATGCGAGTGACTTCGATCTCTACGACGAAGCTTGGCAGGCCGACCTGGACCCGGACGAAACGATTCGGCCGGAATGGAGCACGGGCGTGCCCTGGAATTTCGTCGGATACAGCAACCCCGAGTTCGACAAGCTGATCGTGCAGGCGTCCGAGATCGTCGATGTCGACGCACGCAAGAAGCTGTACTACGCGGCCGAGGACATCATGCTGCAGCAGGACGCGCCGATTGCGCTGCTGGCCCATACCAAGGTGTTCAAGATTTTCAACAAGCGGGTCGAGGGCTTCAAGTATGTGCCGGTAGACTTGATGAACATGCACACGGTGAGCTTGAAAGCGTGATGGCGGATTGATATGGCCCGCGCCTTTCTCACGAAGTTGCTGCAGACCTTGCTGGTCTTGTTCATCGTCTCGATCGTTGCGTTCTGGTTCCTGAAACTGGCGCCTGGCGATCCGGTGATGATGCTGCTGGGCTCGGAGTATTCGCCGGCGGCGCATGCCAAGCTTACCCACGACCTGGGGCTCGATCAGCCCGTTGCCGTGCAATACGTCGACTGGCTGGGCCGCTTCGTGCAAGGGGATTGGGGCAAGTCGTACATCACGCGGGCCGACATCTGGACGCAGGCGGTGATGCAGGCCTTGCCAGTGACCCTGGCCTTGTCTGCAGCGGCCCTGGCAATTGCGCTGCTGGTGGGCATCCCGGTGGGCATGATCGCCGCGCTCAAGCGCGGCGGGCCGGTGGACTGGATCGTGTCATCGGTCTCTTTGCTGGGCTCGGCTTTCCCCAGCTTCTTCCTGGGCATCGTGTTGATCTGGGTCTTCGGCGTGGCGCTGGGCTGGTTTCCGACCATGGGCTTCGTGCGTCCCTGGGAACAGTTCTGGTCCGGCATGCACCACCTGGCATTGCCCGCCATCACATTGGCCGCCTACTACTGTGGCCTGATTGCGATCACCACCCGAGCCAGCCTGATCGAAGTGATGGAAAAGCCCTTCATCAATGCCGTGCGTGCACGCGGCGAGCCCATGTGGCGCGTGGTGGGTGTGCACGCGATGCGCAACGTGATGATGCCGCTGGTGACGGTGATCGGGCTGCAGCTTGGCGGCTTGCTGCGCGGTGCGGTGATGACGGAAGTGGTCTTCGCGGTACCGGGCCTGGGCATGATGATCACCACCGCCGTGCTCAGCCGCGAATACGGCGTGGTGCAGGCCGGCATCATGCTGACCGCGCTGTTCTTCGTGCTGGTCAATCTGCTGGTGGACCAGACCTATACCTGGCTCGATCCGCGGCTGCGCAGCCGATGAGCCAGAGCCCAAACATGTGCACGTCGTCGACAAGCATCGCGCGGGGCGGCAGGCCGACGATCAGCCCCCAGGCGAACGCACGATCCAGCACTCAAACCAGCATTCAGGCATGCCCATGACTGCGATTTCCTCGACATCGGCGACCGCAGGTCCCGCCCAGGCCGGCTGGCGACGCCGCTACTGGCAACCGGTGCGACGCCAACCAACAGCCATCGCAGGCTTGGTCATCGTCGGCCTGTTCGCCTTCATGGCGCTGTTTGCGCCCTGGCTGTCCACTCATGACCCCGTCGTGCAGAACTTTGCCGATGCCCTGCAAGGCCCCAGCCTGTCCCACTTCCTGGGCACCGATTCCTTCGGACAAGACCTGTTCTCGCGCGTGCTGCACGGCACGCGGCTGGCGCTTGGCATCGGCGTGGCCTCGGTGGCGCTGGGCATGGCGGGCGGCATGTTGATCGGGCTGGTCGCAGGCCTGGCCGGCGGCAAGGTCGAATGGGCCTTGATGCGGGTGGTCGACGCCTTGCTGGCCTTCCCGGAGATCATTCTGGCGATTGCGTTTGTCGCTGTATTCGGCATGGGCGTCGACAAGGTGATCTACGCGCTGGCGGTGTCTTTCATCGGGCCGTTTGCGCGCATTGTTCGGTCCGACGTGCTGCAGGTCAAAGCCCTGCCCTTCATCGAGGCCGCGCAGCTGATGGGCGTGCCGCGGGTGCAGATCATCCTGCGTCACCTGCTGCCGAATGTGGCGCCGTCGCTGCTGGTGCAGGCGGGTATCCGCATCAGCACGGCGATCTTGTTGGAATCAGGCCTGTCCTTCTTCAGCATCGGTGTCGTGCCGCCCACGCCCGATCTGGGTTTGATGATCGCCGAGGGCCGCGCCTTCATCACCATGGCCCCCTGGATATCGGGCTTCCCTGGCGGAGCGCTGGCCATTTTGCTGGTGGGCCTGACACTGCTGGGCGACGGGCTGAGCAATGCCTTCAATCCACGCTCGCAGGGGAGATGAGGCATATGCAAGCAGCAGGACGAGCACTTACTGATGGCCGGGCAAGCGCACCTGCCGCGACGCCCGGCATCTCACCCGATGTGAACAGCACCACGCCAGACCTGCTGCAAATCCGCGACCTCACCCTCAGACGTGGCCGCGCCGCCGTCCTGGACAAGGTCAGCCTCAGCCTGAAGGCCGGCCGCACGCTCGGCCTGCTTGGCGAATCCGGTGCAGGCAAATCGACCCTGGCCATGGCCATCATCGGCCTGCTGACCGCACCGCAAGTCGACGTTCAGGGCAGCCTGAAATTCGCCGACACCGAACTGGTCGGCCTGCCCGAGAAACACTTCCAGAAACTGCGTGGCAGCCGCATCGGATTGATCTTCCAAGACGCAACAGCCTCGCTCGACCCCTGTTTCACCATCGGCCAGCAGATCTGCGAGCCCTTGCGACGCCACTTGAGGCTGTCACGCAAGCAGGCCATCGAGCGTGCCGTCGAATTGCTCGACAGCGTGGGCATCCCCGACGCCCGCGCACGCCTTGCGGCCTTCCCGCACCAACTGTCTGGCGGCATGCAGCAACGCGTGATGATCTCGATTGCGCTGGCCTGCGACCCGGAACTGCTGATTGCCGACGAGCCCACCAGCGCGCTCGACGTCACCATCCAGGCGCAGATCATGGAACTGATTTTGCGCCGCGTGCGCAGCCTGGGGTCGAGCGCGATCTTCGTACTGCACGACCTGGCGTTGGCGTCCCAGGTGTGCGACGACATCGCGGTGATGTACGGCGGGCAGATCGTCGAGACCGGCCCGGCAGACGCCGTGCTGCGCCGCCCCTTGCACCCCTATACCGTTGGCCTGCGTTCCTGTGTGGTCGAACTGGATTCCGAGCGCCTGGTACCCCTTCCCGGCACCATGCCGGGCGCCGATCAAATGCCCGACGGCTGCCGCTTTGCATCGCGCTGCGCCTGGCGCCAGCCTCGCTGCGAGACCGCGCGCCCGCCCCTGGAAGCCCGCGATGGTCGCTTGCTGGCCTGCTGGCGCATCGATGAAATCCTGGCCGGGAGCGCGGCATGAACAAGCTTTATCAACTCAATGACGTCGAGAAGTCCTACACGGTCGGTACCCGTCCGGGCAAAGGCTTCTTTTCCGGCCGCACGCCCTTGCTGCTGAAAGCCCTGGATGGCATTCGACTGGATGTGGAAGACGGCGATTCGCTGGCCATCGTGGGCGAAAGCGGGTCCGGTAAATCGACGTTGGTGCGGCTGATGCTGGGGCTCGAAGCCCCCAGCGACGGGCGGCTGTTCTACCAGCGCCAGGAACTCGGGTCGATGAGCGCGGCCGACCGGCAGCTGTTCACCCGCGAGGTCGCCTTCATCTACCAGGATGCGCGCGGGTCCATGAACCCCAGATTGCGGGTGCGCGACGTGCTGGCCGAACCCATGTTGCTGCACAAGCTGTGCAGCGAGGCCCAGGTTGATAGCAAGGTAGCGGAATTATTGAACCGGGTCGGGCTGGCGCCCGAGATGGCTGACCGGTATCCGGCAGAACTGTCCGGCGGACAGGTGCGCCGCGTGGCGGTTGCACGGGCCTTGGCCGTCCAGCCCCGGGTGATCTTTGCCGACGAATCCGTGGCAGGTTTGGACGTGTCGGTACAGGCGCAGTTGCTGAACCTGTTGCGCGACCTGTGCCGCGACATGGGATTGACGCTGGTCTTCATCACCCACGACCTGGGTGTGGCCAGCTACCTGTGCACCCGCATTGCCGTGATGTACCTGGGCCGCGTGGTCGAAGAAGGCCCCAGCGCCGAGATTCTGGCGCATCCGCACCACCCGTACACCCGCAGCCTGCTACGTGCCTTTCCCAGCTTCGACCGGCCGCTTACCGCGTCGCTGTCGGGGGAAATTCCTAGCCCCATCAATCTACCTGCATGCTGCCGTTTTGCCAGTCGCTGCCCGGATGCGCGGGACGCTTGCCGCCTGACCGATCCCACGCTTGTGCAAGTCACCGCGCGCAGCAGCGTGGCATGTCTGTTTCCATTGAACGTGCCAGAGGAAACCCCTGCGGCGGTTTCCTGATCCGGTTGCCGACATGCGTCCAGCGGGTTCAAAGCCCGTCGTCACGCCGGTTTTCCCGCTTTCCGCTTTCACCCGCCATTTTCGTAGGTAGATCGATGCGTTCACCCGTCGCCCGCGGCCGTCATGGCCTGATCACCACGCCCCACCACCTGGCCACCGCCGCCGGTCAACGCGTGCTCGCCGCCGGCGGCAATGCGATCGAAGCAGCGATCGCCGCCGGCGCCGTGCTGACCGTGGTGTATCCGCACATGAACAGCATCGGCGGCGATGCCTTCTTCAGCATCGACGACGGCAAGGGCTATGTGTCCGGGCTGGATGGCGCCGGCAGCGCAGGCGCGGCGTGCAGCATCGATGCTTATCGTGCCCGAGTTTTCGAGGCCCTGCCCAAACGCGGGCCGCTGGGCGCCAGCACCGTGGCCGGCATGGTGTCGGTGTGGGGCGAGGCCTTTGCGCAAAGCCGCCAGTGGGGCGGGACATTCAGCTGGGCCGACTTGCTGGCGCCTGCGATCGCACTCGCCGATGACGGATTCGCGCTCAATGCCGGCCAGCCGGCGTCCATGCATGCCTATTGGGAAATTCTGTCCAAGACGCAGCGCTTTGTCGACAACTTCGCCCCGAGCGGCGACATTCCGCTGCCAGGTACACATTTCAGGCAAGCCGCGCTGGCCGATACCTTGCGCGAATTAGCCAGTGACGGCGCCGATAGTTTTTATCGTGGTGCCTTGGGCCGGCGCATTGGCGACGGCCTGCAAGCCGAAGGCAGTCTGCTTTCCGCCGAAGACCTGGCCGCCTTCCGCTGCAGGCGCGTCGATCTGCTGCACGTTCCCTACCGCGACGGCCAGATGGTCAACCTGCCACCACCGACCGTTGGCATGACGGCATTGATGGTGCTGGCGATCCTGGATCGTTTTGAGCTGTCCGGGCTCGACCCGCAGTCCGCCCGCTTTGTGCACCTGCAGGTAGAAGCCGCCAAGCTCGCCCACCAGGTGCGCGACCGCTATCTGAATGACCCCGACTTCAACCCGGTGCCGACCGACCGGTTGCTGGACGCCGCCTTCATCGACCGTCTTGCCGCCAGCATCGACCCGGATCGTGCATCGCCCTTCGCCGACGGCCCGACGCCTGGTGACACCGTGTGGTTCGGTGTGATGGATGCCGAGCACCGCGCGGTCAGCGCCATCCAGAGCATCTGCTGGGAATACGGCAGCGGCGTGATGGCGGGCGATACCGGCATTGTCTGGCACAACCGCGGCCACGGCTTCTCCATGGACCCGCAGCACGTCAACGCATTGGCGCCGGGCAAACGGCCGTCGCACACCTTGAACGCCCCGCTGTTCCTGAAGTACGGCAAGACCCGCATCGTGTTCGGCACCATGGGGGGCGAGGCGCAACCGCAGATAAGCAGCGCCGTGCTGACCCGCGCGCTGGATCTTGGCATGCCGCTGGACGAGGCCTTGGACGCCCCCCGTTGGGTCATCGGCCGCGCCTGGGGCGACCAGTCACCCACCAGCCTGAAGCTGGAGCGTCGATTCAGTCAGCAAACCTATGACGAACTTGCGGCAATGGGCCACGACATGGAATGGTTTCCCGGCGATTATTCGGACTTCGTGGGCCATGCCGGCATCATCGTGCTGGACGAAGACGGAAGCATGCAGGGCTGCGCCGACCCACGCAGCGATGGTGCGGCGCTGGGGATGTGATCTTGTACCGGTCAGGCACCGCGTGTTGTCGACCGGTTAAGCTGTTCCGCCCGACCGATTTCGTCTGCCGATGACCGATACCCTTGCCGCCTGGCACCCGCGCCTGATCGCCCTCGCCTCCCATGATGCGCATGACGACGGCGCACACGACCTGAATCACCTGCACCGCGTGTGGCAAGCCGCGCAGACCCTGCTTGCCGATCACCCGGAAGCCGATGCGCTGGTGGTGCTGGCCGCGTGCTATCTGCACGACCTGGTCAACCTGCCGAAGAACCACCCGGACCGTGCACTGGCGTCCGGCATGGCGGCACGCCGAGCCATCGACCTGTTGAACGACGCTGGCTTCCCGCCAGAGAAACAGGCCGGCGTCGCCCATGCGATCGAAGCCCACAGTTTCTCGGCTGCCATTGCGCCAGAGACCATCGAAGCCAAGATCGTCCAGGATGCTGACCGGCTCGATGCGCTGGGGGCCGTTGGCCTGGCGCGCCTGTTCTACACCGCCGGGCGCATGGGCTCGGCCTTCGCCCATCCTGACGACCCGCTGGCCGTGGCCCGTCCACTGGACGACAAGGCGTTTGCGCTGGACCACATCGAGGTCAAACTGGCCGGCCTACCTGCCACCATGCAGACCGCTGCCGCCCGCAAGCTGGGCGAAGCCAGGGTGGCCTGGCTGCGGGACTTTCGCGACACCTTCGTGGCGGAATGGGGAAGCTGACGTGGACGCTGATTCGGGAACCGACACCGCGCCAGCGCTGACAATCGTCCATGAAGGACGCGGCGGCTATATCGACATCGAGGGTTGCCGCTATCCGATCGAGCATATCGAGGGCGGGCGTTTCTGCATTCATTTCCCCTCGGGTCATCGTCATGCCCGTCGTGATGCGCATCTGCTTGCGCTGCAACAGCGCGTGCTTGCCGATCCTGAAAAATGGGCAATCGAAGACCGCAGCAAGAAGAAGCCAGCAAATACCTAGCACGCAGCACAGGCAGCAGCCCCCCCTGGCACGCCCGATGCTGGCTGCCTGGCGGCGCCGAATCGATCTTTGTCAGATTTTGTATAATCAACCAGCTGCTCCAGGTCTTATATAAGAGATATAAGACCTCTCGGGTCAATCACCGACCCGGCCAGCTACGAACCCGTCAGCATTTCCCACTGCCGTTTGCGCCTGCCGCGAATGCAGTCGATGCCCCCCTAGGTTGTCCGGCGCCGTGCGCGCCGATGCATGGCCAGTGTGCTGCCGGGCCCGTCTCTTTACCGTAAGGAATCTTGATGACTGTGTCCTCAACCAAGCCAGGCGGCATTGGCCGCTGGCTATTTGCACTTGTTGCACTCGTCGTGGCCGGCTTCGGCGTCGGCATGCTGCTGCTGGGCGGCAAACTGATCGCCGCAGGCGGCACCTGGTACTACGCCATTGCTGGCGCCGCCTTCATTGCCGCCGGCGTGCTGATCGCCGCCTTGCGCCGCATGGGCGTGCTGCTGTTCGGCATCACCGCCGCCGCCACCTTCGTGTGGGCCACGTCCGAGGTCGGCTTCGACGGCTGGGCGCTGATTCCCCGCCTGGCATGGTTGTCCGCGCTGGGCCTGATCCTGTTTGCGTTCTGGCCGGTCGCCAAGCGCAGCATCACCGGCTTCAGCAAACCCGTGTACCTGGTCAGCATGGGCGTGTTGCCCCTGGTCATGCTGGGCTCGATCCTGGTGCCCTTGTTCAAGTCGCCGCATATCGAGCTGGCCAATCCTTCCCTGACCAAGAACCGTCCCGCGCAGGCCTTCAGCCGTCTGACCGTCACATCGCCGGACGGCAACGTGGCCGGCAATCACGACGCCAGCAACTGGACGTCTTACGGCGGTTCCAACCTGTCGAACAAGTACAGCCCCGCGGCCCAGATCACGCCAGCCAACGTCGGCCAGCTGGAAGAAGCCTGGCACTTCCATACCGGTGACCTGAAGCCCGCAGACGCCAAGTTTGCCTACGCCTTCCAGAACACGCCCTTGAAGGTGAAGGACACGGTCTACGTGTGCACGCCGAGCCAGATCGTGATTGCGCTGGACGCTGCAAAGGGCACGGAAAAGTGGCGCTTCGACCCGCAGACCAGCCGCGAAGCCATGAGCAAGATCGCCGCCAGCACCTGCCGCGGCGTGGCCTACTTCGAGGCCAAGACGCCGGTCGCGGAATGCCCGACCCGCATCATCTGGCCGATGGTCGACGGCCGCGTCGGCGCCATCGACGCCGAAACCGGCAAGCTGTGCACCGGCTTCGCCAAGAACGGCTACTTCGACCTGAACGACGGCACAGGCAACACCTTCCCGGGCTTCGTGGCACCCACCTCGCCCCCGCTGATCATGCGCGGCACGGTCATCATCGGCACCGGCCAGGTGCGTGACGGCACCGAGCGCGATGCGCCCTCGGGCGTGGTGCGCGGCTACGACGCCATCACCGGCGAACAACGCTGGGCCTGGGACCTGGGCAATCCGGGCGTAAGCACCCCGCCAAAGGAAGGCGAGACCTACACCCGCAGCACGCCGAACGTCTGGTCGCTGCTGGCTGGCGACGACGAACTTGGCCTGGTCTACCTGCCGCTGGGCAACCCGGCCAGCGACTTCTACGGTGCTGACCGCAGCAAGCTGGAAGACGAATACACCGCATCCCTGGTCGCGCTGGACGCCGCCACCGGCGCCGAGCGCTGGCACTTCCGCACGGTCAACCATGATCTGTGGGACTTCGACCTGAGCCCGCAACCCAACCTGGTCGACTTCCCGACTGCAGACGGCACGCGCCCGGCTGTGGTCCAGGCCACCAAGAGCGGCCAGATCTACGTGCTGGACCGCGCCACCGGCGAACCCATCATGCCGGTCGTGGAAACCCCCGTGCCGCAAGGAACCGATACGCCGGACTGGGTCGCCAAGACCCAGCCCCTTTCGCCGGGCATGCCGAACACCGTCGGCCCCCCGAGCAAGGCCATGGAAGTGCTGGACGAAACCGCCGCCTGGGGCATCACGCCATTTGACCAGCTGATCTGCCGCATCCAGTTCAAGCAACTGCGCTACGAAGGCCCGTACACGCCGCCCACGCTGACCGGTTCGCTGGCCTTCGCCGGCAACCATGGCGGCGTGAACTGGGGCGGGATTTCGATCGACCCGGTGCGCGGCCTGATGCTGATGAACAGCAACCGCCTGCCCTACACCGAGCAGCTGTTCACGCGTGAACAGATGGACGAGAAAGGCGTGGTGTCGATCTTCCGCGGCAAGAGCAAGGTGTCTGGCTATATGCCGCAAAAGGGCTCGACATATGGCGCCCGCAAAGAGCCGTGGATGTCGCCGCTGAACACGCCGTGCATCGCACCGCCGTGGGGCTACATGTCGGCCACCGACCTGCGCACGCAGGAAGTGATCTGGAGCCGTCCGCTGGGCACCGGCTACGACACCGGTCCGCTGGGCATTCCCTCGCGCGTGAAGCTGGAAATGGGCACGCCGAACAACAGCGGTTCGCTCACCACCGCAGGCGGCATGACCTTCGTCGGCGCAGCGCTGGACCAATACCTGCGCGGCTACAATTCGGAGACCGGTGAACTGCTGTGGGAAGTGCGCCTGCCGGCCGGTGCGCAAGCCAACCCGATGAGCTACGAAATCGATGGTCGCCAGTACATCGTCGCCGCCGTCGGTGGCCACCAGCGCATGGACACCAAGCTGGGTGACAGCGTGATTGCGTGGGCACTGCCGAAGAAGAACTGATCGTGATGCCGGGCTGATTCAGCCTCGCCGCGATGCACGAACCAAGACCGCGCCATGCGAATGGCGCGGTCTTTTGTTTTAGGGGTCATCCCGCGTTTCGCCAGCCTGCGCGACACGGCATCGTTGTTCGGAAATATAGTCGTTGGAGTCTCTCACCCCGCATCAGGCAAGCCATGTTGACCGACACACCCGTCCACCAGCAAGGTCGGTATCCGAACGCCTCCCGACACGCTGCGGGTGACCTGATCCCAATCTGGGTGGTGTTCGGCCTTGCCATGGGGCCGGCGGTGGCACTGGGCCTGTCCCGCTTTGCCTACGCGCTGCTGCTGCCCGCCATGCGAAGCGACCTGGGCTGGAACTTTGCGGATGCCGGCACCATGAACACCGCCAATGCCGCCGGTTACCTGGCGGGTGCCTTGGTCGCGGCGGCGATCGGCAGACGCGCTGGCGACAAACGCACCTTCGCGCTGGGACTGCTGCTGACGGCGCTTGCTGTCGGCGCCTCGGGGCTGACCGCGGACTTCACACTGCTGCTGATATTGCGGATTGCCGCCGGCTTCACCGGCGCGCTGGCATTCGTGACCGGCGCGGGGCTGACGTCTGCGGCCGCCGCCGGCGGGTCCAGCAGCCGAGCGCCAACCTTGCTCGGCATTTACTTCGCGGGTGCCGGCATTGCTGTGACGGCCTCGGCGCTTGCCGTTCCGCCCCTGCTCGACGCCATGGGCTGGCGCGGCGGCTGGCTGGTGCTAGGGGCGCTGGCCCTGGCCGCGACCGTGCTGGGCTGTCTTGCGCTGCCTCGCGCGCCGACACCGGTGTATGCAGCCGCGGGGCAAACACGAGGCACCTGGTCGCTGAGATTCATGACACGCGGTTTGATCGCCTACGGATTGTTCGGCGCGGGCTATATCGCCTACGCGACCTTCATCATCGCGTTCCTGCGCGGCGAACAAGGCTTTACCAGCGCCCATATCACCATCTTTTGGTCGATCCTGGGCTTGGCCGCCGTCGCCGCCGCGTTCCTGTGGGGACCGATCCTTGGACGATTGCGCGGCGGCCGAGGCATCGCCGCCACCATCTGCACGGTCATGGTCGGCGCGGCCGTGCCTTTGTTGTGGTCTGGTCAGGTTGGCGCCTATCTGTCCGCCGTGCTGTTTGGCGGCTCCTTCCTTGCCGTCGTGGCCTCTGCGGCGGCGTTTGCCCGGAAGTCGGCGCCGCCGCAGTCGTGGACCACGGCGATCGGCGCGATGACGATCGCCTTCGGGCTGGGTCAATGCATTGGGCCGGTCTTGAGCGGACTGCTTTCCGACGGCCCGAATGGCGTACGCACCGGCTTGTGGGTGTCGGTGTGCATTCTGCTGGCGGGCATGGTGGTCGCGGCATGGCAACCCGAACCCCGCGCTGAAACGATTCGGCTCCCAAAAAGCTAGTCTCTGCACTGCAGAATTCAGGGTCCAGGCTTCCGAGGGGTCGGGGTGAAAATAAAAGCTCCTGGCAGAAACTATTTTTTTGGCGTAAGCACTCGTTCAGTTAAGAAACTCTTCAGGCTTAATCATCGAATTCAAAATTAGATTGCGATCGAATCGGACCTTCGTCGCGTGGAAATATTTGAATTGATGCATCAAGCCGTATCGCCATTCAGGCAAACCAATATCCGGCGAGCAAAGCTCAAACCCGGCCAGCAGAGAAGACATACTTACAGAACAGCTGAATGCATCAAGGAAATGCGACTACCATGATCTGCTTATTGCAGACACAAAAATAGCCGCTCGATGCTTTTGAGCACGCTCTCTATTTTTAAAAACAATATTTAACCAGCGATTCATAAAACAGGCTTTCGATAACAATCAACCCTATTTCAGCCGTCATCCAAAATGATGATCTTGGTGCATGGCAATGCGTCCTGACTTTGCGCTGAAAATATGATGCACGCCGGCATACGCCAATGCATGTCAGCGGAAACGATGCATACGGTCGTCCGCGATGGACCTGGCGCCGCCAGTCGTCCTGCCTGGGCAAGATAATCCGCAAGCACCGGGACAATGACCAAGCTGATATGGGTGGCAATCGTGTGGGTTGCAATAATCCCGATGCGACTGACGGTGCTCGCACCTGCAGAGATCGTCGGCAAAAATGCCACGCCGATCGCCGCGCCTCAGGAGGGGGTGATCGCGCGATTTTTTGTCGAACCGAACCAGCTGGTCGCCAAGGGGGCCCCGCTGTTCGCACTGGACGACGCCAGCGCGCGCAATCACAACGACGTGGCGATCGAGGCGCGTGCGGTGGCGACTGCAGCGTATCTCCACGCTACGCAGAAGTCCTCACATGACAGCGCGAGTCGGGCCGAACTGGCAGCACTGAAGGCGCAACTGGACGAGAAGATCGCCGAAGCGCAGTACTTCAAAGACAAACTGGGGCGCATGCAGGTCAACGCGCCCGAGACCGGCATCGTCGTTTTTTCGGACGAGAACGACTGGCTCGGCAAGCCGGTACATAACGGCGAATGCATCATATTGATGGCCGACCCGGCGAAGGTGCAGATCGCCATCCGCGTACCGGTAGATGCCGCGCTCCACCTGGAGCCCGGCGCGGAAGTGAAGCTCTACCTCAATGCCGCGCCATTGAGTGCCGTGGGCGGAGTACTGACCGAGTCGAGCCATGAACCGACAGCTACCAGCGAGGGTGTTCTGGCCTACCGCCTCAAGGCTGACCTGGTCGACGGCGAGCCGGTGCAACGCATCGGCCTGAAAGGCAGGGCCAAGCTCTACAGTGGCTGGGCACCGGTGATCTACCACCTGTTGCGCGAGCCACTGGCCGTCGTGCGACTGGCGCTGGGTGTCTGACGCCGGCGCCGCTGGCTTACACCGCGGCGGCGAACTGCTCCCGCAGCCACTGATGTCCCGGATCACGATGTACCCGGTCGTGCCACAGCATGAGCATCTCGAAGCCCGGGATCTCCAGCGGCGGCTCCACCACCTGCAGCGTGCCGACATCGCGCGCAAGCCGTGAGGGCAGCATCGCCACCAGATCGGTACGTTCCAGCAGCGCGCGCAAGAACAGGAAGTGCGGCACCGATGTCACGACCCTGCGCGACAAGCCCATTGCCAGCAATGCCGCATCGGCCGGCCCCTGGAATCCACCACCGCTGGTGGACACGATGGCGTGTTCCAGCTTGCAGAACTGCGCCAGGCTGGGCCGCCGCTTCAGGCGCGGGTGTCCGGCGCGGCCCACCAGCACATAGCGCTCGGTGAACATCGAACGCTGCCGCAAGCCGGCTGGCGCGTCTTGACGGATGTGAAAGGCGACGTCGATGTCGCCCTGCTCTGCCTGGCGTGCCAGTGTGGACGGAACGAAGTCATGCACCGCCAGGCGGGTGCCCGGTGCTGCGGTACGCAACCCAGCCAGCGCGGGCAGCAGAATCGTCGATTCACCATAGTCGGACGCCATCACACGCCAGGTGTCGGTCGCCGTCGCCGGGTCGAAAGGACCCGCCGGCACCAGCGCGTTGGCGAGTGATTCCAAGGCGAGCCGCAAAGGCTCGCGCAATTCGTCGGCGCGGGCCGTCGGCCGCATGCCGCGCGGGCCTGGCAACAGCAACGGGTCATCAAAGGCATCACGCAGCTTGGCCAGATGCACGCTGACCGAAGGCTGCGACAAATGCAGGCGTTCAGCCGCACGCGTGACGTTGTGCTCGGCAAGCAAGGCGTCCAGCGTCACCAGCAAATTCAGGTCGAGTTGACGCAGGCTATTAATCAATGGCATACCTGATATGGCAGAAATTCATTTCCACTATACCTTCCGCAGTCATATCGTGGCTTCCATCAACCTTATGGAAGCGCCTGATGAACGTCCTGATTGTCTATGCCCACCCAGAACCCCGATCCTTGAACGGCTCGCTGAAGGATTTTGCCGTCAAGCATCTGGAAGCGGCTGGCCATGCTGTGCAGGTGTCCGACCTGTACGCGATGAACTGGAAGGCCCCGCTGGACGCGGGTGACCGTACCGACATGCCTGATGGCGCACGCTTTGATGCGTCAATGGATTCCAAACACGCGTTTGAACACGGCACCCAAAGGCCGGACATTGCCGCCGAACAAGACAAGCTGCGCTGGGCCGATGCCGTGATTTTGCAGTTCCCGCTGTGGTGGTATTCGATGCCGGCGATTCTGAAGGGTTGGGTCGAGCGGGTCTACGCCTTTGGCTTTGCGTATGGCGTGGGCGAGCATTCGGATTCGCGCTGGGGCAATCGTTTTGGCGAAGGCAGCATGGCGGGCAAGCGCGCGATGGTGATCGTCACAACCGGTGGCTGGGAGTCGCACTACAGCCCACGCGGCATCAACGGGCCAATCGACGAACTGCTGTTCCCGATCCATCACGGCATCTTGTATTACCCCGGCTTCGACGTCTTGCCGCCCTTCCCCATCTACCGTACCGGCCGCATGGACGAGACACGATTCGCGGCTACGTGCGAGGCACTCGGGCAGCGGCTGGATGACCTATGGACGATGGCACCGATTGCCTACCGCCCGCAAAACGCCGGCGACTACGAGATTCCTGCCTTGACCTTGCGCGAAGACGTGGCGCCTGGCGAACAAGGCTTCGGCGCACACATCACGCACCCGTAGCCTGCGCGGGAATCGCACACACGTCAGACCAGGCGGCAGCCCTTGCCGGGTCTGGCCATCACCATCGCCAACTAACATTCGCTAGCGCAAGATACACCCGCCCTCGCCGAAAGCGCGCGCCTCGCGCGCTATGCTCTCCCCCCGCTCGACGCGCCGATCTGACGCGTCGTCTGCATGACGGAGAGTAATCATCAACGCTGCCTTTTCTTCCCCGATGTCTGTCGTCACGACGTGGCTGCATCGAACCGTGGCCACGGCCGCCGTGCTGGCTGCGACGGCCACGCCACTGCACGCCGCATCGCTGTTTCTGGACGTCGAGCTAGGCGATACCGCCATCGCCTATCTGGACCAGGAAACGCAAGCCCGCCTGTGGCCGCAGATATGGACGCAGGCGCAGTTGATTGCCTACTACGTGCCCACGCAGAACATCGAGGGCGAGACGCAGACGACGAGCTCACGTCTGAAGCTGACGAGCTGCCTGGAAGGCGTCGCCTGCATTCCCGACCCGCACATCGAAACGGAAACCTCGCAGGTGGAGCGCGAGGTCAAGGCCAGTCCGCAAGTGCTGCAAGGCGTTGCAGGACGGCCTTTGAAGCTGCGTTATGAGTTCCCAGAGGTACCGGCCCCGCACTACCGTTTCAGCCATGCCGAAATGCGGGCGCCCGCAGATATGCTCTGGCACCAGCCGTTGTTCGATAGCTGGAATCGCGATCTGCCGCCCTCGGGGCAGCGCAGCTTTGCCCAGCGGCGCACCCGTCCTTTGCTCATTCCGCTGGTCTTGGCCAAGCAACCGACACCAGGTTTTCAGCTGGTTGATCTGGACCTGAACACGCCGGGTCAGCTGATGCACCAAGGCCACCCGCTGGCCATGACAACGGTACGCGCCAGCCTGACCGGATCGGATGGCAAGGCGCGCCAGATGGTGCCGCTGGACATGGCCAACCCGGCGATTTCCCAGAAGCTGTTCGCGCCGCCCGAGGTCACACAGGACGGGCAGATCCCGTTCAACATACGGGGCGCCCTGATGCCGCACGTGCTCTCGTCCATGCATGCAAAGGAACGCCTGAGCAAGATTCCCATGCCCGAGAGCACACCGCGCTGGCACGGCTTGAAGCACTACAACTTTCCGGAAGGGACCTGGGTGAAACTGACGGAAAGCGGGCCGCTGGCGCAGGTGGAACTCGAAGCCAATGCAGGACCGGAGCGGACCATCGACGGCCGGGTACCGGTGAAGCGCGAAACCTGGATGTTCTTCCAGGACAAGCTCGTGCACTATCGCGGGCAATTTCATTACGGCAATAACGCAGACCAGATGCCGACGGCCTCGTGGCAGGTGAACTGGGACAATGAGATACGGTTGAACGCGACAGCGGGCACGGCGTCGCCAAGCTCTCTGACCAAGCGCGTACCGGAATGCCGCTGGCAGGCCTGCCGCGACAATCTGGCCGAGGCCCGCGGCCAGATGGCGGCGTCCGACGCGCAGCTTCAGGCTGAAGCCGAGCGTTATCTGAAGCTTGCACGCGGACGCGAGTGAAGCGCCTGCGAAACACGATGTAGTCGGCCAGCATGACCAGCGCGCCTGAGCACACCAGCGTGTTCAGGCGCTTTCACCGAGTACCGTCAAGCACTCAGCAGGTCATACAGCAGCTTCAAGTTCAGCACCACGATGACGGCCGCCACGAACCAGGCCAGGCTCGCCGTCCACTTGGACACCACGAACTTGCCCATCTTGGCCGGGTCGGTGACGAAGCGCACCAGCGGGATCACGGCAAACGGCAGTTGCATCGACAACACCACCTGGCTGATCACCAGCAGGCGCCCCACGCTTTCTTCGCCATACAGCATGGTGACCACCACCACGGGCACGATCGCAATGCCGCGGGTCAGCAGCCGACGCGCCCAGTTGGGAATGCGCAGGCGCAGGAAACCTTCCATCACGATCTGGCCGGCCAACGTGGCGGTGACCGTGGAATTCAGTCCTGAAGCCAGCAAGGCCACGGCGAACAGCGTGGACGCAATGCTCAGGCCCAGCACCGGCGACAGCAGCTCGAACGCCTGTTCGATCTCGGCGACCTCGTGACCTTTCCCATGGAAAGCGGCTGCGGCCACGATCAGGATGGCAGCGTTGATGAACAAGGCCAGCATCAGCGCCACCGTGCTGTCGGCAGTCGCCCAGCGAATGGCCTGCTTGCGACCGACATCGGTACGCTCGTAGGCACGGGTCTGCACGATCGAGGAATGCAGATACAGGTTGTGCGGCATGACGGTCGCACCCAGGATGCCGATCGCCACGAACAACATGGCCGGGTTGGTCACCACCTGGGTAGACGGCAGGAAGCCTTGCAGCACGGCCGCAACAGGCGGCGCAGCGGCCGCAATCTGGATGCCGAAACACACCGCGATCACCACCAGCAAGGCCACCACGAAGGCTTCCAGGAAACGGAAACCGCGATTCATCAGCCACAGCATCAGGAAGGCATCCAGCGCGGTGACCAGGGCCCCGGCAATCAATGGCATGCCGAACAAAAGCTTGAGTGCGATGGC
>Ga0308163_10000226_pt1 | contig 146157 bp, 126 predicted proteins | sample PhyTR1_FD_201037 | JGI IMG/M metagenome (GOLD analysis project Ga0308163, IMG submission 201037) | Phyllosphere microbial communities from UC Gill Tract Community Farm, Albany, California, United States - DLSLT.R1 | ecosystem: Host-associated > Plants > Phyllosphere > Unclassified | place...
AAAGTGAACTTCACTTCTTCTCTTCATGAGCGTTTGTAGTGCTATGCACTAGTTCCAAAAGAACTTGGCAGTTGCCTTCAAACGCCCACGCTTATCGGCTGTATATTTTTAAAGATCTGCAAGAAGTTTGACTTTCTTGCCGGCCCGCTGTGATCAGCGAAGCCTTGAATTCTACAACAGTTTTAAAGACCCTGTCAACTTTAAGTTTCTCGCTGTTGATTCAGTCAAATAACTGTTTCAGCAGCTGAGCCTTGCATTGTAGCCCGGTTTTTCAACCGTTTTTCTCAACAAGAGCAACTTTCCGTTTCGCGTCCAACTGGCCGTTGCCGGCAGCGCTGTGTTCGAAGCGGAGTGCAAATGTAGCATGGCCTAAAGTACTTGAAAGGGTATTTTTCAACTTTTTGTCAGCTTTCTTCCCGACTTGCGCCTGCGGCGCAAGTCGGGGGCGCCTGCAAGCCGGCGCCTGTCGGACCGGGTCACGGTCTGTAGGTTTTAGGGTCGCCGTCCATAATGCGCGCACCATGGCACTTATTACCCTTATCGACGCGCAACTGGCCTTTGGCCATGTGGCCCTGCTGGACCACGCCCAGCTTTCATTGGAAACCGGGGAGCGCATCGGACTGATTGGCCGCAACGGCGCCGGCAAGTCTTCCTTGCTGAAAATTCTCGGTGGACTCGCCAAGGCCGATGACGGCCTGATGCAGGTGCAGTCCGGCGTACGCATCTCCTATGTGGCGCAGGAGCCCGAGCTGTTTGCCGAGCACACGATCTTTGAATCGGCTTCCGCCGGCATCGCGCATGTGATCACGCTGCGCGACCGCTACCTGTCGGGCGACGAGAACGAAGACCTCGATGCGCTGCAGTCCCAGATCGAGGCCTACGACGCCTGGAACTGGGAGCAGCGCGTGGAAGAAACGCTGCAGCGCCTGCATCTGGACCCGACAGCGCTGGTCGGCACGCTCTCGGGCGGCACCAAGAAGCGCGTGGCATTGGCCCAGGCGCTGGTGACGCGCCCCGATGTGCTGCTGCTGGACGAGCCTACCAACCATCTGGATCTGGACGCCATCGAATGGCTCGAAGGCCTGCTGGTGGATTTCAAGGGCAGCGTCATCACCATCACCCACGATCGCAGCTTTCTGGATGCCATCGCCACCCGCATCGTCGAGCTGGACCGCGGCACGCTGCGCTCCTACCCGGGCAACTTCGCGCAGTATGTGCTGCAGAAGGAAGAGCAGATGGCACAGGAGGCGGTGATCAACGCCAAGGCCGACAAGCTGCTGGCCCAGGAGGAGATCTGGATCCGCAAGGGCGTGGAAGCGCGCCGCACGCGCAGCCAGAGCCGTATCGGCCGCCTCGAAGCCCTGCGCGACAACCGCAACAGCCGGCGTGAAAAGCTCGGCAGCGTCAATATGGACATCGCTTCAGGCAAGGGCGACGGCTACCAGGGCAAAATCGTCGCCGAGTTGCAGGACGTCAGCAAGTCGTTTGGCGACAAGCTGATCGTGAAGAACTTCACCGGCACCATCCTGCGCGGCGACAAGGTCGGCCTGATCGGCCCCAACGGTGCGGGCAAGACCACCTTGCTGCGCATGATCCTGGGCAGCCTGCCGGCCGACAGCGGCAGCATCCGCCAGGGCGGCAATCTGCAGATCGCCTACTTCGACCAGATGCGCCATGCGGTCGACCTGGACGCCACGCTCGAGGACTTCATCAGCCCCGGCAGCGAGTGGATCGAGATCGGCAACCAGCGCAAGCATGTCAAGAGCTATCTGAGCGACTTCCTGTTCTCGCCCGCACGTGCTCGCTCGCCTGTGCGTTCGCTGTCCGGCGGGGAACGCAACCGCTTGCTGCTGGCGCGCCTGTTTGCCCGCCCGGCCAATGTACTGGTGCTCGATGAGCCCACCAACGATCTGGACATCGATACGCTGGATCTGCTTGAAGACCTGCTGGCCAACTACGACGGCACGGTGTTCCTGGTGAGCCATGACCGGACCTTCCTCGACAACGTGGTCACCAGCACCATTGCCTATGAAGGCGACGGTCTGTGGCGCGAGTATGAAGGTGGCGTGCAGGACTGGCTCGAGCAGTCGCGCCGCAGCAAGGCCCTGGCCGCATCGCAGGCCAAGCAAGCCGCCAAGCAGCCGGCGCCCACGCCTGCCGTCGCCGCTGCACCCGCTCCTGCGGCCGCGCCGGCCAAGCGCAAGCTCAGCTACAAGGAGCAGCGCGAGCTGGAACAGCTGCCGGCGCAGATCGCCGCGTTTGAAGCCGAGCAGAAGACCATACAGAGCGAGCTGGCCGATGGCAGCATCTATGCAAGCGATGCCGCGCGTGCCGCCAAGCTGGCAAGCCGCGACGCGGAGATCGATGAGCTGCTGATGGCAGCGCTGGATCGCTGGTCGCAACTCTCCGCCTGAGTGCGTGCAGAGATGAAAAAAGGAGCCGAGGCTCCTTTTTTTTGTGCCGCATTTAGATCCGGTAGTGCGACTGGCTGGTGCGCAGTCGGGCCAGCAGCGCCGGCGCAATCTGCGTCAAGGGCAGCACTTCGTCGGCCGCGCCGTGGGCAATCGCTTCGCGCGGCATGCCGAAGACGATGCAGCTGGCTTCGTCCTGCACGTAGTTGTAGCTGCCGGCGAGCTTCATTTCGCGCATGGCGACGGCGCCGTCCGCGCCCATGCCGGTCAGCATGACGCCCACGGCGTTGCGGCCCGCGCAGGACGCAACCGAGCGGAACAGCACTTCGACCGAAGGCTTGTGGCGATTGACGGGCGGGGTGTCGTCGACCACGGCCACATAGTTGGCGCCGCTGCGGTTGATGGAGAAATGCTTGCCGCCGGGGGCGATGTAGGCATGGCCCGGCAGGATGCGCTCGCCGTTTTCGGCTTCCTTGACCTTCATCTGGCACAGGCTGTTGAGCCGCGCCGCAAAGCTGGTGGTGAAGCCCGGCGGCATGTGCTGGGTGATGACGATGGCCGGGCAGTCGGCCGGCAGGTGGGTCAGCACCTCGCGTATGGCTTCGGTGCCGCCGGTGGAGGCACCGATGGCGATGATCTTCTCCGTCGACAGGCGCCCCAGCATGGGCGCCACGGCCGGCGCGCTCTGGCTGGGCCGTGCGGCCTGGCTGCCGCTGGCTGCCGGGGCCGTCGCGGCCAGCGTGCGGTGCACGCGCGCCACGGCGGCCACGCGGATCTTGTCGACGATCTCGCTGGCCAGGTCGTTGAGGCCATTGGCCACGCCAACGCGCGGCTTGGCGACGAAATCGACCGCTCCGAGCTCCAGCGCCTTCATCGTGACTTCGGCGCCGCGCTCGGTCAGCGTGGAGATCATCAGCACCGGCATGGGGCGCAGGCGCATCAGCCGGCCGAGGAAGTCTATGCCGTCCATGCGGGGCATCTCCACATCCAGCGTGATCACATCGGGACTCATCTCGCGAATCATTTCACGCGCGATCAGTGGATCGTTGGCCGTACCTATGCACTCCATGTCCGGCTGTCGGTTGATGATCTCGGACAGCAGGCTGCGCACCAGCGCAGAGTCGTCCACCACAATCACCCGGGTTTTCCTGTTCATTTGCTCTGGCCTCGTTAAAACAGGTCGACTGAGCCGCCTGCCGTCGCCCGCGCCAAGGTGGCGGCATTGCCGCGCTGGGCTTCCTGCGCCACCAGGGAATCCGGGTGCGCATGGGCCAGGCGCTTGACCATGGCCTTGCCTGTGGCGGGAAAGTACACCACCTTGCGAGGGTAGATATCGAGCACATCCTCCGATATCAGAGGAATGCGCTCCGTCTGCAAATACTGCTTGACGAATTCGGTGTTGCGTTCACCGACGTTCATGGTCGTGAAATTGTGCATGACTTGGCCGCCGCCGAAAATTTTTGCCTGCATGGTTTCGCGCCGCGCACCCAGCTTGAGCATCTCATTGATCAGCAACTCCATGGCGTACGAGCCGTAGCGCCCCGAGGTATCGCTCGATTCGCTGTCGGGCAGCATGAAGTGGTTCATGCCGCCGACATGCATGCGGCTGTCCCACAGGCAGGCCGCAATGCACGAGCCCAGCACGGTGACGATGGCCATGCTCTCGTTGGAGACGAAATACTCGCCCGGCAGCACCTTCACGGCGTTGTACTGGAAATGCGGGTCGAAATAGAAAAACGAGGCTTGCCCGGGACGGCGTGCGCGCGCGCGCAGGGTCTCGAGCGACGCGGTCGCCGCCGGGAGCGCGGTCAGTTCGCCGCGCAACGGGGCAATGCGCGGGGCGCGGCGCCGTTCAGCGTCGTTCATAGACCGTCTTTCCGCGCAGCGTGAACAGGTCGCGCGACTCGCTGAAATTCTCCGCGTGGCCGACAAACAGCATGCCGCCGGGCTTCATCACGCGGTGGATGCGCTCGAGCACGCGGCGCTGGGTCGCGGCATCGAAATAGATCATCACGTTGCGGCAGAACACCACGTCGAACGGCTCCCGGAACGGCCAGTCGTCGCGGATCAGATTGACGCTGAGAAACTCGATCAGCTGCTGCAGCTCGGGCTTGACCCGGGCCATGCCGGCGTTCGTGCCCTTGCCCTTGAGGAAAAAGCGCTGCAGCCGCTCGGGCGACAGCCCCTTGAGGCCTTCGGCGCGGTAGACGCCGGCCGCGGCCGTGGCCAGCACGCGCGAGTCGATGTCGCTGGCCCAGAGCTTGAACGCCGCCTTGGCGCCCAACGCCTCGAGCGCCGTCATGACGATGGAATACGGCTCTTCGCCCGTCGACGCGGCATTGCACCAGACGCGCCAGGACGTGCCCGGCTTGCTGCGCAGATGCGTGGACAGTATCTCGAAGTGGTGCGGCTCGCGGAAGAAGGCCGTGAGGTTGGTGGTCAGCGCGTTGACGAATTCCTGCCATTCCGGGCCGTCGTGCTTCTCGAGCCAGGAAAGATAGTCGCGAAAGCTCGCGTGGCCGGTCTCGCGCAGGCGCCGGGACAGCCGGCTGTAGACCATGGCGTGCTTGCCGTCATGCAGGCTGATGCCCGCACGCTGGTAGATCAGCGCCTGCACGCGGGCAAAGTCGGCGTCGGCCCAGACGAATTCGCGGCCCTGCAGCAGCGGGCTGCCGGCACTTTCCAGCGGCTCGGCGGCTGGAAGGGTTGAAGTCTGGCGCATGGAAGTGGTCATGAAAGCGCGCGGGTGCGCGGGAGCAGGCCGGGACGGCGTGGAGTCACTCGCTGGCCACCAGCCCCATGTCATCGCTGGACATGAGCTTTTCGATGTCCAGCAGGATCAGCATGCGTTCGCCCACCGAGCCCAGGCCGGTGATGCTGCCGCTGTCGATGGCGCTGTCGATGTCGGGCGCGGCGCGGATCGCGTCGGGCGGCAGTTCCATCACATCGCTGACCGAGTCGACGACGATGCCGACCACGCGCTGGTGCATGTTCAGGATGATGACCACGGTGAAGCTGTTGTACTCGGCCTTCGAGCAGTTGAACTTCAGCCGCATGTCCACGATAGGCACGATGGTGCCACGCAGATTGACCACGCCCTTGATGAAGGACGGCGCATTGGCAATGCGCGTTGGCGGCTCGTAGCCGCGGATTTCCTGCACCTTGAGGATATCGATGCCGTATTCCTCCTGGTCCAGGCGGAACGTCAGGTATTCACGCGCAGCCGTACCCTCGGCCATCTTGCCCATCACGCTCATGATTGATCTCTTTCTCTGTGGATAGCTGCCAGCCCCCGCAGGGCCTGGCTTTGCAGGTTGCCGTGTCGGGCTCTCAATAGCGCACGCGGCGCACCAGGCTGCCGGTGTCCAGGATCAGCGCCACCGTGCCATCGCCCAGAATGGTCGCGCCCGAGACGTTCGGCACCTTGCGGTAGTTGGATTCGAGGTTCTTGACCACGACCTGGTGCTGGCCCAGCAGCTCGTCGACCAGCAGCGCCACGCGGTTGCCGTCGGATTCGACGACCACCATGATGGCGTTGGGCGCGCTGCCCGACTCGCGCGGCACCTGGAAGATGCGCTCGAGCTCGATCACCGGCATGTATTCGTCGCGCACCTTGACCAGCTGCGAGCCCTGGGCCACGGTGTTGATGTCGTCCGCCTTGACCTGGAAGGACTCGACCACCGAGGACAGCGGCAGGATGTAGACCTCATCGCCCACGCCCACCGACATGCCGTCCATGATGGCCAGCGTCAGCGGCAGGCGCACCGCCACGCGCATGCCCACGCCCTGGGCGGATTCGATTTCCACCGAGCCGTTGAGCGCGGCGATGTTGCGCTTGACCACATCCATGCCCACGCCGCGGCCCGAAACGTCGGTGACCACATCGGCGGTGGAGAAGCCGGGTGCGAAGATCAGCTGCCAGACATCGGCGTCGGGCATCTGGTCGGATACGTCGAGGCCGCGTTCGCGCGCCTTGGCGAGAATCTTCTCGCGGTTCATGCCGCGGCCATCGTCGCGCACTTCGATGACGATGGAGCTGCCCTGGTGCGAGGCGGCAAGCGTCAGCGTGCCGTGCTCGCTCTTGCCCGCGGCCAGGCGCTCCTGCGGCGTCTCTATGCCGTGGTCCACGCTGTTGCGCACCAGATGGGTCAGCGGGTCGGTGATCTTTTCCACCAGGCCCTTGTCCAGTTCCGTGGCTTCGCCCAGGGTCTGCAGCTCGACCTTCTTGTCGAGCTTGCTGGCCAGGTCGCGCAGCATGCGCGGGAAGCGGCTGAACACCGTGGACATGGGAATCATGCGGATCGACATCACCGATTCCTGCAGATCGCGGGTGTTGCGGTCCAGGTCGGCCAGGCCGGCCAGCAGCTGCTGGTTGGCCGAGGCTTCGAGGCCGCGGCTGGTCTGCGCCAGCATGGCCTGGGTGATCACCAGTTCGCCGACCAGGTTGATCAGCTGGTCGACCTTGTTGACCGCCACGCGGATGCTGGTCGATTCCATTTGCGCCGGGCTCGCGGCCTTGGCCGCAGCCTTGGGCGCGGCGGAAGCGTCGATCGCCTGGGGTTCGCCGGGTGCGCCGCTGAAAAAACCATAGGCTTCGTGCGCCGGGGGGTAGACCACGGCGGGCGTTACCGGCTCCTCGGCCACCGGGCCAGGGGCCGGCGTGGTCGCGGGAGCCAAGGCAGCGGGCTCGGCCGGGCTGGCAGCGCCAGCGGCGGAAATCCGCACCTGCTCCTTGGAGACATGGAAGGCAAACAGGTCGAGCAAGTCATCGTCGGTCGAGCTCGTGCTGACGCTGAACAGCCGGCAGCCCGCATCGGCGCAAGGCAGATCGCCGATGCTGCCCAGGCCGGGGATGTCGCGAAACAGTTCCTTGATCGAATCCGCCAGCTCCACGCGCTCCAGCGGCCCGATGCGGATCTGCAGCGCACGCTCGCCATCCACGGGCGCAACCGGTGCCGGCGCCGGTGCAGGCACCGCGGCCGGTGGTGCAACGACCACTGGCGGCACGGGTGGCACAAAAACTTCCGCAGGGCTGGCCGGCGCGCTCGTCTGGCCCGCACCCGCGGCCAGGTCGCTGATGCGCCGCACCAGGTCCAGCGTCGAGATGGCTTCGCCCACACCGCCGGCCTGATGGCGTGCAAGCAGGCTGCGCGAGGCATCGGCAGACTCGAGCAGCACATCGACCATCTGCGGGATGGGGGTGATTTCATGGCGGCGCAGCCGGTCGAGCAGCGACTCCATCTTGTGCGTCAGTTCCGCGACGTCGGCAAAGCCAAACGTCGCCGAGCCGCCCTTGATCGAGTGGGCGCAACGGAAAATGCCGTTGAGCTCCTCCTCGTCGGCCGCTGACAGATCCAGGTTGAGCAGCATCTGCTCCATCTGGTCGAGGTTCTCACCGGCTTCTTCAAAGAAGATCTGATAGAACTGGGTCAGATCGAAATCCGCGCCTGTGTCGTGCTGTGTATCCGCCATCTGGTTTCCTGTATTCCGTGGATCGTCCGCGCCAGCCGTGCTCAGCGAATGACTTTTTGTATGACTTCGATCAACCGGTTGGGATCGAAAGGCTTGACCAGCCAGCCGGTGGCGCCTGCGGCGCGGCCGGCCTGTTTCATCTGGTCGCTGGATTCGGTGGTGAGAATCAAGATCGGAGTGTTCTTGAAGCGCGGCAACTCACGCAACTGGCGCGTGAGGCCGATGCCGTCGAGGTTGGGCATGTTCTGGTCGGCAAGCACCAGGTCAATCTGCTGCGACTGGGCCTTGGCCAAGGCATCGAGACCATCCACCGCTTCCACGACGTTGTAGCCAGCACCGGTCAGGGTGAAGGCCACCATCTTGCGCATGGAAGGGGAATCATCTACAGCCAGAATTGATCGCATGTAACGAACTTTCAAATAGGGAGCGTGAGGCGGGAGAGGTCAGAACAGTTCTACCGAACCGGCATCCATCTCGCTCTGGGTCACGGGGTTGGGGCGCTGCGGCGCAACGCCAGCGAGCGGAGCATCCACTTCGCCGTCTTCCTGGCCCATGGTTTCATGGGCCAGGCGAAAGGCACAGGCTTGCAGCACCCGCGTGGTGTGGCTGATCAACTGGCTGGCAAGGTCCTGGAACTGCAATTCGGTCACGGCCGAACGCAGCACCTGGCGCGCGGCAATGAGTTTGCTGGCGGGGTCGGCAGCGGCCGGGTCGAGCAAGGCATTGGCCTCGTCGAACCGGGCCAGCAGGTTGTCGGTCGCATGGTTGAGCAGGCCCTCGAGGCGATGGAGGTCGTGCATCACCACCAGCAGCGAGTCCTGTATGTCGGCCGCCACCATCACTGGCAGTTGGACCGCAGGCTGCCCCGACCCTGTTAGCGTTGACTGCATCGTATTTCCAGCATCCTGCTCGGATGCAAATGCTCCACAAACCACGCTGGTTGTGCCAGAGTGGGCCAATTGCCTCAATCTGTAGCACGCGGCTAGCGGTACGCCGTCAGCGTGGCGCGATGATTCACGCACACCCCGGGTCGGCAACATATGCTGACCCTTGGTGTTCCAAGATGTATCCTATGATAGCGTTCCTATGGCCATTGAAAGCCCAGATCAAGCCCTGCAAATCCTCCATATCGAGGATTCACCCGCTGACCAGGGCCTGGCCCGCATCGTCCTGCGCCGCGCCGGTCTGGCCTGCCAGATCCAGACCGTGGATACGCTACAAGCCCTGCAGCAGGCGCTGCACGGCCAGTCCTTCGATCTGATCCTCGCCGATTATCACCTGCCGGGCTTCACCGCCCTCGATGCCTGGGCGCTGGTCGAGCCCCTGCCCGCACGCCCGCCTTTCGTGCTGCTGTCCGGCGCCATCGGCGAGGCCGCCGCCGTGGACATCATGCGCCTGGGCATGACCGATTTCCTGCGCAAGGAAGACATCACGCGCCTGCCGACGGTGATCAAGCGCGCGCTGGAAATGCACGAAGCCCGGCGCGCGCGCAAGCAGGCCATGGTGGAGTTGGAGCTGTCCGAGCGCCGCCTGGCCGAGCTGGCCGAACACCTGCAGTCGTCGATCGAGGAGGAACGGGCCTCGATTGCGCGTGAAATCCATGACGACATCGGCGGCTCGCTGACTTCGGTCAAGTTCGATCTGGCCTGGATCACGCGCAACACCCCCACCGATCAGCCGCTGCATGCGCATGCCGTGGCCGCGCTGGAGATGCTGCAGCACGCATTGGGCGCGAGCCAGCGCATCATGATGAACCTGCGTCCGCCGGTGCTGGACCAGGGCCTGGTCGCCGCCGTGCAGTGGCTGGCCGAGAGCTTCGAGCGCCGCACGGGTGTCTCCGTGCAGATGCGCACCAGCAGCGAGAAGATCGACGTGTCGCCCGAGATCCAGCTCGTGGCCTATCGCTGCGCGCAGGAGGCCTTGACCAATATCGGCAAATATGCCGAAGCCAGCCGCGTGGAAATCGATTTATCGGACCGCGAAGGCTTTCTGACGCTGGAGGTCACCGACAATGGCGCCGGCATGACGCTGGCGCAGCGCGAAAAGCCCCGCTCCTTCGGTCTGCGCGGGCTGCAGGAGCGCGCGCGCACCGTCGATGGCTGGCTCGACATCAGCAGCCAGCCTGGCCACGGAACGTCCATCATCGTGTCCGTGCCTTTGCGCGCCCACTAACATGGCGGCTGAATTCATTTCTGGAGAGCTCCATTGATCAACGTGGTGATATGTGATGACCATGCGATCTTGCGCCGGGGCATCCGGGATACCCTGACGGAAGCGCCTGACATCAAGGTCACCGCCGAGGCCTCGGGCTACTCCGAGCTGCGCGACGTGCTGCGCAGCGCGCCCTGCGATGTGCTGCTGCTCGATCTCAACATGCCGGGGCGCAGCGGCCTCGAGGTGCTGGCCAGCCTGCGTGAGACGCATTCGAGCATCAAGGTGCTGGTGGTGTCGATGTATCCGGAGGACCAATACGCGCTGCGCTGCCTCAAGGCCGGCGCCCAGGGCTATGCCAACAAGGCCGGCGATCCGGTGCTGCTGATCGACGCGGTGCGCGTGGTCATGCAAGGGCGCAAGTACCTCACGCCCGAGGTCGCGCAGATGCTGGCCGAAAGCCTCTCGGCACCCGTGGTCGAGGTGCCGCATGAAAGCCTGTCGGAGCGCGAGTTGCAGACGCTGCTGAAGATCGCCTCGGGCAAGCGCCTCACGGACATTGCCGAGGAACTGATGCTCAGCCCCAAGACCGTGAGCGTCTATCGGGCGCGGGTGCTGGAAAAGCTGCAGTTGAGCAACAATGCCGAACTGACGGTCTACGCCATTCGCAATCAGCTGGTCTGACACGGACGGCGCGTCCCCCCGGGGCGTAGCCTGGAACCTCAAGCTGACCGAAGGCGTCGATGTGTGCGCGCCCGCCATAGCCCAGCACATCCAAGCCGCGATGCGGGAGCTGCAGGCTCGCTGTGGCTGGACAGCCCGAGGCCGCCCGCGACATTCTCGACAAATTGAACCGCAAGCAGCTCAAGGCTGACGACGGCCAGGCAAAGATTGCCGCGGTCATCAAGGTCAAGCAGCATTTCCTGAGGTCGAGACCCTATCGCTGAAATCCCATCATGCGATAGCCGCTGCCATCGGCTCGAACATGTTGTGGTTCTGACCTTCCGCGGCGGCAAGAGCGACGCGCTGCATCATGGCGGTGAAAGCAGTGGCGTTCTCTTCTGCCTTGCGCCATTGAGCAAACGCGGGCAATTGGTACAGCTGCCAGAAAATGTTCGGGCAGCCTGACAGTGCAGCGGCTTCAATGGCAGAGCTGATCTGTGCGACATCCTATTCGTCGAGCGGCCACCTTGCATGCGGTTGCAAAAAGTTCTTTTCCACGTCGCTGACGCCTTGCGCGTACCAAAGGTGGTCGAGCATCGCCCAAGCCTCGTGGAGTTGGAGCGATTTCTTGCCAAGCGGCTGCGAAGCACCGTTGAGCCACATCCCTTCAGGCAGCAACGCACGGGGCGCTGATCTGATCAGCCTTTCCACCATCCGAAAATCTGTCTGGAATGATCCGGCCGCTGTATCTTCCCAATTGACTATAGCCAATTTAAAAGCGGCTTCTATATCTTCCTTCAACAACGTTCTTCCCCTTGGCAAAGGATATTTCTCGCTCAACAGTTCGTTCAACCTGAATATATCGTCGACCGCTGCGTGCTGCCGATGTGTCACTGCCGATTTCAAGGCAGTTTGCATGATATTTTTGTCCAAGGCATCTTCCCAACCGGTGTCGCAAAGCGCCTTGATGACGTTCCAACTTCCATTTTTGGCTGCCAGCAACATCAACTCCTTGACCAATTCCTTGTTTGCCGTGCCTCCAAGTGCCAGCACGACACCCGCGCATCCCTTTTCGGCGGCTTTGCGTATCGCGGTATCCCGTTGAATGGCGTTGTTCTTATCCTGTGGCCATACCCCATGGCTTTCCAATTTTTCGTAGTGCGCGGCCTGCTCAGCAACGGGCGCTGAAAAAACGAGCCAGTCCAATAAACTGCTGTGGCCCTTTAAATCAACGTTCGATATGTTTCCCAGAAAATGCTGCTGCGCACTTTTCAAAAGCACGCTTCGCACATCGTCTCCAGCAGTTTCCTGGCATTGTCCGCTGAGGATAATCTGATTTGCAAGACCATGCGCGCGCGCCAAGGCCGCAAGTTTCAATACGCTGTCACCTACTTCATTCCTGACTGTCGCATCCACGCCGGCACGAAGCAGTATTTCTCCAACCTCTTCATAGTGGTTAATTTTTGCTGCGGAAATTCCGAACATTTGTTTTCTGAGTGCGGTGGAATCCTCGAGCATTGCAAGCAGCGGATTCAGGCGCTTCTTTCCAAGCGTGACATTGATATCGACACCTGACTTGATTAGTTTTTTCAGCTCGGCAGGGCTCGATAAGTCGCTATCGACTACGGCTGAACTCATTCTGGCGATCCGCGCAAAGCCATCCAGCAGTTCAACCGCAACTGTTTTTCCAGCAGCTTGCGCAAGTTCCCTGGCTTTCAGGATCTGCAGCGGCGCGTACGTTTTTCCGGGCGTCTCGTCGAACAGCATGCGCACAATGTCAACCGAGCCGCGTGCAGCAGCAATATTCAGCGCAGCTGCGGCATCGTCCTGCTCGGATGGAATGCGGTGGTTCGACAGAAACAATTGTTGCGGCTCGATACTCAAATGGGCCAGCAGGTAGCGCAGCGTCTGGGGTTCTCCAACTTGCACTGCCGCGCTTAGCACGCCGCAGCCCTTGGCGGCCCGCTTATTGACGGCAGCGCCTTTTTCAAGCAGTTGCTTGACCACTTCAGCATGCCCGTACTCTACGGCGGCAAGCAACGCGGTCTGACCGACTTTGGTCTTCGCGTTGACATCCGCGCCGGAACTGATCAGTAGCTTGACCGCGTCAGCCAACCCGTGGCCGCAAGCGGTGCGCAACGCAGCGTTCAACCAAGCAGGAGATTTACCTTCAATGATTTTTCCAAGGCTTTGCAGATTTTTTTCTTTCGCTGCGGAAATCAGCATTTCCTCCTCGCGCTTTGCCTCGCTCAGCATTTTGTTCACAGCCGGTTCGGAATATTTTTCCTCGGTGAGCTGCCGGGCCAGCTCTATGTTCCTACATGCGGTGAGAACAGGTATCTCGTTCAGCAATATCCGCACTACCTCAATATGCCCATTGCGAGCAGCCAATGTGAATGCCATACCATCGACTGCCTCGTCTATTGGAGTGAATTGCGACCTGAAGGCACCGTTTTCCATCAAGAAATCAACCATTCCGGCATGCCCATTCTCGGCTGCGAAGCTCAGCGCTGATCGCCCATCGTGGGCACATGCATGAATATTGGCGCCTTTGCTGAGCAATTTTTCAGCCACGACGACGTGTCCCCCTGCGGCAGCAAACATCAAAGGCGCACGACCATCCAATGCACGCGCATTGACTGTTTCGCGGAGCAAATCTCCTGCGATCCTAATGGATGAGGGCAGTCCAGCGGGAGTCGGTATATTCACATATCCCCCATCCCGGCAAACTGGTCCGCCACTAACTAAATTTCTGCTCAGCCCGCGGCGCTCACGTTCGTCGTCGCAAATATGATGATAATAATCAGAAACATATCCGTCAGATTCTCGGCGGAGCAGGATCGTCTTCGACATCAAAGCGCTAACCGACCCGGAGTCGCCAGCGCCTGCCGCAAGCATGAGGGCAGTGCATCCGGTTTCGCGGTCATTTATAAACCGCTGACTGGGCTCTATATAGAATTCAAAGAATTGCGGCGAATGATAACCTCTCAATAGCTGGTCTACCTCTAGCTGAGCTGGAGATACGTCTGCCATCAAGGGGGCAGCACCAAAACCTCGCCCCATCATTGGCGCGGCTTGCCCGTGCAAGCCTCCCGGGCCGCCAAGATGGGGAAACAATGCGGGATTCCCCGCGGCGTCCAAGTTTCCACCCGCCCCAGGCCCGCCGAGATGCGGGAACAATGCGTGATTCACCGGAGCATTGAAGTGCACACCTCCGCCAGGCCCGCCAAGATGCGGCTGCATGAACATCGGGTTTGCTGGGGCATCGAAGTTCGGCCCCCCCAAAGGCCCGCCAAGTTGTAGTTGTTGATCCCCCGGGTTGGCTGCTGCGGGATGGGGTTGCGCCTGAGCTGCGTGCATGGCCTGATCTTCCTGGCCTGCGGCTCCTTGATCTTGCGGCGCATTGCCGTTGGCGTTGGCGTTGGCGTTGGCGTTGGCGTTGGCGTTGGCGTTGGCGTTGGCGTTGGCGTTGGCGTTGGCGTTGGCGTTGGCGTTGGCGTTAGGGTTGCCAATGGCGTTGGCGTTGATCCGGAGCATGGTTGTCCTTTGAAATCAAGCAGTCGATGGTGTGTGAGTCACATGCATCGCCGCTCGGTTCCGAAGACTTTCTTGCACAACGCCGGCCCGATGGGCCGTCAGCAGATCATATTTGCACGCCGAAGATATCCATGGCCCGCTGCAGCAGCGCCATCAGCGGCTGCTCGAGCATGGGCAGCGTGGCAACGATGCCGATCAGGCCCACCGTCAGCGTGACGGGAAAACCCACGGCGTAGATGTTCATCTGCGGCGCGACGCGCGAGATGATGCCCAGCGCCAGATTGACGAACAGCAGCATGGCAATCATCGGCAGCGCGATCCAGAAGGCGCTGGCAAACACCGCGCCGCCCATTTCATGGATGCGCATCTGCGCCAGCGACTGCATGAAGTTGCCGTCGACGGGAAAGGAGTCGAAGCTCTTGACCACGGCCATGAGCAGCAGCAGGTGGCCGTTGATGACGATGAACAGCAAGGTGCCGATCTGCACGAAAAAGCGCGAGATGGCGCTGATCTGCGCATTGCTGGCAGGGTCGAAGAACGAGGCGAAGTTCAGACCCATCTGCAGGCCTATGAGCTCACCCGCGACTTCAAGCGCGGCAAACACCAGGCGCACGGCAAAGCCTATGGCCAGGCCGACGACGATCTGCTGCACCAGCGTGCCCAGCGCGTCGGGCGAGTTGATGCTGACCACGGGCTGGTCGATCAGCGTGGCCTGGGCGCATACGGCCACCAGGAAGGCCAGGCCGACCTTGGCGCGCATGGGAATCGAGCGCTGCGAAAACACCGGCGCCGCGGTGAACAGCGCCAGCACGCGCACGAAGGGCCACAGGATGGGGGAGATCCAGGCGACCAGCTGGGCTTCGCTGAAGGTAATCACGGGAAAACCGACGGGCGCAGCGCGCTAGCCCAGCGCCGAGGGAATGGATTCAATGGTGCGGCGGATGAAATCCACCAGCGTGCTCAGCATCCACGGCCCGGCAATGGCAAACACCGCCACGGCGGCCAGCAGCTTGGGCACGAAGGCCAGCGTGGCTTCATGCACCTGGGTCACGGCCTGGAAAATGCTCACCAGCAGGCCCACGGCCAGCACCGTGCCCAGCACCGGCAGGGAAATCATCAGCAGCAGCATCAAGGCGTCGCGGCCGAAGGTCAGAACCATTTGCGAAGTCATGGGTGTTTCCTAGGTCGCAAAGCTCGCGGCAAGCGAGCCGATCAGCAGGTTCCAGCCGTCGGCCAGCACGAACAGCATCATCTTGAACGGCAGGGCGACGAGCACCGGCGACAGCATCATCATGCCCAGCGACATCAGGATGCTCGAGACCACCATATCGATGACCAGGAACGGGATGAAGATCATGAAGCCGATCTGGAACGCGGTCTTGAGTTCGCTGGTGACGAAGGCCGGCACCAGCACGCGCAGCGGCGCGGTTTCGGCGGTGACGCCGGCGTCGAGCTTGGCCAGGCGCGCGAACAGCGCGAAATCGGACTGGCGCGTCTGCTTGAGCATGAACTCGCGCATCGGCGCTTCGGCCTTGCCCACGGCCTCCTCGAAGCCCATGGCGTTCGTGGTGTAGGGCAGATAGGCTTCCTTGTAGACGCGGTCCAGCGTCGGGCCCATCACGAACATCGTGAGGAACAGCGACAGGCCGACGATCACCTGGTTGGGCGGTGCCGACTGCGTGCCCAGCGCCTGGCGCAGCAGCGACAGCACGATGACGATGCGCGTGAAGCCGGTCATCATCAGCAGCACGGCCGGCAGGAACGACAGCGCGGTAAAGAACAGCAGCGTCTGGATGGGCACGGAAAAGCTCGTGCCGCCGCCGGAGCCGACCAGCAATGGCAGGGTGCCGCCGGCGCCGGGAGCGGACTGGGCCAACGCGGCCGCGGGCAGCAGGGCCGCGGCCAGCAGCGCCGTGGCGCGCAATGGTTTATTCGACATGGGAAGTCTTGTCTGCGGCGCCCGACTTGGCGCTGGCCATGGCCTGGGAAAACGTGGCGACATCGGCCGCGGCAGCCGGTGCCGGCGCGGCATGGTTGCCCAGCACATGCAGGCAGTTGATCTGCTGCGCGGTCACGCCCAGCACCAGCCGGGTCTTGTGCGCGCCTTCGCCGACTTCGACGGTGACCACGCGCTGGTGCGCACCGACGGCCACGGCCGACAGCACGCGCGTGCTGACATCGCCGCCGCGGGCAATCGCCTGGCGTTGCTGCATGCGCCGCACCAGCCAGGGCAGCGCCGCGATGATGGCCACGAAGGCCAGCACCGCGAGCAGCGTCTGGGACAGGCTGCCGCTATCCACGGCTGACCCGCCGCAGGCGTTCCGAAGGGGTCACCACGTCGGTCAGGCGGATACCGAACTTGTCGTTCACCACCACCACCTCGCCCTGGGCAATCAGGTAGCCGTTGACCAGCACGTCCATGGGCTCGCCGGCCAGCGCGTCAAGCTCCACCACCGAGCCCTGGGCCAGTTGGAGGATGTACTTGATCGGTACCTTGGTGCGGCCCAGCTCCACGGACAGCTGCACCGGGATGTCGAGCACCATGTTGATGTCGTTGACCGGCACCTCGCCGCCGGCGAAACCCGGACGCGTGGCTTCGCCGCTCAGCGGCCCGCCCTGTTCGGGATCGGCCGACTTGTTGCCAGCGCCCTGCTCCTGCAGTGCCTCGGCCCAACCGGAAAACGCGTCATCTGCCGATGCGCCGCTGTTGTTGTCATTTGCCATGTTTATCTCCCATCCAGTTCGAATCCGTGCCGCGCAGGCACTGCTCGATGCGGATTGCGTATTTGTCGTTGTGTGTGCCGTACTGGCACTCGAACACCGGTACCCCGCCGATCGAGGCGCGGATGCGCGGCTCGCGGTCGAGCTCGATGAAATCACCGGCCTTCATGGCCAGCAGTTGTTCGACGGTCGCGTCGGCGCGTGCCAATTCGGCGACCAGCGTCACTTCGGCGGCCTGGATCTCGCGCGTCAGCACCTTGACCCAGCGGCGGTCGACTTCGATCGAATCACCTTGCGTCGAGGAGTAAAGCACATCGCGGATGGGCTCCAGCGTCGCATAGGGCATGCAGATGTGGATGGCACCCGAGATGTCGCCGATTTCCAGCTGGAAGGCCGTGGAGACGACGATCTCGCTGGGCGTGGCGATGTTGGCGAACTGCGGCTGCATTTCCGAGCGCTGGTAGCCCAGCTCCAGCGGATAGATGCCCTGCCAGGCCTTGCGGTATTCCTCGCAGATCACTTCGACCAGGCGGTTGATCACGCGCTGCTCGGTGTGCGAGAAGTCGCGCCCCTCGATGCGGGTCTGCAGCCGGCCGGTGCCGCCGTAGAGCGTGTCGATCACGCCGAAGACCAGCGACGGGTCGCAGACCACCAGGCCGTTGCCGCGCAGCGGGCGGATGGCGACGATGTTGAAATTGGTCGGCACCGCGAGGTCGCGCAGGAAAGCGCTGTAGCGCTGCACCTGCACCGTGCCCACCGACACCTCAGGGCTGCGGCGGATGAAGTTGAACAGGCCGATGCGGAAGTTGCGGGCAAAGCGCTCGTTGACGATTTCCATCGTCGGCATGCGCCCGCGCACGATGCGCTCCTGGCTCGAGATGTCGTAGTTGCGGACCGTGCCCGCCTCGACCTCTTCGACAGCCGACTTCTGGCTCTCTCCGGTCACGCCCTCCAACAGGGCATCGACTTCTTCCTGGGAGAGAAATGAATCACTCATGGCAAATCCCCTGGTGGTTCACTGGATGATGAAGCTGGAGAACAGCACGCGGCGCACCGCACCTTGTGCCTGCTGGCGGCGGCGTGGGCGCTCTTCTTCATCGGCCGATTCTTCATCGGCCTGGGCGCGCGCCTTGGTCGCTCCGGCCAGGCCCAGCGGACGGCTGACTTCGTCGCGGATTTCGGCGGCGAGCTTTTCCTTGCCTTCGCGCAGCAGCAGCTCCTCCGAGGAACGCTGCGAGACCAGCAGCAGCACGCCGCTGCGGATGCTGGGCAGGTATTGCTTGACCAGGCTGGCGGTCTTGTCGTCCTGCAGCTCCAGCGTGATGCCCAGCTGCACGAAGCGGTCACCGCCGGGATCGGCCAGGTTGACCACCATGTTGTCCAGCGGCAGGAAAGTCGGCACCACGGCAGCGGCGGGAGCACTTTCGTGCTCTTCATCACCCTCGTGGTTGCGGGAATTGAGAAACAGGAAAGCGGCCACGGCTGCCACGGCCAGCACCACGACAATGGCGCCGATCAGGACCAGCTTGCTCTTGGCGGGTTCCTTGGCGGGGGCTGCGGCGGCGGGGGGTTTGGCGGACACGTTGGGTTTCCTTGCAATGGTCAGATTCGGCTTGACCGATGCGCCTATTATTGAGCGTTCAGCGGTGCTTCATAAGCCGAATAGACAAGCGAAACCGGGGCTTTATTGGGGCTTGGGGTTCACCCCCCGCCCCGCGTCAAAGCCGCTAGACAAACAGATCGACCGTGCGCCGCGCATCAGGCCGCGCGCGCAGATCCACCGGGACCTGGGCGGTTTGATCCGGGCCTGGCTGGCCGCGCCCCGAGTTGGCTTGACCCGAGGCATCACGGCCCGAGGAGGCGCCCTGGCCGCCGGCATCGCCGGTCTGCACCGTGACGCTGGCCAGGTTCAGGCCCTGCTGTTCGAGCATCTCGCGCAGCTGGGCGGCGCTGGCGTCGAGCATGTCGCGCGTCTGCTGCTCGTTGCTGCGGAAGGTGACATGGGCTTCGTTGCCGGTGATGGCCACCTGCACCTGGACCGGCTGGCCCTGGCGGTCTATGGTCATTTCGGCGCGCTGGGTCTTTTGCTGGACCCAGAACGCGACCTGCTCGGAGAGCTGGTCGACAAAGGCATCGTCGGGCTGGGCCAGTACCGCATCGGCCGCGCTGTCCGCTGGCAAAGTATCGGCCCCCGCCACCGGGGCCGAGGCATCGGCCGAGCCGACGCCGGCGACGGGCGTGGCGCCGTTGGCGGGTGACTGGCCCGCGGCCAGGCCTGGCAGGCCGGCGGGTGCAAAAGCGCTGGGCTGGGGCTCGGGCTCCATCTGCGCCAGCAGCGCGGCCAGCGCCTGCGGCTGGGCGCTGCGCTCGGAGGAAGGCAGGGCCAGGGTGCTGGCAGCGTCGGCCACGCCGTCGGCCAGGGTTGGCGCCACGGCGGTATCGGTGGCATCGGTGGCGGACGTTGCCGTGCCATGTGCCTGGTGCGCGGCCAGGGCCGGCAGTTGCGCGGCGCTGGCGGGCTGGCCCGCGCCCATGGGCAGGGCCACGCTGCGGCGCAGGCCCTCGCCTTCGGCTTTGGGCAGGTCGCGGCCGTCGCGCTGCGCGGCATCGGCGGCGCCGTCCATGCGCGCGGTCTGGCCGACCAGGCTGGCGAGGCCGGTCAGGGAAAAGATGCCGGTTTGCGCCAGGCCATCGACGGCAGTCAGCCCATCGACGCTCAGCGTGGCCAGAGGCAGCTCCGCGCCGGCCAGTGGATCTTCACCCGTGGCGACGCCGGGCAGCGCCTGCGCGCCGGGCGCGGCCATGTCGGCCAGCAGCAGCGAGAAGCCGCCCTTGGCGCCGCTGGCCTCGCTGCCCGCGGCCTGGCGGGCACTGGCGTTGCGCGCGACCGGGTTGGTGCTGGACGGGGTCTGGGGGGAACGGATGGCGGCTTTTTCCATGTTCATGCTTCCTGAAACTGCAGGCCAAAGGTGCGGCCTATGAACTGCAGCGCGGCGCGTTCATCGGTCTGTTTCTGTTCGCGGCGCATCTGCGCCAGCGAGATGTCGCGCTGGCGTGCGGCGACGACCTTCTGCAGGCTGGTGACACGCAGTTCGCAGGCCATCAGCGCCTTTTGCGCGGTTTCCAGGCGGATGGCCTGGTCGTTGATGGCCTTGGTCTGCAGGCCCATCGCATGATTGAGCCGTTCCATGAACTGGTACTGGTGGTACATCACCTCGGGCTGCACGGCCTGGTTTTCGTGCGCGCCCCAGCGCTGCTGCATCTGCGCCGCGTAGTCCTGCAGCTGGTCCATTTGCGCCTGCGCGGCCTGGCAGGCCTGGACCCGCGCCTGCAGCGCCTGGCGCGCTTCATCGCGCTTGCGCATTGCTGCGTCGATTGCCACCATCAGTGCATTCAGCGAAGACATTCCAGGACCTTTGGGTTAGTGGCCAAGCAAGCCCGCCATGCCCGAGACACTCTCGTCCATGGTGGCGGCTTCAAACATGTTCTGTTGCAGGAAGCCGGCCATCGCGGGCTGCAGCTTCACGGCTTCATCGATCTGCGGGTCCGAGCCCGCGACATAGGCGCCGACCTGGATCAGGTCGCGGCTCTTCTGGTAGCGCGAGTACACGGCGCGAAAACGCCGTGCCAGCTCGAAATGCTCGCGCGAGACCACGTTGTGCATCACGCGCGAGGCCGACTGTTCGATGTCGATCGCGGGGAAATGGCCGGTTTCGGCCAGGGCCCGCGACAGCACGATGTGGCCGTCGAGAATGGCGCGCGCCGCGTCGGCAATCGGGTCCTGCTGGTCATCGCCTTCGGACAGCACGGTATAGAAGGCGGTGATCGAGCCGACGCCGTTCAAACCGTTGCCGCTGCGCTCGACCAGCTGGGGCAGCTTGGCAAAGCACGATGGCGGATAGCCCTTGGTGGCCGGCGGCTCGCCGATGGCCAGCGCAATCTCGCGCTGGGCCATGGCATAGCGCGTGAGCGAATCCATCAGCAGCAGCACATGCTGGCCCTTGTCGCGGAAATGCTCGGCGATCGCCGTGGCATAGGCCGCACCCTGCATGCGCAGCAGCGGCGGCGCATCGGCGGGGGCCGCGACCACCACGGCCCGGCCGCGGTCCTCGGCACCCAGGATGTCTTCGACGAATTCCTTGACTTCGCGGCCGCGCTCGCCGATCAGGCCGACGACGATCACATCGGCCTTGGTGTAGCGCGCCATCATGCCCAGCAGCACGCTCTTGCCCACGCCCGAACCCGCAAACAGGCCCAGGCGCTGGCCGCGGCCTACGCTCAGCAGCGCGTTGAGCGCGCGCACGCCGGTGTCGAGCGGCTCGCGCACCGGGTCGCGGTCCATGGCGTTGATCTGGCGCCGGTCCATGGGCTCGGCCGTGACATCGGTCACCGGGCCCGCATGGTCCAGCGGAATGCCTTGCGAGTCGACCACGCGGCCCAGCAGGCCGTCGCCCATGGGCAGGCGCAGCATGCCCGTGGCCAGCGACACTTCGGCCGCCGGCTCGCCAAAGCGCGGCGCGGGCACGAAGGCCGGCGCCGGCGTGACCACGGCGCCACTGGACAGGCCCTGGATGTCGCCCGCAGGCATCAGAAAGGCTTTTTCACCCGCAAAACCGACGACTTCGGCCAGCACCGGTGCCTGGTGCGGCATCTGCACATGGCATTGCGCACCGACGGGCACGCGCAGGCCCGAGGCCTCGAGCACCAGGCCGGTGAGGCGGCTCAGCGTGCCGCGGCTCTCCAGCGCCACGGGCTGGGCGTAGCGCGCACGCGCGCCGGCCACGAAGTCCTTCCAGGGTCCGAGTGCGGTCTCATTCGGCATGGCCACCCTCGTACCAGGAAGACACCAGACCCAGCGCGGCCACGGCACGGCGCCAGCGGCTGTCGAGACCGGCTTCGATCACCGCGCCGCCCGAGTCGACGCGCACATCGCCCGCATGCACCGAGGCGTCCGCCAGCCATTGCACCTTGCCCGCGGCGCCATGCTCGGCGCGCAGCGGTGCGTCCAGCACTTCCCAGTCGACGGGATTGAGGCGCACGGTGACGGCGCGGCCTTCGGTGACCAGCATGTCGAGCGCTTCGCGCACCACCGGCAGCAAGGCCTCGGGCTTGCAGGCCAGCTCCTGGCGCACCACCTGGCGGGCGATGTCGCAAGCCAGTTGCAGCACTTCGGAAGCCATGTTCTGTTCGAGCGCCAGCAGGCTGTCTTCGCACTTTTCCACCAGGCCTTGCAGGCGCTGCGCGGTCTCGCGGCCGGCGCCCGAGGTGTAGCTGTCCATGCGCTGCTGCCACTCGTTGGTGGCTTCGGCACGGCCCTGGGCCAGGCCCTGGGCCCGGCCTTCGGCCAGCGCCTGTTCGCGCGCCTGCTGCAGCAATTGTTCGATGTGGGCGGGGTCGACCTGGGGGGCGGACACCGGAGCGTCGACGACTTCCACTTCCTGTGGCTGGGCGGCCGCGGCCAGCGGCAGGGCCGGCACCAGGCCGGCGTTGCCCACGGCGCCAAAGCGCCACTGCACCACGCTGCCGCTGTCGATTTCCTCGCTGGGAATGAAGCGCGAATGGATGCCGTTAGACATAGCTGTCTTCGGCGGCGCCGCCTATGGTGATCTGGCCTTCTTCCGCGAGGCGGCGCACCACCTTGAGGATTTCCTTTTGCTGCGCCTCGACTTCGGACAGGCGCATGGGGCCGCGCGACTCCAGGTCTTCGCGCAGCGCTTCCGAAGCGCGCATCGACATGTTGGCGAGGATCTTGTCGCGCACTTCCATCGTGCCGCCCTTGAGCGCGACGATGAGGGTTTCGGACGCCACTTCGCGCAGCACCAGCTGCAGCGAACGGTCGTCGAGGTTGACCAGGTCGTCGAACACGAACATCTTGTCCATGATCTTCTGCGCCAGGTCGACGTCGTAGTTGCGGATGACTTCGAGCACCGCCACGTCGGCATTGCCGCCGAGCTGGTTGATCATCTCGGCCGCGGTCTTGACGCCGCCCAGCGAGGTCTTGCGGATCTTGTCGCCACCGGCCAGCACCTTGAACAGTACTTCGTTGAGATCCTTGAGCGCGGTCGGCTGAATGCCTTCGAGCGTGGCCACGCGCAGCACGACCTCGCTGCGAAAGCGCTCGGGCAGCTGCATCAGCACCGCCGCCGCCTGTTCGTGCTCCAGGTGGACCAGGATGGCGGCGACGATCTGCGGGTGTTCGCCGCGCAGCAGTTCGGCCACCGACAGCGGGTCCATCCACTTGAGGCTTTCGATGCCCGAGACGTCGCCGCCCTGCAGGATGCGGTCGATCAGCAGCGAGGCTTTGTCCTCGCCCAGCGCGCGCTTAAGCACCGAGCGCACGTAGTCGCTGGCGTCGTTGACCAGCAGGCTCTGCGCGCCGGCGTCGTCGTGAAAGCGGTTGATCACGAAGTCCACCTTCTCGCGCGAGACGCCGCGCATGCGCGCAATCGTTTCGCCGAGCTTTTGCACTTCCTTGGGCGTGAGGTGCTTGAACACCTCGGCGGCTTCTTCCTCGCCAAGCGACATCAGCAAGATGGCGGCGTCGTTCAGGCCTCGTTCATCCATGGGGTACTCGTCCGTCCAAATGCGGGATCAGCTTTCGCCGTTGACCCAGGTTTTCACAATGTTCGCCACGGCGATCGGGTTCTGCTTGGTCAGCTGGCGGGCCTGCTCCAAGCGCAGCTGGCCATCGGTGGGCTGCAGATCCTGCGCCGGGCCGGCCAGCGCCGGGCGCTCCAGGTCCTCGGCTTCGAGCGCCTCGAACTGCAGGCCATTGCGTTCGGGCGCACGGCTCTTGAGCAGCGGACGCAGCAGGCCCAGGATCAGGATGGCGCCAAACAGCGCCAGGCCCAGCGGCCAGGCCAGCGTGCGCACCAGCTCGATGGTTTCGGGCTGCTTCCACAGCGGCAGCTCGACCACGGGCGTGCTGTCGTCGCGGAACTTCGCATTCATCAGATTGACCGAATCGCCGCGCTCCTGGCTGAAGCCAATGGTCTCGCGCACCAGCGCCAGCATGCTGGCCTGCTGCGCGGCGCTCAGCGCCTGCTGCACCGGCGCCTGGCCGGCTTCGGCCACCACGGGCTGGTAGTTGACGACCACGGCGGCGGTGAGGCGCTTGATCGCGCTGTTGCTGCCGCGCGTGACGCGCACCGTCTTGTCGACTTCGTAATTCGTCAGCGATTCACGCTTGCCACCGGGTGCCGCGCCCTGCTGGCCATTGCCGGCCACGGGCGCGGGGTTGGCGCCATTGACGGGCGCGGCCGCGGCCACCGGGGGCTGGTTGCTGGTCGCGCCGGGCACGCCCGAAGGCTGCGCAGGCTGCTGGGCGCCGGTGCTTTCCACGACCTGCTGGCTGCGGATCGCGCCGGTATCGGCGCCTTGATTGGGGCGGTGCTGCTCGGAGGTGGACTCGGTCTGGCTGAAATCCATTTCGGCCGTGACCTGGGCGCGCACATTGTCCTTGCCGACGACGGGCTCGAGGATGTCCAGGATGCGGCGCGTGTACTGCTGCTCGATCTGCTGGGTGTACATCAGCTTTTGCACGTCGACCGCATCGCCGTTGCTGTCCGGCGATTGCGACAGCAGCTTGCCGGTGTCGTCCAGAATGCTCACCGCCGAGGGCTGGAGTTCAGGCACGCTCGACGCCACGAGGTGGACGATGCCGGCGATCTGCGCGCGGTCCAGGAAGCGGCCGGGGTGCAGCGTCACCAGCACCGAAGCCGAAGGCTTTTGCTGTTCGCGGAAAAAACCGTTCTGGTTGGGCAGCGCCAGGTGCACGCGGGCGGTCTGCACCGAGGCCAGCGCCTGGATGGAACGCGTCAGCTCGCCTTCGAGGCCGCGCTGGAAGTTCAGGCGTTCCTGGAACTGGGTGATGCCGAAGCGGCTGGTCTCCATCAGCTCGAAGCCCGTGACCGAACCCTTGGGCAGGCCTTGCGTGGCCAGCTTGAGGCGCACATCGTGCACGCGGTCGGCGGGAATCAGGATGGCACCACCGCCTTCGGCGTATTGGTAGGGCACGTTGAGCGTGGTCAGCTGCGCGACGATGGCGCCGCCGTCCTTGTCGCTGAGGTTGGAGAACAGCACCTTGTAGTCGGGCTGGCGGTTGAACATCACCGCAGCGACCAGGCCGATCACCACCAGGGCGGCAACGGCGCCCAGGCGCAGGCGCTGGCCGCGATCGAGCGCGGACAGCCGCTGCGACCACGAGGGGCTGGCGGGAGAAAGTGCGACGGGGATTTCAGCGACTGCAGACATCTTGGTTCCAATTTGGTGAGGCCCCACAGGGAGCCTGACGTGGGGCCGATTATTCGGAAATCGGGCCGACACGTTCCGCCGATAAGGCGCACCTTTGGGCATCTATTTGCCGAGATGAACGGTTCGCGAGGGCCTACGATTCAGCCCATCTCACAAACTCCCCTGGGATTTGTCATGGACCTGCGCATCAATACCTCTATTCCCTCCCTCTCCGGCGCCGACCTGGCCCGCCGCGTTGCCGCAACGCCCACCTCCACGCGTGAGGTCACAGGCGGCTTCACCGAGGCCCTCAAGGGCGCGCTCCAGTCCGTGAGCGCCTCGCAGGAACACGCGGGCCGGCTGCAGCGCGAAGTGCAGCTGGAAAACCCGGCCGTGAGCCTGGAAGAAACCATGGTTGCCATGCAGAAGTCGCAGATCGGCTTCCAGGCCTCGCTGCATGTGCGCAACCGGCTGGTGCAGGCTTATACGGATGTGATGAACATGCAGGTTTGAGACGGGCGCGCTGCGCGTCTTTCGCCCCCATTCAAACCGCCGGCTTTGCGCTGGCGGTTTTTTTGCGTTTGACCGTCCCCAAGGCAAAAGACGCCCCCAGGGTTGCGGCCGTTGACTCAAGAAATGGCTTCCAGCGCCTTATTCAAGAGTTCTTTAACAAAAGAGCCTCTTATTAAAGTAAGCTTTAAAAAACAAAGCCTGGGCTTCCTCTGAAGAAGCTGAACGCAGCATTATCAATATCGCGACCTTGATCGCGGATGATCGAAAAAAGGTGCTCGCAAGCAGATTTAGCACGCTACAGGCTTTGCGGCTTTTTGAAATGTTGCCGACCATGCCCAAGCTGACCGTAGACCGGGCCAAGAACGCGCTAGAGGTCACGTATCCCACTACGCGAGCGGCAGTCAATGCGCTCAAGGAGGTCGGTGTGCTAGCGGAAACAACCGGGCGCGTGCGTGGGCAAAGCTTTACCTACCAGGCGTACGTAGATCTTCTTCGGGATTGACTTTGGCGGGCCTGGCACGCCTTCTTCGGCTCTGGATTCGACCCGGCAGCCGAGGTGCTTTTCTTTGCGTTCGCCAAAGCCGGCGTTCGCCCCATGGTGGCATTTTCCCCGTGGTCCGGCTCCGCCAAACGGAAAAAAACCTGCCATCTCACGAAGGCAGGTGTTGTCTGCAGGGGCCGTGCTGGGCGGCACCCGGGGTATAGCCGGATCAGTGCAGAACCTGGGGCTGTCCGTCAAACATATGTTCGACCTGCGCCAGCCAGGGCTCGGCCAGCGTGCGGATCTGGGCGTCATTGCGCAGGATGCGCTGCATGATCCGCGCCTTTTCGCGGCGCTGCTCGGGCAGCAATTGCAGCTCCTGGGACTTGAAGCGCAACTGCTCGATCAATACCGCGCAGGCACCTTCGTAGCGCGCCACGCCTTCCCAGTCTTTCCCCCGTGCGGCCTCAAGCATCTTGAGGCTGCTGTCTTCTATGGCCTTGTAGTAATCGATCAAGCTATGCTCCATTTCAGCCTCCACCAGCGCTATTGCCGCCTTGAAGGCCCATTTCAGTCCAACCTTGCGACACGGTCCCCACCAGGCCCGCGACTTCCTCGACCAGCTTCACATCGTTGCGCGCATTCGCCAGGGTCAGCCGGCCAACGCAGTACTCATACAACTGGGCCAGGTTATTTGCCACTTCACCGCCACGCTCACGGTCCAGCGCGCTCAGCAGGCCTTCCTGCAGGATGCGCACGGCCTTGCCGATATGGCGGATCTTCTCGCCCACATCGCCCCGCTCCATGGCACCACGCGCGCCATTGATCGAGAGGATCAGGCCATCAAACAGCATCTTGATTAACTGGTGCGGAGACGCACCGTCGACGATAGATTGCACACCCACCTGACGGTAGGCCGAAGTTGCACGAGCGCTTACGGGGGAAAACATGACAACTATTCCTTCCAATGCCGATTTGTCTATTACTTGCCATCTTTATCGGCATGGGCAGCAAAAACTCAAGCTTAATTTGTAACGCCCGGCTGAATCCCTCGAAGCGCAGGGCAAAAGTCGCTCAGTTGTTGTTCTGGTTGTTCCACGACGTGATCTGCTGGTTTACGTAGGTATCCAGCGCCGTGAGACTGGCCATCTTCACATCCAGCGCGGAGTATTGCGCCAGCAAACGCTTTTCATAGGCATTGACGCGGGTCGTCAGACGCTCCTGGTCCTGCGTGTTGCGCTTGAGCTGAAGTTTCATGCTGTCGTCCTTGGTCGCAAAGACGCCATCGCTGGACAGCAGGCCGGTAGTGAAGGCCTTGAGTCTCACCCCAAGGCCATCGTTGCTTTCGCCTTCGAGATCGGCAGCAAAGAATTTGGTCAGGCTGTCCGGATCTGCCAACGCCTTGGTCAACTTCGTGTCGTCCACCTTGAGCGTGCCATCGGTCTGAAACGCCAATCCAATCTGTGACAGCGTGCTGAACTCACCGCCTGCGCCGCTGTTGCTGGTCAATAGCCGGCGCAACGCATTCTGCAGATTGACTGCGGTGGAATCGCCTTGCAACGTGCCTGCGGTCTTGGTGGCCTCGTTATATGCAGTCATGGTCGACATGGCGCTGCTCAGCGCGTTGTACGACTCCACCAGGTTGGTGATGGCGGTCTTTGCCGTCGCGGTATCGCTCTTGATGGTGATGCGTACCGTTGCATCCGCTTCTGTCTTTTGCGCTACCGTCAGCGATACGCCATCGGCCACGTCTGCAAAGGTATTGTTGCGTGAGGCCATGCTGATGCCGTTGATCGTCGCCAGCGTATCCTGCGCGGTTTGCGACCGGGTCATGCCCGTGCTGCTGCCGGGGTCCAGGTATTCGAAGCGCTTCAGCCCGGTCTCACCAGCTTTCTGCTCGACCGCCACCGAGAATGCCGCATTGCCCCCCGTGGCCTTCGATTGCAGCGACAGGCGCTCACCCGTGTGGTCGCGCAATACCGTGGCCGTCACACCTGCGTTGGCGGCATTGATCTTGGCGGCTACCTTGGCCAGCGTGTCATCGTCGGAAGTTATGTCGATCGATACCGACGCCTTCTTGCCATCGACCTCATTGGTCTTGAGTACCAACGGTTTAGTGGCTGTGTCACCGTCATCGCCTTCGGCGCGCACCCATTCGCCAAGGTTGATGGTCAGCTTGCCTTCACCCAGGGCCGTCTTGCTGGGCACCAGCGCCGAACCCACGGTTTGCGCCGAAGCCAGCTGTTTCACCGCCACATCGAATGTGCCGTAGGCCGCCTTGCTGGTCGCGGTTCCGGTCACGGTGGACGAATTCGAGGAGGTCAACAAGCGCGCCTGCCAGGTCTCACTTGCCGTGAGCTTATTGACCTGCGTCTGCAAATTGGAAATCTGCGATTTGAGCTGGCTGTAGGCCGACATCTGAGTACTGATGTCGGTAGCCTTGGTCTGCAGCACCTGAATCGGCTTCTGCTCGAGAGCGACCAGTTGGGCCACCGTATCCTTGACATTGATACCGCTGCCCAGGCCTACCGAGGTGATTGCCATGGATATCTCCCCTTTGCAGACAGCTTTCTTGCCGCCAGCTGCTGCACATAATAAAAAGGGCAGCCGGCAGCATACCCAGCCCGACCACCCGACAACGTCACCTTCCGCTTTTCGGCCAAGGCTCGGGAAACTTGAGGGCCAAGGCCCTCAAGACCCGGAAAAATCAGCCTTGCAACAGCTGCAGCACTTGCTGCGGCAGCTGGTTGGCCTGGGCCACCATGGCGGTGCCGGCCTGTTGCAGGATCTGCGAGCGGCTCAGATTGGCGGTTTCGACGGCAAAGTCGGCGTCCATAATGCGGCTGCGGGAGGCGGAGAGGTTTTCCGTCGTCACGTTCAGATTCTCGACCGTGGTTTCAAAGCGGCTTTGCACGGCACCGAGGCTGGCGCGCGCACCGTTGACGGACATCAATGCGGCGTCCATGGCCAGAATGGCATCGTCGGCACCACCGGTGGTAGAAATATCCAGATCCGCAAAGCCGGTCTTGGCGGTCCCCTTGGCGTAGGGGGTGTCATCGTCCTGGACACCGGACTTGCCCATTTTCAAGCCAATGGCGTCCTCAAGTCCTGCATCACCCAGCGATGAGCCCACATTGAAATCACCATACTTCGACTCCAACGACATCTTGCCGTTGATCATCGAGGCTGTTACACCGGTGTTATGGGTCTGGGCATTGACGGCATGGATCAAAGCGGTGATGCGGTCCGATGCGCTCCCGGCTGCACCCACATTGATATTCACAATGTCGCCCTGCTTGCCATCGGACTTCACGCCCTGAAGCGTGAACATGTCGTCCTTCAGCTCAGGGAAGCTGGCTTCCGTTGCGACGACGGTGTCATGTTCTCCAACGAAGCCTGTAGTCGCAAAACCACCCGCTGTTGTGAAATTGCTGGTCAGTGCAATCGTCAGCTTGCTTTCACCAGCCTTGGTAAAGACAAGATCGTCTCCTGCTGCTGTGCCAGTGAAAGTAATTCCAGCCTCTTCCAGCTCAGTCTTTTTAGTTGTCAGCGCAGTGTCGATATCTGCAGCTGTGACGCTCAAGTCACCGGCCGCACTCGTTTTATCAAGCAGGCTGACAGTTCCGACCATCAGCGTGAATTTCTCGCCGGCGGCAGTCGCCGTTGCCGTAGTAAATTCACCGGATTCGGTGGTGCTCACGGATTTCGCAGCGCCACCATCGGGAACGACGCCCATGACGGAGGCATTCGTCACTGCGCTGTTCCAGCTGCCCAATGCGCTGATGTTGGCATTGGCAATGCCGGAAATATTGATGGTGTCGCCTTGGTTGGCTCCCACTTGGAACGCCATATCGGTAAACGAACCATCCAGCAGCTTTGTACCGTTGAATGTGGTTTGCTGCGCAATGCGCGTGACTTCGTCTTTGAGTTGCTGCACTTCGGCATTCAACGCTGCGCGGTCTTCCGCCGAGTTCGTCGCATTGCGCGCCTGCACCGCCAGTTCACGGATACGCTGCAGGTTGTTGCCCACGGAGCTCAACGCGCCTTCGGCCGTCTGCGCCAGCGAAATGCCGTCATTGGCATTGCGTGCTGCCACGGTAAGGCCGCGTACCTGGGTGCTCATGCGTTCGGAAATCGCCAGGCCGGCGGCGTCATCCTTGGCGCTGTTGATGCGCAGACCAGAGGACAAGCGCTGCATCGAAGTGGCCAGCGAAGATTGCGACGACGAAAGATTCCGCTGCGCATTGAGAGACTGAATGTTCGTATTGATGATGGCTGCCATGGTCAACGCTCCTGTTTAAAGCCATGCTCCCGGCACTGCGAAAGCTGTTGCAATGCCAGTACGACGCACTGGCGTTTCATTCGAGCGATACAGCGCATGGTGCCGCCGCCCGGATGTAGCAATTGTTCGCGCAAGCCGGTTTTTCATAACAGGGAAAAGCGTCGCAAAAACCACCCAGTTCGCACCTCCCAACCCCTTCAGAACGCAAAAAACCCGGCCGAAGCCGGGTTTGTCTTGGCGACCAGATGCCTGCCCGAGGGCCGACACCAGCAGTCGATCAGCGCAGCAGCGACAGCACGCCTTGGGGCAGCTGGTTGGCCTGGGCCACCATGGCGGTACCGGCTTGCTGCAGAACCTGAGCGCGGCTCAGATTGGCGGTTTCCGAAGCGAAGTCAGCGTCCATGATGCGGCTCTTGGAAGCCGACAGGTTTTCGCTGCTCACGCCCAGATTTTCCACCACGGAGGAGAAGCGGTTCTGAATCGCACCCAGATTGGCACGGGCCGAGTTCACGGACTTGAGTGCTGCGTCCATGGCCAGAATGGCATTGTCAGCACCGCCAGTGGTAGAAATATCCAGATCGGCAAAACCCGTTTTGGCGGTGCCCTTGTCAAAAGCCGTTCCACCCGCTCCGGTCGCATTACCTGTCTCACCAAGCTTCAGACCAGTAGCTTTCGTAAACTCTGCGGCATCCAGAGTGCTGCCCAAGGTGAAGTTGCCGTTCTTCGAATCCAGGGAGAGAACGCCATCGACCGTCGATGCGGTCACACCAGTTTCATGAGTCTTGGCATTAATCGCATTGACCATGGCTGTCACCCGATCAGCTGCATTGTCAGCCTTGTCTACCACAATATTGACAGCCAACCCTTGCGTGCCATCAGCCTTCACGCCTTGAATCGAGAATTGGCCACCTGTAATCGCTTCGAAGCCACCAGCGGGGGTCGCTGCTACAGCCGGCAGACCATCGGTCGTAACGGCAGCAGTAGTAGCAACGACAGGAGCGGTAGTGTAAGGAGTAGCACCAGTAGAAGCCGCTGCATGCGTAAAGTTCGCACCGTCTGCACGTTCAACGGTCAAGTTACCGGCAGTGATCGCTGCTGCAATATCTGCAGAACCACCCAGATTTAATGTGAAGCCATTTGATGCAGTTTGACCATCTGCCCCAAAAACATCTTCAAAGGCTGCGGCATAGGAAGCTGCAGTCACTGGGCCCGTCACCGTCACCGAAACCGACTGGGTTCCTGCTGTAAAAGTGCTCGCGAACGTAGTTGTGCCATCACCGCCCACACTGTCCGTCGTCAGGGCGCCAACAGCCTTAGTTGCTTTTGTGGCAGGAGTGCCAGAAACAGCCTCTGCCGCTGCTGGCTTCGTACCCGTCACCGATGCATTGGTGACAGCACTGCTCCAACTTCCAAGCTCGCTGATATTGGCATTGGCAATTTGAGAAATATTGATCGTCTGGCCTTGGCTCGCACCGATCTGGAATGCCTGCTGCTTGAAGCTGCCGTCCAGCAGATTGGTGCCGTTGAAGCTGGTGTTCTCGGCAACGCGTTGAATTTCCTGCTTCAGCAGCTGGACTTCGGCGTTCAGCGCCTGGCGATCTTCGGTGGAGTTCGTGGCATTGCGCGACTGCACACCCAGTTCGCGGATACGCTGCAGGTTGTTGCCGATGGAGCTCAGTGCACCTTCAGCGGTCTGTGCGAGCGAAACGCCGTCGTTGGCGTTGCGGGCGGCCTGGTTCAGGCCGGTGATCTGCGAGCTCATGCGTTCGGCAATCGACAGACCGGCGGCGTCATCCTTGGCGCTGTTGATGCGCATGCCCGACGACAGGCGCTGCATGGAAGTCGACAGCGACGACTGCGACGTACCCAGGTTACGCTGTGCGTTCAGCGAAGAGATGTTGGTGTTGATGGTCATTGCCATGGTGATCACTCCTAAGTCAAATCAAAACGCCCGCCGCCTGTCAGTCCCCCGGATTGCTCCAAGGCGGGCGGCGGCGGCAGCCCAATCCGGTCAAGCTACTCAACGAAAAGGTTGGTTGGCAGCTTGTTCGGTGCAGGGCGTCAACTTCCCTGTTGCTTTGTTTATCGGAGTGCGGGCGGACAAACTTTAGGGCGGGGGGCGAAAATTTTTGCAAAGAGGGGCAGGGGTGGGTTTGGGGGTGCTTATATATATGAGCAGTGGGGCGGGCTTGGGGGCTTCCATGCTTGGCGAGTGCGCCCATTCATCCTTCGATCAGCTCAGGATCAGGACGAACGGGAGTTCTAGGCTTGTTTCTTGTTGACCCATTGCCAGGCTTTGCCTCGCTTGCTTGGCTCAGCACCAACGCCGCCCCCGCATGTTTGTGCCCACCCACCCTACACCCGGGCGCAAAGCTGCCGATAAATACCGCAATCGCCCTGCTTATCCGGCCAATCGCCGCGACGCGCAAACGCACAATCTCCGCATGCTAGTCATTCTTGGTTTCATCATCGCCTTCGCCTGTGTCTTCGGCACGTACGTGCTGCACGGCGGCAATATTGGCGTCGTCGCGAAGGCCCTGCCCTTTGAAATGCTCACCATTGGTGGGGCGGCGCTGGGGGCGTTCATCGTCGCCAACCAGCCCAAGGTGATCAAGGCCACGCTGCGCGCGCTGCCTGCAGCGTTCAAATCGTCCAAGTACAACAAGGAGCGCTTTCTCGAGCTGATGGCGCTGCTCTACGAGATCCTGCAGAAGGCGCGCAAGGAAGGCCTGATGTCGGTGGAATCCGATGTCGAGGCGCCTGCCGAGTCGCCGATCTTTTCCAAGTACCCGAATGTGCTCAACGATGTGCATGTGATGGAGTTCCTCACGGACTATCTGCGCATGATGGTCTCGGGCAATCTGAATGCGCACGAGATCGAATCGCTGATGGACAGCGAGATCGAGGCCCACCACCAGGAGGCGCATGCGCCGATCGCGGCGCTGGGCCGCATGGCGGGCGGGCTGCCGGCGTTCGGGATCGTGGCCGCCGTGCTGGGCGTGGTGAACACCATGGGCTCGGTGGGCCAGCCGCCGGCCATCCTGGGCGCGATGATCGGCTCGGCGCTGGTCGGGACCTTCCTGGGGATCTTGCTGGCCTATGCGGTGGTCGAGCCGATTGCCGGCCTGATCGAACAGCAGACGCAGGATGCCGCCAAGGAATTCGAGTGCATCAAGATCACCTTGCTGGCCAGCATGCAGGGCTACAACCCGTCGACGGCGATTGAATTCGGCCGCAAGGTGCTGTTCTCGACCGAGCGCCCGGGCTTCCTGGAACTCGAAAACCACGTCAAGGGCAAGAAGTAAGCTCTCCTCATCATGGCAGACAAGAAACTCCAACCCATCATCATCAAGCGCGTCAAGAAGGTCAGCCATGCCCCGCATGGCGGTGCCTGGAAGATCGCGTATGCCGACTTCATGACGGCGATGATGGCGTTCTTCCTGCTGATGTGGCTGCTGGGCTCGACCGCCAAGGGCGACCTGCAGGGCATTGCCAACTATTTCAACGCGCCGCTGAAGGTGGCCATGCAGGGTGGCGACGGCTCGGGCAACAGCTCGAGCATCATTCCCGGCGGTGGCAACGACCTGTCCAAGGTCCATGGCCAGGTGCGCCGCTCCGAGGCCAGCGAGGCCGCCGACCGCAAGCAAAGCCTGGATTCCTCGCGTGCCGAGCGCGCGCGCCAGGATGCGATGCGCATCAAGGCGCTGCAGATCAAGGTCGACAACCTGATCTCGGGCAACCCCAAGCTGGCCGAGTACCGCTCGCAGATCCGCGTTCAGGTCACGCCCGACGGTCTGCAGATCCAGATCGTCGACGAGCAGAACCGGCCGATGTTCGACAGCGGCAGTGCCATCGTCAAACCGTATATGCAGGACATCCTGCGCGCCGTGGGCTCGGCCCTGGGCGAGACCGAGAACCGCATCAGCCTGGCCGGCCACACCGATGCCGCGCCCTATGGCAATGGCGACCGGGGCTACAGCAACTGGGAGCTTTCGGGCGACCGGGCAAATGCCTCGCGCCGCGAGCTGATCGGCGCCGGCATGCCCGCGGCCAAGCTGGCCCGCGTGGTCGGCATGGCCGAGAGCGATCTGCTGGAACCCGAAAACCCGCGTGCGCCGCAAAATCGGCGCATTACCATCACCGTCCTGACCCGCGAAGCCGAAGAGCGGCTGCTGGGTAAAGAGCACACGCCCTTGCCCGCCGCGGAAAAGCACGACAATCCCCCCGCCGGCGCGCGATAGTCCCCACCTGTCATAAAGCTGCCGAATATGTCTTTCTCTCCAGAGCACATCACGACCGAAAGGGTCTCACGTGGCTAATGCCTTGCGTTTTTTGATCGTCGACGACTTCTCCACCATGCGCCGCATCGTGCGCAACCTCCTCAAGGAAAGCGGTTTCCCCGAAGCCGATGAGGCGGAAGATGGCGTCGTTGCGCTGCACAAGCTGCGCAACAGCAAGTTTGATTTTGTCGTCACCGACATCAACATGCCCAATATGAACGGCTTCCAGCTGCTCGCCGAAATCAAGTCGGACGAGAAGCTCAAGCACCTGCCGGTGCTGATGGTCACGGCCGAGGCGCGCAAGGAAGACATCGTTGCCGCGGCGCAAAACGGCGCGGCGGGCTACATCGTCAAGCCGTTCACCAAGGCCACGCTCGAGGAGAAGGTCGGCCTGATCATGAAGAAGCTGGGGCTGTAACAGCATGGACAGCAACACGCCTGCCGAGCCCGGCGAACTGCATTACAAGATTGGTGTGCTGACGCGTCAGCTGCACGATTCCCTCAATGAGTTGGGCTTTGCCGACCGGCTGCGTGGCTCCATGGATGAACTGCCCGATGCGCAGAGCCGTCTGTCCTATATCGCCCGGCTCACGGGCGAGGCCGCCGAGAAGGTGCTCAACCGCGTCGAGCAGGCCAAGGCCCAGCAAGCCTACATCGCCGAGGAAACGCGGCGCATGGTGGCCGCGCTGATCAAGGACCCGGTGGCGGCCGTGGCCAAGGGCGACATCATGAACTTCCTCACCGACATGGAGGAAGTGACGCAGAAGGCCGACGAGCATCTGACCGAAATCATGATGGCCCAGGATTTCCACGATCTCACGGGCCAGGTGATAGGGCGCGTGGTGAATCTGGCGGCGAACCTCGAGGACCAGCTGGTGCAGATGCTGATCCAGACCGCGCCTCCGGGCGGCGTGCCGCCGGCCGTCGCCGCTGCCCCCGTGGCCGTGGCTGCGGCTGCGGTCGCGACGGAATCGCTGGCCGGGCCGGTGGTCGACCCGAGCCGGGCGCAGGATGTGGTGACCTCGCAGTCACAGGTCGACGATCTGTTGGCCAGCCTGGGGTTCTAGGCCCTTCTACGGGCGAGGCGCAAGGCCTCGCCCCGGCGAACAGCGGCCTTTCGCGGCTTCTTTTCGCGCTTTAGCAAAAATGGCCCCTGGCGACAATGGCGGTGACCTTCCGTCATATCCGCCATGGACTCCAGCCAAGACAAAAATCTCCCCGCCACCGAGCGCAAGTTGCAAAAGACGCGCAAGGACGGCCAAGGTGCGCGCTCGCGCGATCTGTCGCATCTCGCGATCCTGGGGATGGGCGCGGTCGCCATGCTGATCGGCGCGCAGCCGCTCACCAACCACCTGAAGCTGGCGTTCATCCAGCAGTTCTCCTTCAATGCCCAGGCCGTGCAGTCGCCGACCCAGATGGTCGAGCGCCTGCTGCAGATGGGCTCCATCGGCCTGATCGCCTGTGTCGTGTTCGCGCTGGCAACGATGTCGGCGGCGCTGATCAGCGGCATCCTGGCCGGCGGCTGGATCTTCAGCTTCACGCCGGTGATGCCCAAATTCAGCCGGCTCAACCCGCTGTCGGGCGTGGCGAATCTGTTTTCCAAGCAGCAGATGGTGACCGTCGTGAAGATGGTGCTCATGACCATCGTGCTGTCGTTTGTCGGCTGGAAGTATCTGGCCGGCGGCCTCGAGGAGATGGCGCGCGTGATCAGCCAGCCCTCGCCCATGGCGCTGGCCATGGTCGGCGAATGGCTGGTCGGCGGTGTCGGCATCATGCTGCTGGTGGTGTTCATGGTGGCGCTGGTCGACGTGCCGCTGCAGGCTTTTCTGTTCAAGTCGCGCCTGAAGATGTCGCACCAGGAAGTCAAGCAGGAGCACAAGGAATCCGAAGGCAACCCCGAGATCAAGGGCAAGCTGCGCCAGAAGCAGCGCGAGATCGCCAACCGCGCCAGCGTCGGCGCCGTGCCCAAGGCCGATTTCGTGGTGATGAACCCTACCCATTACGCCGTGGCGCTGCGCTACGACGAAGCCAGCATGGATGCGCCCCAGGTGATTGCCAAGGGCACGGACCTGCTGGCGCAGAAGATCCGCGAAGTGGCCAATGCCCACGACATCCCGGTGCTGCAGTCCCCGATGCTGGCGCGCGCGCTCTATGCGCATGCCGAACTCGACCAGTCGATCCCCGCGCCGCTGTTCACCGCAGTGGCCCAGGTGCTGGCCTATGTCTACCGCCTCAAGGCCGCGCTGCGCGGCGAAGGCCAGATGCCCCAGGCCCTCGACGAAGTCCCGGTCCCCCCTGAACTCGATCCACACCAGCGGAAGCCCGCACAAGGCAGCGCGACATGAACCCTTCCATGAAATCCCTGCAGGCGCTGGGTGGCAAATACGGTGCGGCCGCTCAGGGCATCTCCGCCCCGTTGCTGGTGGTGGCGATCCTGGCGCTGATGGTGCTGCCCATCCCGCCCTGGCTGCTCGACACCTTCTTCACGCTCAACATCGCCGTCGCGCTGATGGTGATGATGGTCGCCGCCTACATGATCCGGCCGCTGGACTTCGCCGCCTTCCCCACGGTGCTGCTGCTCACCACGCTGATGCGCCTGTCGCTCAACGTGGCGTCGACCCGGGTGGTGCTGCTCGAAGGCCATACCGGCCCGGGCGCGGCCGGCGCGGTGATCGAGGCCTTCGGCCACTTCCTGATCGGCGGCAACTTCGCCGTCGGTCTGATCGTGTTCGCGATCCTGGTGGTGATCAACTTCGTGGTCGTGACCAAGGGCGCGGAGCGTATCGCCGAAGTCTCGGCGCGCTTCACGCTGGATGCCATGCCGGGCAAGCAGATGGCGGTCGACGCCGATCTCAATGCCGGCCTGATCAATGAAGACGAAGCCAAGCGCCGCCGCGCCGAAGTCGGCGAGGAAGCCAACTTCTTCGGTTCGATGGACGGTGCCTCGAAGTTCGTGCGCGGCGATGCCATTGCCGGCATCTTGATTCTGGTGATCAACATCGTCGGCGGCTTCATCATAGGCATGGCCCAGCATGGGCTGACGGCCGGCCAGGCCGCCGACAGCTACATCCTGCTGGCCGTGGGCGATGCGCTGGTCGCACAGATTCCCGGCCTGCTGATCTCGGTGGCCGCGGCCATGGTGGTCTCGCGCGTGGGCAAGGGCGAAGACATGGGCCGGCAGATCGTCGATCAGCTGTTCATGTCGCCGCGCGTGCTCGGCGTGACCGGCGGCGTGCTGGCCATGCTGGGCCTGATTCCCGGCATGCCCCATGTGGTGTTCCTGGGCATGGGCAGCGCGCTGATCTACGGCGCCTGGGTGCTGTCGCGCAAGCAGCAGGCCGAAAAGGCCGCCAAGAACGCCGTGCCGGCACCGCAGCAGGCCGCCAGCGGCGACTCCGGCGAAGCCACCTGGGACGACCTGCAGCCCGTGGATCTGCTGGGCCTGGAGCTGGGCTATCGCCTGATCGCGCTGGTCGACAAGAAGCGCCAGGGCGATCTGCTGACGCGCATCAAGGGCGTGCGCCGCAAGTTTGCCCAGGAAGTGGGCTTTCTGCCGCCGGCCGTGCATGTGCGCGACAACCTCGAACTCAAGCCCAGCGCCTACCGCGTGACACTGCGCGGCGTGAGCATTGCCGAAGGCGAGGCCTTCCCCGGCATGTTCCTGGCGATCAACCCCGGCGGCATCAGCACGCCGCTGATCGGCACCCCGACCACCGACCCGGCCTTCGGCCTGCCCGCCCACTGGATCGACGAACGGCAGAAGGAAGCGGCACAAATGGCGGGTTTTACCGTCGTTGATTCCGAAACCGTGATGGCCACGCATTTGTCACACTTGATGCAAGTGCATGCGGCCAAGCTCCTGAGCCGCACGGAGACCCAGCAGCTCGTGGAACACGTGGCGCGCCAGGCTCCCAAGCTGATTGAAGAAGTGGTTCCGAAAATGGTGTCGATCTCAACCTTCCAGAAAGTGCTCCAGCTGCTGCTGGAAGACGCTGTGCATATCCGCGACATCCGCACCATCATCGAAACCCTGGCCGAGCATGCACCGCTGTCCCAGGATCCGGTGGAACTGGCCCGCCGCGTGCGCATTGCGCTGTCGCCGGCCATCGTCCAGCAGATCTACGGCCCGACGCGCGAGTTGAACGTGATCGCCATCGAACCCGGCCTCGAGCGTCTGCTGGTGCAGGCGCTGGGCAACCCCGCGGCGCCGTCGCTGGACCCGGGCGTGGCCGAGATCCTGACGCAAAAAGCCGCCGATGTGGCGCAGAAACAAGAAGAGCTGGGAATGCCCGCATGCCTGCTGGTGCCCGACTCGATCCGAAACGCCATTGCCCGATTGTTGAAGCGCGTGGCTCCGCGTCTGCAGGTGCTCTCCCACAGCGAGATCCCCGAGACGCACACCATCCGCATTGGCCCCATTCTTAAAGGTGCATCCGCATGAACATCCGCCGCTTTACCGCCCCCACCTCGCGCGAGGCCCTGGCCAAGGCGCGCATGGCCTTTGGCGATGGCACGCTGATTCTCTCCAACCGCGCCACGGTCGATGGCGTCGAAGTCACGGCCACGGCCGAGGACATGCTGGAGCAGCTCGATGCGGGTGTCGCCACCAGCTCGCCGCTGCAGGCCGCGATCGAGAAGCGCTCGGCCGACGAAACCCGCGGCCTGCCCGCGCGGCCACGCACGCTGGCCGCAGCCGTGACCCAGGCTGCCGCAGCGCCCGCCGCGGTGGCCCCGTCGGCCGACGCCGCCGCCTCGCCGCTGCGCCAGTCCGTCGAAGACGACGCGGCCCAGCTGGCCATGAGCACGCTGTCCTTCCAGGACTATGTGCGCGAGCGCATGCTGCGCCGGCGCCACGAAAGCCTGCACGGCGACGGTGCGGCCACGCCCGAAGCCTTGCTGGAACAGGAACAGCTGCCGACGTTTGCCCAGCGTGCGCGCCAGCTTGACGACCTGCGCCGCGAACCCGCGCCGGCCCCGGTGGCAGGCGTCGCGCGCCACAACCCGCTGCGCGCGCAGCGGCCCCAGCCCGCAGCGCGCCCGCAGGCCGCGCCCGCTCCGGCGCCCCAGGTCATGATGGACGAGATCCAGTCGATGAAGGCGCTGATCGAGGACCGCTTCAACACCCTGGCCTGGCTGGGCCAGGCGCGCCAGAGCCCGTTGCAGTCGAATCTGATGCTCAAGCTGATCCGCGCCGGCTACTCGCCCGCACTGTCGCGCCTGCTGCTCGAGAACCTGCCCGGCAGCTGCTCGCCAGCCCAGGCCGTGCGCTGGCTGATGGATGTGCTCGAGCGCAATCTGCGCACCAACGCCCATTCCGCACCGATCTATGAACAAGGCGGCGTGTATGCGCTGGTCGGCGCCACCGGCGTCGGCAAGACCACGACCACGGCCAAGCTGGCGGCGATGGCCGCCCGCATCCATGGCCCGCGCGAAGTCGGCCTGATCACGCTCGACACCTACCGCGTCGGCGCCCATGAACAGCTGCGTGCCTATGGCCGCATGCTGGGCATCGTCGCCCACCAGGCGCATGACCGCGCCGCGCTGCAGGACCTGCTGGGTCTGCTGGCGAACAAGAAAATGGTGTTGATCGACACCACCGGCGTCGCCCCGCGCGACCCGCGCAAGGACGACATCCTCGAAGTGCTGGACCTGCCCGGCGTGCAACGCATGCTGGTGCTCAACGCCAGCAGCCAGGGCGATTCCAACGACGAAGTGCTCAACGCCTTCAAGGCCGAAGGCTGCCAGCAGGTGATCCTGTCCAAGGTGGATGAGGCCGTGAAGCTAGCGCCGTCGATCGACACGCTGATCCGCCACCAGATGCAGCTGTGCGGCGTGACCAACGGCCAGCGCGTGCCCGAAGACTGGGAAGCCGCCAATGCGCACCAGCTGGTGGCCGCCTCGATGCGCACCGCGACGCGCTCGGCGTTCGATCCCAAGGCCATCGAGCTGGACTTCTTCTTCACGCAGTCCAGCCAGGCCGACATGGAGCTGGAACATGCTTGACAGCGCCAACCAGGGCAGCGGACTGCAATCCGCGTCCGCCTGGCAGGAACTGCAGGTCTGCGCCATTGCCTATTCGGCCACGGCCCCGGGCTCCAGCCTGCTGTGGCCGCTGAGCGCCCAGCTGCAGCAGCTGGGCTATCCGGTGCTGGTGCTGGACGCGAGCCAGGCCGAGACCGCGGCCGCGCCCGGCCTGCGCGATCTGCTGGCCGAACCCGCCTGGCAGGCCAGGGCCCTGGGCCCGCGCCCGGCCCAGGCCTCGGTCGCGGCACTGCCCGCGGCGCTGGGCCTGTCCCAGCTCGACGGCCTCGAGCCGCTGCTGACCTATGCGCGCCGCTATGCGGTGGTGATCATCCACGCGCCCGTGGAACAACTCTCGCCGCTGCTGCAAGGCCATGCCATGCGCCCGCTGCTGCCGCTGGACATGCAGCCGCGCGGCATGGTGCGCAGCTACCGCCAGATCAAGCACCTGGCGCTGCATGCCGGTCTGTCGTGCATCGTCGCCAGCGCCGCCGCGCCGCACGAACCGTTTGCGCGCCGCCATGCGGACACGCTGATGGCGTCGCTCACGCAATGCGCGCAGCGCCATCTGCGCATGCAGCCGCTGTGCACGCGCGTCGACCCGGCTTCGGCTTCGGACCTGCGCCGCCTGGCCCTGCTGCTGCTGGCGCATGCCGCGACGCTGACGCCGGGGCCGGCCATGGCCTTCGGTGCCGCGCCGGCGCCTGTCTTTACCCAACCTGCGTGGAGCCTATGAACGCCATGTACACCGCCAACGGCCAGCTCGAACGGAATGCCCTGATCCGTCAGCATGTCCCCCTGGTGCGGCGCATCGCGCACCATATGATCGCCAAGCTGCCGCCCAACGTGGCGCTCGACGATCTGATCCAGGTCGGCATGATCGGCCTGGCCGATGCGTTGACCCGCTTCGAAGCGGCGCAGGGAGTGCAGTTCGAGACCTTTGCCTCGCAGCGCATCCGCGGCGCGATGCTGGACGAACTGCGCGAAGGCGACTGGATGTCGCGCAGCTCGCGCAAGAGCCAGAAGGACATAGAGCAGGCGCTGCGCCGGCTCGAACAGAAGCTCGGCCGCAGCCCGCTCGAGTCCGAGATCGCCAAGGAACTGGGCATGCCGCTGGACGAATACCAGGCGCTGCTGGGCAAGGTGCGCGGCACGCAGCTGGTCTACCTCGAGGACATTTCGCCCGGCGACGACAGCGACGGCTTTCTCGACCGCCATGTGGCCGATGAAAGCGCCGACCCCATGGCCTTGCTGCGCGACCAGCGCCTGCGCGGCGCCCTGGTCGAAGCCATCAAGGTGCTACCCGAACGCGAGCAGTACATCATGGGCATGTATTACGAACACGACATGAATCTCAAGGAGATCGCGGCGGTGCTGGGCGTGACGGAGTCGCGGGTATGCCAGCTGCATAGTCAGGCGATTGCGCGATTACGGACGAAGATGCGGGCGCATTGAGGGGTGCGCTCTGGGGTGCCGATCAGGCCGGCGCGCCCCACCAACAAAAACGCAGCCCTGGAGCTGCGTTTTTTCATGGTGCGAATGGGAAAAGCCTAACTGGCGCTGCGGTAAATGCGCGCCGGCCCGGTGCGTGCCGCGCGGCCCGACAGGGCGTCATAGGTGTGGTTGGTGGCCTGCGCCGGCAGCAGCGTTGCGACCTTGGAGCCGGTCAGCGCGTTGGCGCGGGCGAGTTGCTCGCGCAGCGGGCCGATCTGGCGGCCTACGGCTTCGATGCGCTCGCTGAGCGCGGCGTCGAGCAGCTGGCCGCTGCGGCTGTGCTGCTGGCGCAGCACGGCCAGCGACATGAAGGCGTCGCGCAGATCCGCGCTGCGCGCTTCGAGCGCATGGGCGTCGCTGCCGCCCAGCGCCGCCGACAGCGCCTGCAGCGCGGTCTCGGCCTGGGCCAGGGAATCGGTCAGTTGCATGCTGCCAAGCCTCAGGCCGAGCGGGTTGCCATCGAGTGGGCCAGGATTTCGCCGGTGTTGGCCAGCAGCTTGTCGGCAATCGCTTCGGCGCTCACGCTGAAGGTGCCGTTGGCTATCGCTTCGCGCATCGCCTTGACGCGGTCGGTGTCGAAATCGGTCGTCGCCTTGCCAGTGGAATCCAGCGCCTTGGCAGAGTTGGAAAAGGACACGCCAGCGGACGAAGTCGCCACCTGGGCGCCTTTCGTGGCTTCTTCAGCGGCCGGACCGGTGGTCTTGGCCTGCTTGGACGCTGTGGCCGCGGCCAGGGCGGCGGTCAGCTCCGGGTTTTGTCCAATTTTCATTTATTTCTCCACGGCCCCATTCGCTTGAGGCCCAGTAACACTGGTTTCGACACCGGCGCAAAAAACTTTAATCATTTATTCGAGCGGGTGCTTACTTCACTTCCACCACCCCTTGCGCATTGACGACGCCGGAAACCAACCGGCCATTATCCATGCGCACACGGATATTTGCACCCTCGGCGCCCGCCGCCATGGCGCGGCCCGAGGAGATGATGGTGAATCCGCCGCCCGTCACCGCGACTTTGACCTGCGCGCCCATGGCAAACAGCTGCGGTGGGCGCACCAGGTTCTGGCGCAGCGCCTGACCGGCCTGCAGATGGCGCGCCGCTTCGAGGCCGACCCAGTCGGGCTGGTTGGCAATCACCGGGGAATCGTTCTCGGCCCAGTCGACTTCGGCGACCGACGCGTCGGCGGCCGTCAGCGCATCGCCCATGCGCACGTTGTTGTTCAGAACCCACGCCGGGCCAAAGGCCTGCACGGTGACCGGCAAATAGACATTCCAGGGGCGCGCGCCCTGCACGCAGCGCAGGCCGATGCGGGCCCGGCCCCACAGGCGCGTGCCTGGCGGCAGATAGGGTTCCACCTTGGCACAGGCGGCCAGTTGCAGGCGCGAATCGAGCTTGCCGACCTGCACCTGCAGGCGCAGCGGCAGGCCGGACGTGCCTTCGCCCTGCAGCGCGGCATCGGCCCAGCGCTGCGAGATCGCCTCGAGGTCGGCATTCGACTGGCTTTGTGCCTGGGCACCGAAGCACAGGCCCAGGCCGGCCAGCACGGCGCCGGCCAGGCCGCGCAGACGCGCAGTGGCAGGAACGGGTGCGGCCAGGGGCCGGGGGCTGCATTTCAATGGGTACTCCTTGATTCAGCGGCAGCGGGGCATGACATGGCCGCCAGCATTGCCTGGTCCAGACTGTAGTGCCATAGCGCGCTGCGCAAAGCACGAAACTGCGCAGCAATCCATGCGTTCTTCACGCTTTAGAAAAACCCGGCGATTTCCATAATCAGGGCCTGTCGCGGTGCGTCCTGCATTGCTTCCACGTTTTTCACCGAAGCCACAAGCGCGAGGCCCACATGCTCGACAAATTGACCAGCCGCCTGGATTTCCATAGCAACGCTCTGCTGCTGCGCGCCGAACGCCAGCGCCTGATCGCGAGCAACATCGCCAACGCGGACACCCCGGGCTTTGTGGCCCGTGACATCAACTTCTCGCAGGCGCTGCGCGCCGCCACCGAAGGCACAAGCGCGCTGGCCGGCGCCAGCGTGACCCAGGCCGGCCATATGGCGCTGCCTGCGGCGCAGACCAGCCACAGCACCGTGGCCCTGGGCTACTCGGTGCAGTCGCAGCCCAGCATCGACAAGAACACCGTCGACCTCGACCGCGAACGCGCGAATTTCGTCGACAACTCCGTGCGCTACGAAGCCACGCTGCGCTTCATCAACAGCCAGGCCAAGGGCATGCTCAGCGCCATCCAGGGCCAGTAAGCCACCGCATCATAAAGGCAGCACCTATGTCCATGTTCTCCATCTTCAGCGTCTCCGGCAGCGCCGTCAGCGCGCAGTCGCAGCGCCTCAATGTGGTGGCCAGCAATCTGGCCAACGTCGATGCCGTGGCCGGCCCCGATGGCCAGGCCTACAAGGCGCGCCAGGTCGTGTTCCAGACCACGCCGCTGGGCGCCGAGGCGGCGTCGGGCGTGCGCGTCAGCGCCATCAACGAAGACCAGACCCCGGGCCGCAAGGTGCTGGACCCGAACCACCCCATGGCCGACGAACAGGGCTATGTGACCCACTCCAACGTGAACGCCGTGGACGAGATGGTCAACATGATCTCGGCTTCGCGCTCCTATCAGAACAACGTCGAAGTCATGAACACCGCCAAGTCGCTGTTGCTCAAGACCTTGCAGATGGGCCAATAAGCCATGATCACCAGCCCTGTCTCGCCGACCACCGGCACCAGCAACAACCAGTCCACCACCGCGGCCTCGGCCAACGATCCCACGGCGCAGCAGGACCGGTTCCTGAAGCTGCTCGTGGCGCAGTTGAACAACCAGGATCCGATGAATCCCATGGACAACGCGCAGATGACCACGCAGATGGCGCAGATCAACACGGTCGTCGGCATCAACCAGCTCAACAGCACGATGCAAGCGATGTCCTCGCAGTTCACCGCGATGCAGGTGCTGCAGGGCACGTCGATGATAGGCCGCACGGTGCTGTCCGAAGGCAACTCGCTGGGCACGCCGGTCGAGAAGGTCAGCACCGCAGCCTTCGACCTGAGCGGCTCGGCCGCCGACGTGAAGGTCAACATCACCACCGCCTCGGGCACCGTCGTCGACACCGTCACCCTGGGCTCGCTGGACGCCGGCCGCCACTACTTTGCCTGGGACAGCAGCAAGTACACGGGCGACGTCAGCGCGCTGCGCTTCCAGGTGGCATCGACCAACGGCACGGCCAACGTCGCCAACACCCCGCTGACGCCCAAGATGGTGGTGGCCACCAGCACCACCGACAACGCGTTGACGCTGGAACTCGAAAACGGCGAGAGCCTGGCCTACAACAAGGTCAAGGCCGTCTTCTGAGACGCCCCAAGCAAACCCCGAACAGGAGCACACCATGGCATTCCAACAAGGTCTTTCCGGCCTCAACGCCGCCAGCAAGAATCTCGACGTCATCGGCCACAATGTCGCCAACTCGAGCACCACCGGCTTCAAGGCCTCGCGTACCGACTTCGCCGAAATGGTCGCCAGCGCGATCGTCACGTCCACGGGCGCAAACTCGGGCATAGGCGTGAATGTCGCCGCGGTCTCGCAGCAGTTCATGCAGGGCGCGATCAACGCCACCGGCAACAGCCTGGACATGGCCATCAACGGCGACGGCTTCTTCCGCGTGGCCCTGACCGACGGCACGCAGGCCTATACCCGCGCCGGCAACTTCCAGCTCGACAAGGCCGGCAACATGGTCACCACCGATGGCGCCAGCGTCATGGGCTATCCCATCGACCCGGTCACCGGCCTGACCAGCAGCACCACGCTGCAAGCCATCAAGTTTCCCACCGGCCAGCCGATTCCCGCCAAGGAAACCACCCAGGTCACGGCGCTGCTGAACCTCAATGCCCGCGCCGTCAACGCCGCCGGCGATGCCACGGCCACGCCGCCCGTGGCCGCCACGCCGCGCGCCACGTACGGCACCTCGCTCGAGGTCTATGACAGCCAGGGCATGCCCACGCCGATGACGATGTATTTCGAGAAGGGCGCGGGCAATACCTGGAATGTCTTCAACTCCCTGGACGCCACCGCCGCCCCCGTGGGCCAGCTGGTATTCGACGGCAGCGGCAAGCTGGTGTCGGGCAGCCCGATCAACATGACCGTGGCCGCGGTCAACCCGAACGCCACCGGCGCCAACCCGGTGCCGAATCTGAATCTGACGCTCGACCTGAGCGGCGTGACCCAGTTCGGCAGCGATTTCGCGGTCTCCAAGCTGAACCACAACGGCTATGCCGCAGGCGAGCTCAACGGCATCACCATCAGCGGCGACGGCACCATCATGGCCAACTACTCCAACGGCGTGACGCGGGCCGAAAGCCAGCTGGCGCTGGCCAAGTTCAGCAACAGCCAGGGCCTGTCGGCGATCGGCGGCAACAACTGGGTGGCCACCGCCGACTCCGGCCCACCGGTGCTAGGCACGGCCAAGAGCGGCAGCTTCGGCGCCCTGGTTTCGGGTGCGCTCGAGAGCTCCAACGTCGACCTGACCGGCGAGCTGGTCAACATGATGACCGCACAGCGCGCCTACCAGGCCAACGCCCAGACCATCAAGACGCAAGACCAGGTGTTCTCGACCCTGGTGAACCTGCGCTGATTTGACCGACTAGCCAAGGAGTTCCGCCATGGACCGCATCATCTACACCGCCATGACCGGCGCCAATGCCGCCGCCCAGCGGCAGGCGGTGCTGTCCAACAACCTGGCGAACTCCGGCACCAACGGTTTTCGCGCCGAGATGTCGACCTTCCGCTCGGTGCCCATACAGGGCAGCGGTTCGTCGACGCGCGTGTTTGCGCTCGAAGCCACCTCGGGCCACCTCGAAACCGCGGGCCCGGCCCAGCGCACGGGCCGCGCGCTCGACGCCATGGCCATGGGCAATGCCTGGTTTGGCGTGCAAGGCCTCGACGGCCTCGAAGCCTATACGCGCAGCGGCGCGTTTGAAGTCTCGCCCGAAGGCGCGCTGCTGACCAGCGGCGGCCTGCCCGTGCTCTCGGACGGCGGCGCACCGCTGGAAGTGCCCCAGGGCGCCGAAGTGTCGCTGGCCGCCGACGGCACCGTGACCGCCAAGCTGGCCGACCAGCCGCCGCTGATCGCCGGCCGCGTCAAGCTGGCCACGCCCGATGCCGAGAACCCGCTCAAGCGCGGCAACGACGGACTGTTCCGCGCCGCCAACGGCGACCCGCTGCCCAACGACCCCAATGCGCGCCTGCTGTCGGGCTCGATCGAAGGCTCGAACGTGAATGCCGTCGAAAGCATGGTCGGAATGATTGCCGCCTCGCGCCAGTTTGAAACCCAGATGCGCCTGATGCAGACCGCAGAAACCAACGACAAGACAGCCGCGCAGCTCCTGAGCATGAACGGATAAGGACTTTGCCATGATCAATTCGCTTTTCATCTCCAAGACCGGCATGGAAGCCCAGCAGACCCAGCTGGACGTCATCTCGCACAACCTGGCCAACGTCTCGACCACGGGCTACAAGCGCGCCAATGCGGTCTTCGAAGACCTGATCTATCAGAACCTGCGCCAGGTCGGTGCCCAGACCACCGAGGAAAACCAGCTGCCCACGGGCCTGCACCTGGGCCTGGGCGTGCGCGCCGCGGCCACCAGCCGCAACTTCCTGCAGGGCAGCCTGCAGCAATCGAACAATGCACTTGACGTGGCCATCAACGGCAACGGCTTCTTCGAAGTCACCCAGCCCGATGGCACGACCGCCTATACGCGTGACGGCACGTTCCAGGTCAATGCCCAGGGCCAGCTGGTGACCTCCAGCGGCCTGCCCGTGGGCGGCGGCATCACCATTCCCACCGGCGCGACCAGCGTCAGCATCAGCAACGACGGCGTGGTGAGCGCGGTCATGCCCGGCGCCGCGGCGCCCCAGGCCGTGGGCAATCTGCCGATGTCGTCCTTCATCAACCCGGCCGGCCTGGAGCCACGCGGCCAGAACCTGTACATCGAGACCGCGGCCTCGGGCCAGCCCCAGCAGGGCACGCCCGGCACCAATGGCCTGGGCACGATACAGCAGGGCTACCTCGAGGCCTCGAACGTCAACGTGGTGCAGGAACTGGTGACCATGATCCAGACCCAGCGCGCGTATGAAATGAATTCCAAGGCGATCCAGACTTCGGACCAGATGCTGGCGAAGCTGGCGCAGTTGTAAGACTTGATGAAGGGTGCGGATGCACCCAAAACCCGTGCGCGGATGCGCACCCTCCCAGGAACTCCCGCCATGACCACCCGCCCCGCCTTTTTTCCCCGCCTTGGCGTCAGCAGCGCTGCCCTTGCCGCCCTGGTGCTCAGCGGCTGCGCCGCCACCATGAACCCGCCGCCGCCGGTCGACATCCTGCCCACGGCGCCGCCACCGATGCCCACCCCGATTGCCGCGCTGCCGGCCACGCCCACGGGCGGGCTGTTCCATGCCGCGCGCTACCGGCCGATGTTCGAAGACCAGCGCGCGCGCCTGATCGGCGACATGGTCACGGTGATGATCGTCGAGCGCGTCACGGCGACGCAGAGCTCCTCGTCGAGCATCGATCGCGAGAACGAGCTCAACGCCGGCCTGACCAACCTGCCGATCTTCAAGGCCGCCAACGCCGCGAACATCATCGGCCGCTCGAAGATCGGTGTCGGCAGCGACAACTCGTTCACCGGCAAGGGCCAGACCGCCAACAGCAATACCTTCACCGGTTCGATCACCACCACCGTGGTCGATGTGATGCCCAACGGCCACCTGGTGGTGACCGGCGAGAAGCAGATCGGCGTGAACCACAACGTCGATGTGCTGCGCTTCTCGGGCACCGTCGATCCGCGCAATCTGCAGCCCGGCAGCGTCGTCAGCTCGACCCAGGTGGCGAACGTGCGCGTCGAGTCGCGCGGCCGCGGCCAGCAGGCCGAAGTGCAGTCAATTGGCTGGTTGTCACGCTTCTTTTTGAACGTTATGCCGTTCTGAATTTCTTGAGAATGGACAGCTATGAAAGCACTGTCCACGCTCATCAAATTGCGCCCTGCCCATATTGCGTTCTGGGCGCTCGCCGCGGGCGCGGCCGTGCTGGCCCTGCCAGCGCAGGCCGCCCGCATCAAGGAAGTTGCCGCCGTTCAAGGCGTGCGCAGCAACCAGCTCACAGGCTATGGCCTGATCGTCGGCCTCGATGGCACGGGCGACCAGACCACGCAGATGCCTTACACCAAGCAGGCTCTGGCCAACTACCTGCAGCAGATGGGCATCGCCCTGCCCGCGACCGGCAATGCCGGCCAGCTGCAACTGAAGAACGTGGCCGCGGTGATCATCACCGCCGAGCTGCCGGCGTTTGCCCAGCCCGGGCAGATGATCGACGTCAACGTCTCCTCGATGGGCAATGCCAAGTCGCTCAAGGGTGGCACGCTGGTGGCCACGCCGCTGCGCGGTGCCGACGGTGAGATCTACGCACTGGCACAAGGCAATATGGTGGTCGGCGGCGCGGGTGCCTCGCAGGGTGGCTCCAAGGTGCAGATCAACCACCTGAGCGCCGGACGCATTCCCCAGGGCGCGCAGGTCGAGCGTGCGGTGCCGACGCCGCTGCACGAAGGCCAGACCATACAGCTGAGCCTCAATGCCAGCGATTTCCAGACCGCCGACAAGGTCGTGCAGTCCATCAACCGCAACCTCGGCCAGGGCACGGCCATGGCGCTGGACGGCCGCACCGTCCAGGTCAACGCACCGAGCAACCCCGGCGCGCGCGTGCGCTTCATCGCCCAGCTCGAGGAGCTGCAGATCGAAAGCTCGACGCCCGCCGCCAAGGTGGTGATCAACGCGCGCACCGGCTCCATCGTGCTCAACCAGGCGGTGACGCTGGGCAACTGCGCGATCGCGCACGGCAACCTGTCGATCACCATCAGCTCCACGCCGGTGATCAGCCAGCCCAATCCGCTGTCGCAAGGCCAGACCGTGGTCGCCGAGCGCACCAGCATCCAGGTCCGCCAGGAGCCCGGCAATGTGATCCAGGTGCCGGCCTCGCCGCAGCTCACCGACGTGGTGCGCGCCCTGAACTCCCTGGGCGCGACGCCGCAGGACCTGCTGGCCATCCTGCAGGCCATCAAGGCCGCGGGCGCGCTCAATGCCGAATTGGAGGTCATATGAGCATGTCGCTCAATTCCACCGTGTCCATGGGCACGTCCAACGCGCTCGCCGTCGACGCGCGTTCGCTCAATTCGCTCAAGTTCCAGGCCGGCCAGAACAACCCGGAGGCCGTGCGCGAGACCGCCAAGCAGCTGGAATCGCTGTTCATGCGCGAGATGATCAAGAGCATGCGCGAGGCGACGATGAAGTCCGGCCTGCTCGACGGCGCGCAGGGCGACCTGGGCGCGGACATGCTCGATCAGCAGCTGTCGGTCACGATGTCGGGCCAGCCCGGCGGCCTGGCCGACGCGATTGCGCGCCAGCTGTCCAAGGCCATGGGCGGCGCCAGCGACGACGGCGGCGATGACGCCCTGCCCTCGACGCTGAGCCTGGGCGGGCGCCAGGGCGGCTTTGCGCGCTATGGCGGCTTTGTGTCCGGCAAGGGCATTGCAGCGACCGGCCAGGTCAATGCCTATGCCGCGAATGCGCCCTCGCCCCAGGGCCTGGACAACTTCGTGCGCTCGCACGGCGTGGCCGCGGAGCGCGTGGCCCAGGCCAGCGGCATTCCCGCGGCCTACATGCTGGGCCAGGCCGGCCACGAGACCGGCTGGGGCAAGAGCGAGATCCGCAATGCCGACGGCAGCAACTCGTTCAACCTGTTCGGCATCAAGGCCGGCAAGGGCTGGACCGGCAAGGTCGCCGAGATCACCACCACCGAATACATAGACGGCGCGCCGCGCAAGGTCACGGCCAAGTTCCGCGCCTATGGCTCCTTCGAGGAGTCGTTCCGCGACTACGCCCAGCTGATCAACGGCAACCCGCGCTACGAGAAAGCCCGCGCCAACACCGGCTCGGCGCTGGCCTATGCGAGCGAGCTGCAAAAGGCCGGCTACGCCACCGACCCGCAATACGCGAACAAGCTCAACCGCGCGATTCAAAGCACCCAGCGCGTGCAAGACAGTCAAGCATAAAGAGATAACAACATGACACTTCTGAACGTGGGATCCGGCGCCCTGATGGCCAACCAGATCGCCCTGCAGACCATAGGCAACAACATTGCCAATGCCAACACCGAAGGCTATTCGCGCCAGACCGTGTCGATGCGCACGAACTTCGGCCAGGACATGGGCAGCGGCTATGTCGGCAATGGCGTGAGCGTGGCATCCATCGTGCGCAACTACAGCGCGCTGCTCAACCGCCAGTCGAACACCGCGGGCGCGATCCAGGCCGCGGATCTGGCGCGCGCAAGCTCGCTGGCGCAGATGCAGGAGGCGTTTGCCGGTGGCGAGAGCGGCCTGGGCGCGGCGATCAACGAAATGCTCAACGGCTTCTCCAGCGTGGTCAATGCGCCGACCGACCTCACGGCGCGCAATGTGGTGCTGACGCGCATGACCGAGCTGGCCGGACGCTTCAAGTCGGCTTCGGCCAGCCTGGACGAGCTCGACTACACCAACAAGCTGCAGATCCAGAACGATGTGACGCTGGTCAACAGCATGGCCAGCCAGGTCGCCGAGCTCAACGGCCAGATCAGCCGTTCCCAGGCCGCGGGCCTGATGCCCAACGACCTGCTCGACAAGCGCGACCAGCTGGTGCGCGACATGAACCAGTATGTGCAGACCAGCCAGGTCGAGGGTGCGGATGGCACGCTGAACCTGTTTGTCGGCGGCAGCCAGGCGCTGGTGCTGGGCTCGACCGCCTCGCAGCTGTCGCTCAGCGAGTCCGTGCAGTACCCGGGCAGCGGCCAGCTGTCGCTGTATTTCAACCAGCCCGGCAATGCGCCCGTGGAACTCACGGCCAGCATGGTCGGCGGCGGTGAAGTCGCGGGCCTGCTCAAGTTCAACAACCAGGACCTGGCCGAAGGCCGCAACCTGCTGGGCCGCATGGCCCAGGTGATCAGCACCGCGCTCAATGCACAGCAGGCCCAGGGTCTGACGCTGTCGGGTACCACCGGCAGCCCGCTGTTCTCGCAGACCACGCAGATGCCGGGCTATACCGCGATCGACGGCGTCTCGGCTTCGGTCAGCTTTGTCGATACCCGTTCGACGGCCAACCCCAAGCCGGTGCTCGACGCCACGGCCTATGTCGCCTCCGACTACCAGGTGGTGTTCGGCGAAAGCGGCAAGGTCAACCTGGTGCGCATGTCCGACGGGCTCACGCGCACCTATGACGATGTCGCCGCGCTGTCGGCGCAGACCGTCGACGGCCTGCAGTTCAATATTTCCGGCAGCGGCGCGCTCAACGAGACCGTGCTGTTCAAGCCCTTCAGCAGCGCTGCCGCGACCATGCAGGCGCTGGTGCTGTCGCCGCAGGACCTGGCCGTGTCGAACGCCGTGACGGCCTCGATCAACGCCGGCAACGGCGGCTCGCTGCAGCTGTCGGGCCTCAAGGTGACGGGCGCGGGCCTGCCCGATGCGGCTTCGTCCGGCGTGGAAATCCGCTTTGCGGTCGACCCCGCGACCTCGGCCGTCACCTACACCGCCAGCAACGGCGCCACGGGCAACTATGTGCCCGGCCAGCCCATCAAGATCGACGGCTGGGAAATCACGCTGTCGGGCACGCCGCATGCGGGCGACAGCGTCACGGTGCAGAACGCCAAGAGCCCGGCGCTGGGCGACAACTGGAAGCGCGACGCGGGCAATGCCACGGCGTTTCTGGCCCTGCGCGACGCCAAGATGTTTGATGGCGGCACGTCGCTGAGCGACGGCTTCTCGACGCTGATTGCCCAGGTCGGCACGCGCACGCAAAGCGCCAAGCTGGCCGCGGATCTGTCGGGCACGATTGCCAAGAACCTCGAAGCCGACCGTACCTCGGTCTCGGGCGTCAACCTCGACGAGGAAGCCGCCAAGCTGCTGCAGTTCCAGCAGGCCTACCAGGCCTCGGCCAAGATGCTGCAGATCGCACAAAGCATTTTCGACAGCATGATCTCCACGGTCGGCCGCTGATATTCCAGGAGTTTGCTATGACCAACACCATCAACCGCCTTGGCTCCGCCAACATGTACGACCGCACGGTGAACAACCTCGCCGAGCGCCAGGCCAAGCTGGCCAACCTCATGGAAAGCACCAGCGCCGGCAAGCGCGTGCTGCGCGCCAGCGACGACCCGGTCGCGGCCGCGCAGGCCGAACGCGCACGCACGCGCATGGACCGCACCGATGCCGACCAGCGCTCGCTGGACGCGCAAGTGGGCATCATCAAGAGCGGGGAATCGACGCTGGGCGCGGCCAACAGCGCCTTGCAGGAATTCCGCGCGCTGGTGGTGAATGCCGGCAACGGCACCTACACCCAGACCGAGCGCGATGCGCTGGTCGCCCAGATGACGTCGCTGCGCGACCAGATCGCCGGCCATGCCAACAGCACCGACAGCAACGGCCTGCCGCTGTTCCGCGGCCTGGGCAGCGCCGAGCAGCCGCTGCAGGGCACGAACTTCCTGGGCCAGTCGGGCCAGACCACCAGCGACATCAACGGCATTGCCAGCACGCTGGACGGCGTCGCGGCCTTCATGAACGTGCCCACGGGCAACGGCGTGCTGGCGGTGAGCCAGGGCGCGGCCAATGCCGGCAAGGCCTGGACCGATATCGGCACCATCACCGACCCCTCGGCGGCCGCCGATGCGGCCTCGGCCAACCCGCCGATCAGCATCACGTTCAGCGTGGCCGCGGACGGCACGACCACCTACAGCATTGCCGGCGCCGCCGCCGTGCCCTACAAGTCGGGTGAAAAGATCAGCGTGGCCGGCATGGGTCTGACCATCACCGGCACGCCGGCCGACGGCGACAGCTTCACCATAGCCGCCAGCGAGCGCAGCGACCTGTTCAACGTGCTGGACCAGGCCATAGGCGTGGTGCGCAATGCCGTGAAGGCCGATGGCAGCACGGCTTCGGGCAGCCTGGCGCATGGCGTGGCCAAGGCGCTGGCCGAGATCGACAGCGGCATGAACCGCATGCAGGCCGTGCGCAGCTTTGCCGGCGACCTGCTCAACCGCGCGGACACCATCGCCACCAATCTCAGCGCCCGGTCCCTGCAGCTCGAAGCCGATCGTTCCGCGGCCGAAGATGTCGATATGATCACAGCTCTGTCGGAGCTGAAGACGCAGCAGACCGGCTACTCGGCTGCCCTGCAGTCGTACGCCCAGATCCAGAAGCTGTCCCTGTTCGACTACATCCGTTAACCCTTAGCCTCATTCCATGGCCCTGTCCGCACTCAGCTCCCTGACACTTGGTTATCGGCCTCTCTGGAATAAGGACCGCGCGCTGGCTGGCGTGCAGCTCTATCTCGACTGCGACCCGGCCCAGGACCCCGATGTGCCGCATTTCCTGCGCATCCTGCAGGAAATGTGGAGCCAGGAGGCCCCGCCGCTGCTGCTGTCGCCGCAGACCCACCAGCTGCTCAGCGCCTTCCTGGAGCAGGCGCCCGCGGGCAGCCCCTGGGTCGAGGTACGCGGCGACTGGCTCGAAGACTCCACGCTCTACGCCCAGGCCCAGGCCGCGCAGGCGCGCGGGCTGAAGCTGGTCTGGCGTGGCGCGCTGGGCGATCTGCCCGATGCCGGCACCGCGCAGTGGTTTGCCAACAGCCTGCTGAGCCTGTCGCCGCACGAGTCACCGTCGACCACGTTGCTCGACGGCCAGATGTACGAGGGCCTGCCCACGCGCGCCCTGCTCACGCGCTGCCTCGACGAACACCGCGCCGCGGCGATTGCCGGCTGGCCCGCCCAGGACGTGCTGCTGCAGCTGCGCGGCCACGGCGCCCTGCCCTGCCGCCAGCGCGTGCTGGAACTGATGCAGGCCATCGACGCCGAGCAGTCCATCGACACCTTCGAAGCCATCCTCGGCAGCGACCCGGTGCTGGCCTACCGCTTCATGCTCTATACCAACTCGGCCGCGCTGGGCCTGCGCAGCGGCGTCGACTCGCTGCGCCGCGGCCTGGTGATGCTGGGCTACGGCACGCTGCAGCGCTGGCTCAGCGACCAGCTGCCCCATGCCGACACCGAACCCGACCTGCAGCCGGTGCGCGCCGCCATGGTCATGCGCGGCCAGCTCACGGAGCGGCTGGTCGAGGCCGGCATGGGACATGAGCTGCAGCGCGAGGTCTATCTGTGCGGCCTGTTCTCGCAGCTCGATCTGCTGCTGGGCGACCCCTTGCCCGCAAGCCTGCGGCGCCTGCCGCTGTCCGACCGCATCTACCAGGCCATTGTCGGCAAGACCGGCCCCTACGCGCCCAGCCTGGCCCTGGCCCAGGCGCTGGAGACGCCCGACGGCGCCACCGTGCGCGCGCTGTGCCGCAGCCATGACATGGAGCTTGAAAGCGTCAACCGCAACCTGCTGCGCATGCTGCGCGACGTCGCGCTCGAAGGCCGGACCACGCCGCGTTGAATCCTTGGGTGGAAACACTCTAGGCCGGCTGCCACATTGCGCCTAAAGTCGACCGCTTATGCCCGCCGTCGAACTCACCGCCCTGCTGATACTGGCCGCCGCCATGAGCTTCAGCCCCGGGCCCAACACCACGCTGGCGGCCACGCTCGCCGCCAACCACGGCCTGCGGCCCAGCCTGCGCTTTGTCTGCGCCGTGCCATTTGGCTGGTGCCTGCTGCTGCTGCTCAGCGCCGCGGGCGTGGGCGCGCTGGTGCTGGCCGTGCCGCCACTGCGCTGGGCCATCAAGGCGCTGGGCATAGCCTATCTGCTGTGGCTGGCGCTGCGCCTGAGTCGGGCCAGCCAGCTCGCCCAGGCCCAGGGCAACGGGCTGGTCGTGCCGTTCTGGCAGGGCGTGGGGCTGCAATTCGTCAATATCAAGGCCTGGCTGCTGATGCTCACCGTGGTGGGCGGCTGGATTGCCGGCCATGCCGACGCCTGGCAGCGCCTGGCCGTGGCGTTGCCGGTGATGGCCTTCTTTGCACTCACCAGCAATCTGCTCTATGCCTGCGTGGGCGCGCTGCTGCGCGGCTGGCTGGCGCAAGGGCAGCGGCTGCTGTGGTTCAACCGGCTGATGGCATCGCTTTTGGTCATGACAGCCATCTGGATGCTGGCTGCGTGAACGCCGCCTGCCCCTGTGGCGTCCGCGCCCTGCACCAAAATTGCCATAGCCGCGCCTGTTGCCATTTTTGCGGGTTTGCACGCGATGGGCCCGGCAGGCGCCAAAATGGCTGGATTGCTGGTGCGGCAGCGCGGACATTTACGCCGAGCCCGATGCCTTGCCCCCCTCGCCAGCACATGCCCCACGACGGCGTGCCCCGATCCCAATCGCATTTCCCAATGCCGGTTTCAGCAAATACAGAGAGATAGTTATGACGAATTGGACCCTGGCGGCGCGTGCGGCCAAGATGAATCCTTCTGCAATCCGCGAGATCCTCAAGCTCACCGACCGCCCCGGCATCATCAGCCTGGCCGGTGGCCTGCCTTCGCCCAAGGCCTTCCCGCTGAGCGCCTTCACCGAAGCCTGCGCCACCGTGATGGCGCGTGACGGCGCGACCGCGCTGCAGTACTCGACCAGCGAAGGCTTCGCGCCGCTGCGCCAGGCCGTGGCCGACCTGCTGCCCTGGGATGTGAACCCCGACCAGGTGCTGATCACCACCGGCTCGCAACAGGCGCTGGACCTGATCGGCAAGGTGTTCCTCGACAAGGACAGCCGCATGCTGGTCGAAACCCCGACCTATCTGGGCGCGCTGCAGGCGTTTGCGCCGCAGGAGCCGCTGGCCGTGAGCGTGGCCAGCGACGACGAAGGCATCGTCATCGAAGACTTCGCCGCCAAGGCCGGCACCGGCGCCGACAAGGCCCGCCTGGCCTATGTGCTGCCCAACTTCCAGAACCCCACGGGCCGCACCATGAGCGAAGCGCGCCGCGCGGCGCTGGTGGCCAAGGCCGCCGAACTGAACATTCCGCTGATCGAGGACAACCCCTACGGCGACCTGTGGTTCGAAGAAGAGCCGCCGCTGCCGCTGGCCGCGCGCAATCCCGAGGGCGTGATCTACATGGGCTCGTTCTCCAAGGTGCTGGCCCCGGGCCTGCGCCTGGGCTATCTGGTCGCCCCGCTGGACGTCTACCCCAAGTTCCTGCAGGCCAAGCAGGCCGCCGATCTGCACACGCCCGGCTTCAACCAGCGCGTGGTGTCCGAAGTGATCAAGGACGGCTTCCTCGACCGCCATGTGCCGACCATCCGCACGCTCTACAAGGCCCAGCGTGACACCATGCTGAGCGCGCTCGAGCGTGAAATGGCCGGCCTGGACGTCCAGTGGACCCGCCCCGTCGGCGGCATGTTCCTGTGGGTCACGCTGCCCGAAGGCATGGTCGCCCAGACGCTGCTGGCCGCGGCCGTCGAGCGCCATGTGGCCTTTGTGCCGGGCGCGCCGTTCTACGCGGAAAATCCCGATCCGCGCACGCTGCGCCTGTCCTATGTGACGGCCTCGAGCGACGAGATCAACACCGCGATTGCGGCGCTGGCCGACGCCATCCGCACCACCCTCGCCGCGTGATGCCGGCGCCGCGTTCCCGCGCTTTCGCGCAGGTCGATGTGTTCACCCAGGTGGCACTGCGCGGCAACCCGGTGGCCGTGGTGCTGGACGGCCAAGGGCTCGATGACGCGGCCATGCAGGCCTTTGCGTCATGGACCCAGCTGTCCGAAACCACCTTTGTGCTGCCGCCCAGCGCGGCCGCACGCGCCCAGGGCGCCGACTACCAGCTGCGCATCTTCACCCCTGGCGGCGAACTGCCGTTTGCCGGCCATCCGACGCTGGGCAGCTGCCACGCCTGGCTGGCCCATGGCGGCCAGCCGCAGTCGGACAGGCACATCGTGCAGGAATGCAAAAAAGGGCTGGTGACGATTGTCCGCCAGGACGGCGCGCTGGCCTTTGCCGCGCCCGAACTGGCACGCAGCGCACCCGCGCCCGGCTTGCTGGCCGCCGTGCTCGAAGCCCTGTCGTTGACGCCCGATCAGGTGCTGGCCGCCGAGCAGCTGGACAACGGCCCGCTGTGGCTGGGCCTGCTGCTCGACAGCCCGGAAACCGTTCTGGCGCTGGACCCCGACCATGCTCGGCTCAAGGCGCTCAAGCAAAAGGTCGGCGTCGCCGCGCTCTACCCCGCCGACGACGCGCCGCCCCTGGTGCGGCGCTCCAGCCGCGAGGCGCGGGCCTTTGCCCAGGCGCCCGCGCGGCCCGCGGTGCAGCTTGAAGTGCGCGCCTTTGCCGCGGCCACGGGCGTCAATGAGGACCCGGTCACGGGCAGCCTCAACGCCGGCCTGGCGCAATGGCTCATTGCCGAAGGTCGGCTGCAGGCACCCTACGTCGCCAACCAGGGCAGTTGCCTGGGCCGCGACGGCTGGGTGCATGTATCCGCCGATGACCAAGGGCAACTCTGGATCGGCGGCCACACCGTGGGCTGCATCGAAGGCACCGTGCTTCTCTAGTCCCTGGTCCCGCAAGTGACAATGGGCGAAGAACCCGTCGCTTGCGTGACTTGCGCGGCCTGGGCGCCTGCCCACAATCGCGCCCATGGGAACCCTCTACCTTGTGCGCCATGGCCAGGCCTCGTTTGGTGCCGACAACTACGACGAGCTCAGCGCGCGCGGCCACGAGCAGGCGCGGCGTCTGGGCGAGTACTGGCGCGAGCGCGGCATGGTGTTCGATGCGGTGCTGGTCGGCAGCCTGCAGCGCCACAACCAGACGCTCGATGCGATTGGCGAAGGCCTCGAAGGCCTGACCGCGCCGGTCACGACCCTGCCCGGACTCAATGAATACGACAGCCAGGCGCTGCTGGCCGCGATCCATCCCCAGCCCCTGCCCCGCGCCGACACGCCCGAGCTCTACCGCCAGCATTTCCGCCTGCTGTGCGATGCGCTCGCACAGTGGATGGCCGGCGTGATTAGCCCGCAGGGCATGCCCAGCTGGAACGACTTCTCGGCCGGAATCCATGCCGCGCTGGAGCAGGTGCGCCAGCAGCACACGGGCCACAACGTGCTGCTGGTCAGCAGCGGCGGCCCGATCTCGGCGGCCATAGGCCAGGTGCTGGGCGCCACGCCCGAGGCCACGATTGCACTCAATATGCGCCTGCGCAACAGCGCCGTGACCGAATTCAGCATCAGCCCCAAGCGCCTGATGCTGCAAACCTTCAATACGCTAAACCATCTCGACAGTGAAGCCCATAGGAGTTGGGTGACCCACGCCTAAGACACCTAGCGTACAAAGTGGCATGACTGCCACTTCTGCCGACCTTGCCCTTGCGCCGCGCGTGACCCTGCATCTGGGCGCGCTCGAAGGCTGGCTCGCGCTCAGCGAGGACGAACGCTATGACCTGCCGCTGGGCCTGCAAACCCTGGTTCACCACCGCTTCAAGGACCGCATGCCCGATGCGCTGGCGCTGGAGCAGGGCATAGAGGAAGTCGAGGACGCGATCATGCCTGCCAGCGCCTGGCTGCCCCGGCCAGTGCGGCTGGTGACCCGCGATGCCTTGCTGCTGGACATTGCGCGCGTCGCCGCGGCGCCGCAAGTGCTCACGCGCGAGGCGGTGGAGCAGCTGTTCGAGCGCCTGGCCCGCCAGGCCGAACGCGCCGGCCCGCCCGATGCGCTGCTGCCCCAGCAACCGGCCTGGGCCGCGGCGCTGCTGGTGCTGCGCGAGTGCATGCACCATTGGCAGGTGGAGCAGATTCACCTGGAGGGCGGCACGCCTCAATAAGGCCGGGCCTCGTCGACCAGTGTCGACGGCGGCAATGCATGAATCTCCTGCAGCAGCTGCGCCAGCCCCCGGGCCGAAGCCGCCACCATCGCCGCCCCACGCTCGGCCGTGGCCGCGGCCGCATTCCCCACCGCCCCCGCCGGGTTGTAATCCTGTATGGCCCAGCCCATCTTGGCGCTGCGGCCATTGCCCAGCAGCGCGTACTGGCGCGAGCGGTCTTCGGAAGTCGAGGCGAAGTTGCGCGCCCGGGCCATATCGACGGTTTCGGGCGCCAGGTGCAGCATCATCGAAGTCTCGACTTCGCCGCCATGGATGCCAAAGCGGTGCTCATGCGCGCAGAACTGCTGGTTGGCGGCATCGCCCGCAAGTCCGAACCAGCTGCTGCTGTAGACCAGCAAGCGGTGCTTGACGCGCAGTTCGCGCGCCACGATGTCCATCGCGCTGACCTGGCCGCCATGGCCGTTGAACAGCAGCAGCTTGCGCACGCCGGCGCGCGCCACGCAGGCGCCGATCTCGGTCCACAGCGCGATCAGCGTGGCCGGCTCCAGCGTCAAGGTGCCCGCATAGGCCGTGTGTTCCATGCTCAGGCCGATGTTCTGCGGCGGCAGGCACAGCAGCGGCAGCTCGGGCGGCAGCAGCGCCAGCGCCGCATCGAGCACGCCCTGCGCCAGCGTGGCATCGACGGACAGCGGCAGGTGCGGGCCATGCTGCTCTATGGCGGCCACCGGCAGCAGTGCCACGGTCTCGGCGGCCAGGCCATTGGTTTGCGCCGCGGCAAAGTCGCGCGCCGAGGCCTGGGCCCACCAGCGCGAGGGCCAGCGGGGCGGGGATGGGGGGGAAGTCGCAGACATGCCTGCCATGGTAGTGCAGATGGCTGACAGCAGAGCTTGCCTGAACCTCGGACAATGCGGCATGGCATCCTCCACCACCCGTGACCTGACCCAAGGCCCGATCGGCAAGACCCTGCTGGTCTTTTCGCTTCCCATCCTCGCCGGCAACATATTGCAATCGCTCAACGGCTCGATCAATGCGATCTGGGTCGGGCGCTATCTCGGCGAGGCCGCGATCACCGCCACGGCCAATGCCAACAACGTGCTGTTTGCGCTGATCGGCCTGATGTTCGGCATAGGCATGGCGGCCACCATCCTCGTGGCCCAGGCCATGGGCGCGCGCAACCTGCCCCAGGCCAAGCGCGTGATCGGCACCAGCGCCACGCTGTTCGGCACGGCCTCGATAGGCATTGCGGTGCTGGGCTGGCATTTCTCGGCGCATATCCTGGCCTGGCTGGGCACGCCGGCCGAAGCGCAGCTGCTGGCCGAGGCCTATCTGCGCGTGATCTTCCTGGCGATTCCGCTGCTCTATCTATTCACTTTTGTCTCGGCCGTGATGCGCGGTGCGGGCGATACGCGCACACCGTTCTACTTCCTGCTGCTGGTGGTGCTGCTCGACACCGCGCTCAACCCGCTGTTCATCTTCGGCTGGGGCCCGGTGCCGCGCATGGGCATCAGCGGCTCGGCCATGGCCACGCTGGTCGCGCACTGCATAGGCTTTGCGGCCCTGCTCGGCTGGCTGCGCTGGCGCGCCCACCCGCTGTGGATAGGCGCGGCCGAGCTGCACCTGTTCGTGCCCGATACGCGCCTGCTGCGCGCGTTGATCGTCAAGGGCCTGCCCATGGGCGTGCAGATGGTGCTGATCTCGATGTCCATGCTGATGCTGATGGGCATGGTCAACAGCCATGGCGTGCAGCTGTCCTCGGCCTATGGCGCCTCGCTGCAGCTGTGGACCTATGTGCAGATGCCGGCCATGGCGATAGGCGCGGCCTGCTCGTCGATCGCGGCGCAGAACGTGGGCGCCAAGCTCTGGTCACGCGTCGATGCCACGGCGCGCGCGGGCGTGCTGTGCAATGTGCTGATGACCGGCACACTGATCCTGATCGCGGTGGCCGCCGACCGCCATGTGCTGTCGCTGTTCCTGCCCGAAGGCAGCGCGGCGCTGGAGACCGCGCGCCATCTCAACCACATCGCGATCGGCTCCTTCCTGTTCTTCGGCGTGACCTTCGTGCTCTCGGGCGTCGTGCGCTCCACGGGCGCGGTGATGGCGCCGCTGGTGATCCTGGGCGTGGCGCTGTGGGGCGTGCGCCTGCCGGTCGCGCAGTGGGCGCAGCCGCTGTGGGGCGTGGACGCGATCTGGTGGAGCTTTCCGATCAGCGCCGCCTGCGCCATGCTGCTGTCGATTGCCTATTACCTCTGGGGCGGCTGGCGCAAGGCGCGCATGCTGGAGCCGGCCGAGGACCACCTGGCCACACCGGCCGAAGTCGGCGCGCTGCCGCCCTCGCCGGTCTGCGCACAGTCCCAGGCCCCGGCCATCGCGCCGGAGCTGGCACCACAGCTGGCAGCGTCGCGTTAGGGGCTGGCGCGCACTGCGCGTTACCATCGCAAGGCCCGGCACGGAACCAAACCGCAGGCGCCGGGCTCCCACCTTGCGAACATGAACCACCGTCTCTTCCCCCGTTTCCCGGCTGCCGCCTGGCTGCTGGCCCTGGCCTTGCTGACCCTTGGTGTGGCGCAGGACAGCCTGGCCCAGATCCAATTGCGCGGCAGCAGCCTGAATGCGCCAGGTGCCGTCGTCACCACCGAGCGCGTGCGCGCCGAACTCGTGGCGCATGCGCCCGAGGGCGTCACGCCCGGCCAGCCGCTGTGGCTGGGGCTGTCGATCACGCACCAGCCCGAGTGGCATACCTACTGGAAGAATCCGGGCGACTCGGGCCTGCCGACGCAGCTTGAATGGCAGCTGCCCGCGGGCCTGGAAGCCGGCGCCATCGAATGGCCGCTGCCGAAGATCATCCGCGTCGGCCCGCTGGCCAACTATGGCTATGAAGACCGGCTGCTGCTGCCGGTGCCGATCAAGGTCGCCGCCGACTTCAAGGCGCCCGAAGGCGACACGCTGACCATTCGCCTGCATGCGAGCTGGCTGGTCTGCCGCGTCGAATGCATTCCCGAGGAAGGCGACTTCACGCTGCAGTTGCCGGTGCGCAGTGCCACGGCGCTGCATGCCCAGGCATTTGCCGCGGCCCAGGCACGCCAGCCCGCGGCGCTCAGCGGCCAGAGCTCGGCCAAGGTCGCAGGGGAGCGGCTGCAACTGCGCATCGAAGGCCTGCCCGCGGCGCTGCAGGGCAAGAACCTTGCGCTGTTCCCCGAAACGCCCGAAGTGCTGGAGCATGCGGCGCTGCCCGGCAGCGGCTGGACCCAGGCCTGGGACGGCACGGCCTGGACCGCCGACTGGCCGCTCTCCGCCATGCGCGGCGAAACACCGGCCGAGCTGCCCCTGGTCGTCGCACCGATTCCCGCCGAGGGCAGCGGCCCCGTGGGCTGGCGCACGGTGGCCAAGGTCGACGGTCGCTGGGACAGCGCGCCCGTGGCCCAGGTGTCACCGGCGCTGGCCGCGGCGCTGGCCGCCAATGCCCAGCAGACACCGGCAGCCGCGCCCGCGCCGGGCAGCGCCAGCCTCTGGTTGGCACTGCTGGGCGGGCTGCTCGGTGGCCTGATCCTCAACCTCATGCCCTGCGTGTTCCCGGTGCTGGCGATCAAGATCGTCGGCTTTGCGCGCCATGGCCAGGACCGGCGCGCGCTGCGCATCGGCGGCCTGGCCTATGGCGCGGGCGTGCTGCTGTCGTTTCTGGCGCTGGGCGGCCTGCTGCTGGCGCTGCGCGCGGCCGGCCAGCAGCTGGGCTGGGGCTTTCAGCTGCAGTCGCCAGGCCTGGTCGCGGCCATGGCCGCGCTGTTCACGCTGCTGGGGCTGAACCTGGCCGGGATGTTCGAGTTCGGCCGCATGCTGCCCCAGCGCTGGGCCGGCGCCCAGCTGCGCCATCCTGTGGCCGAGTCGTTTCTGTCGGGCGTGCTGGCCGTGGCCATTGCCTCGCCCTGCACCGCGCCGTTCATGGGTGCCTCGCTGGGTCTGGCGATCGACATGCCCGCGCTGCAGGCGCTGACGGTGTTTGCGGCGCTGGGCGTGGGCATGGCCCTGCCCTATGTGCTGGCCAGCTGGGTGCCGGCTCTGGTGCGCTGGCTGCCGCGGCCCGGCGCCTGGATGGAAACCTTCCGCCACGCCATGGCCTTCCCGATGTTTGCCACGGTTGCCTGGCTGGTCTGGGTGCTGGGCCAGCAAAGCGGCATCGACGGCGCGGGCGCGCTGCTGGTGCTGCTGGTCGCGCTCAGCGCGTTGGTCTGGGCACTGACGCTGACCGGTAGGACGCGCTGGCTGCTGGGCAGCCTGGTGCTGCTGGCCACGCTCTGGCTGGGCAGCGCCATAGGCCCGCATGTCACGCGCGCCGTGGCCGCGCAAGGCGCCCCTGTGGCGAGCGCCGGCGACGGCAGCGTCGAATGGCAGCCCTGGTCGGCCGAACGCGTGAGCAGCCTCACGGCCGCGGGCACGCCGGTGTTTGTCGATTTCACTGCGGCCTGGTGCGTGACCTGCCAGGTCAACAAGCACACCACGCTCAACCGCGATGAGGTGCGCGCCGATTTTGCCGCACGCGGGGTCACGCTGCTGCGCGCCGACTGGACCCGGCGCGACCCGGCGATCACCGCCGCGCTGGCGGCGCTGGGACGCAGCGGCGTGCCGGTCTATGTGCTGTATGCGCCGGGCAAGCCGCCGCTGGTCATGACCGAGCTGCTTTCGCCGGCCGAAGTGCACGCGGCGCTGAAAACGCTCTAGGGATTTACCCCGTCCGGCATGGGGGCAACCACTGGGCTGGGCCGCGGCGTCAGCGCCCGCCTACATGCGCGGCCCGGGCTGGCGGCCTAGACTGAAGGCACGCCGCAGGTTGCTGCGGTGCGCCGGAGGGGCTCCGGCGTTGTTCACAAGGAGGTTTTCCATGACCGCTGCAGTGCGCCACCCTTCCCCCTCGACCAACGACTCCCGCGCGCTTGCCGACAAACCCCGCGCTTCACGCCGCTGGCGCTACGGCCTGATGGCCTTGCTCGTGGCCTGCCTGGCCATCACCGGCGCGGTGCTGCCGCTGGTCTGGGATCTGCTGGGTGCTTTCGACCAGTTGCCCAAGTCGGCCTGGTTCCAGCAGTTGCTGGCACGCTCGCCAGGTGTCAGCTGGTCGCTGATGCTGGTCTGGGGCACGGCGGTGTCGATTGCACTGGTGGCGCTGCTGTCGCTGCGCTCGGGCTGGCCAGGCGTGCTGCTGGTGGCCGCGCTCACGCTGTGGGCCGTGGCCTGGTACGTGCACATGCCGCATGTGGAGCAATGCCACGCGCTGTATGGCATGGGCAATGTCTGCAACACCTGGCAATGGGTGTTCACCATCAGCCTGGCCGTGGCCACCGCGCTCTATATGTTCGTGATCTTCCTGCTGAGCCTCTCGGCCCTGGGCCTGCTGTTCACCCGTCCCGAGGAAGAAGCCGAGAACGAAGCCGGTCAGTCGCGCTGACGTCGGTAGCGTGCAGGCAGGTCTTCGATCCTGGCCATCAGCGGCAGATCGGCGGTCTGGAAATCCGGGTCCCAGGCGGGCGCGCCCAGCACTTTGGCCCCCATGCGCAGATAGCCCTGGATCAAGGCCGGCGCCTGCACTTCGGCCGCGCCGGGGGTGCCGCGCCCTTCGGTCGGCAGGGGCAGCGCGGTATACGGCTGGACCTGCATCTGCGGCTCGGCCAGGTAGCGTGTGCGCAGCTGCTGCCAGATGCTCGCCGCGCCTTCGCCATAGGCCAGGCCCGGGTGGTACATCGGCACGCTGGCACAGCCCAGCATGGCTTCGAGCCGATTGCGCAGCATGAACTCGGCAAGCGCCCCCCAGAGCGCCAGAATCGTCGCGCCATTGCGCCAGTCGGCATGCACACAGCTGCGGCCCAGTTCCACCAGGCGCGGGCGCCAGGCGTCTATGGGCGCGAGATCGAACTCGTTGTCCGAATACAGACCGCCCGCGCGCCGGGCTTCGGCCGGGGTCAGCAGGCGGTAGGTACCGATCACGGCATCGCTGACCGGATCGCGCACCAGCAGATGCTCGCAGTAGTCGTCGAAATGATCGATGTCGTGGCCCGCCAGCGGCGTCGGCAGGCGTGCGCCCATCTCCTGCACGAACACCTGGTGGCGCAGGCGCTGGGCGGCGCGCACTTCGTCCTGGTGACGGGCCCACTGCACCAGCAGGCGGGTGGGGCTGCTGGGCTCCACCCTGGGGCGCAGCAGCGCGGGAAGTGGCCGGGGAACGTAGGCGGGCAAGGTGGCTGCCCAGTCTCCGATCGGCATGGCTTGCAGGTTCTCGTCCATACATCCTCCCTGTCGCGCTGCGTTGAATTGGCGTGATACCGGGGGGGATCGGGTGGGTGACGGGTAACCGCGTCACTCCCCTTTTTTTCAGCCCCGGCTCACGCTATGCATTGTTCGCCGGCGATGTGACAGGGGCGTGATGGCGGCGTGACAGTTGCGTGTCGCCGGGGAGAATGGGGCCTCGGCCAGCGCCGGCCGGCCCAAGGCAGAACACGGTGGGGGGCTTCGCCCCCCAGCGCGACCCACACGCAGTGGGGGAGCGTGGGGGCGAGTTACCGCGCAAGCCATTGAATCACCAAGGCATTGACGATATCCACAAAGAACCCGCAGACCAGCGGCACCACGATGAAGGCCCGGTGGGCCGCGCCGTGCCTCTGGGTCACGGCCGTCATGTTGGCCATGGCCGTGGCCGTGGAGCCCAGGGCAATGCCGCCGAAGCCCGAGCAGATCACCGCGGCCTCGTAGTCGCCACCCATGCAGCGAAACACCACCCAGACCGTGAACACCACCGTGAGCAGCACCTGCAGCGCCAGCACCGCGAGCACGAAGACCAGCACGCCGCTGAGCATCCACAGCTGCAGGCCCATCAGCGCCATGGTCAGGAACAGTCCCAGGCAGATATCCGAAATCAGCGCCAGGCCCTGGCGTATGCCCTGCCAATGATGGGTATCGCCCGAGGTGCCGACCAGCCAGCGGCCCAGCAGGTTGCGCATCAGCATGCCGGCCATCAGACAGCCGACAAACATCGGCAGCTGCAGGCCCAGCGCGTGGAATGCCGGCGTGATCACCTCGCCCAGCATCAAGGCCATGTTGAGCCACAGCAATGCGCGCAGCACGCCCATGTAATCCAGCGGTGGACTTTTTTGCTCTATCGTCACGCCCACATCCAGCGCGCCGACGCCGCCGCTCAGCCGATGGCGGCGCATCAGATAGCTCGCCACCGGCCCGCCGATAGTGCAGGCGACGATCAGGCCCACCATGTTGCTGGCCATGCCCAGCTCGACGGCATTGCCTATGCCCAGGCGCTCGACAAAGTCCGGTCCCCAGGCCAGCGTGGTACCGATGCCGCCAGTCAGCGAAATCGAGCCGGTCATCAGCCCGGCGCGCGGATCGAGTCCGAACATGCCGGCCACGCCCATGCCCAGCAGGTTCTGCAGCACGATCACGGCCGAGGACAGGCCCAGCAGCCACAGCACGGGCCGGCCGCCTTCGCGCAGCGTGCGCAGATCCGAACGCAGGCCTATGCCGGCGAAGAAATACAGCAGCAGCATGTCGCGCACGCCGAGGTCGAACTCTATGCGCATGCCCAGTAATAAATAGGCTGCGCCCACTACGCAGGCGCACAGGAAGCCGCCGACCACCGGTTCGGGAATGCTGTAGCGGCGCAGCAACGGAGATTTCTGGCTGACCGTTTGCCCGACGAAAAACAGCAAGATGGCCAGAGTGAAGCTCTGGAAAGCAGTCACGTTGATCGTCTCAGGCAGCATTTCCAGACATTCCCATTTCAAGCCAAGGCAGCAATCCAGCGAAAATAGCAGTCCATTATGTCGTAACAAAACGTACAAGCGCTGGGATTTCTACGCCCCAGGCCGGCGCTGCGAAATTCGCGATCCGTTAAACTGCACCATTGCACCATCCGCTGTTGACCGCCTGACCAGGTTTTGCGTCCTGGCCTGACGCAGGCGCCGTCCATTGCCGCCACAGGCGCCTTCACGGCGTTCCATCTGCTGCGGCCAAGCCCCTTTGTGAGTGAGCCCCCATGTCTTTTGCCCCCCTTCAAAACGACACTTTCCTGCGCGCCTGCCGTCGCCAGGCCACCGATTACACGCCGTTGTGGTTGATGCGCCAGGCCGGCCGCTACTTGCCGGAATACAAGGCCACGCGGGCCCAGGCCGGCAGCTTCATGGGCCTGGCGACCAATGTGGACTACGCGACCGAAGTGACGCTGCAGCCGCTCGAGCGCTTTCCGCTCGATGCGGCCATCCTGTTCAGCGACATCCTGACCATTCCCGATGCCATGGGCCTGGGCCTGACTTTCGAGGCCGGCGAAGGACCGCGTTTTGCCAAGGTGGTGCGTGACGAGGCCGCCGTGGCCGAACTCGCCGTGCCCGACATGGACAAGCTCAGCTACGTGTTCAACGCCGTGACGTCGATCCGCCGCGCGCTCGACGGCCGCGTGCCGCTGATCGGCTTCTCGGGCAGCCCGTGGACGCTGGCCTGCTATATGGTCGAAGGCCAGGGCAGCAGCGACTACCGCCTGGTCAAGAGCCTGATGTATGCGCGCCCCGACCTGATGCACCGCATCCTGAGCGTCAATGCCGACAGCGTGGCCGCCTACCTGAATGCGCAGATCGATGCCGGCGCCCAGGCGGTGATGATCTTCGACAGCTGGGGCGGCGTGCTGGCCGATGGCTGCTTCCAGGAATTCAGCCTGGCCTATACGCGCCGCGTGCTGTCCCAGCTCAAGCGCACCGGCGTCGACGGCAGCGATGTGCCGCGCATCGTGTTCACCAAGGGCGGCGGCATCTGGCTGCCCGAGATGAAGGACCTGGACTGCGAAGTGCTGGGCCTGGACTGGACCGCCCATCTGGGCAAGGCGCGCGCCATCGTCGGCGGTGAGGTCGGCGGCCCAGGCAAGGCGCTGCAGGGCAATATCGACCCCAACGTGCTGTTTGCGCCGCCCGAGCAGGTCGCGGCTCAGGCGCGTGCCGTGCTCGACAGCTTTGGCCAGCCGCATACCGATCGCAGCACCACCGGCCCCACGCATATCTTCAACCTGGGCCATGGCATCAGCCAGTTCACGCCGCCCGAAAATGTGGCGGCACTGGTCGAAACGGTGCACAGCCACTCGCGTCTGCTGCGCCAGCGCTGATGGATGCTGCGACGGGCGCCGGCCCGTTGCCCTGGCCGGCGGCATGTAGCGGGTGAGCAAGCACCCACCTTGTGTCCATGCCAGTTATGCACAGAAAAGGGGCAAGCCGGCATGCCCGCCAGCGGCGCGGCAATGGCACATCGGACTTTTTATCGCCCTCTAAAGAGATCCGCAAGCCGTTGATTCATAAGGTATTTTTTCAAGCGCTCGCGAATCACCGACGATGACCCGCAGTCAGCGACAACCACTGTGGCAGCTTTACCCACATTGCTTGTGCACAAAGTTATCCACAGAATCTTCGGTAATGAGCAAATAAACTCTGAAATCAACGACTTGCGGCCGGTTTCTGAGTTTTTGCTGCGCAATCCACCTGTTCCAGGGCATAAAACCAGGAGTCTTCCATGCTTGACAGCCAACTGCATTTCGACTTATGCACATGGACGGACCAACCACCATGCCCCTGAAACTTTCGCCTGCGCACTGCTACCGACCGGACAATTCACTTGCAAGTCATTGTTTTATAAAGACAGCCAGAAGCTCCAGGTCTGGTGAAAATCCGCACCACGGCACGCCAAAAGCTTTCCCGCCAGCACAAGCCCTGACAATCCCCACAAAGTTATCCACAGAAACCAGTAGAAATTCGGCACTCTGGGCAATTCGCCCTATTCCCGCCGTTTGCCTGCCGCCTTGCCTATCGCCTTGCCTATCGCCATGACTGTCCAGTTTCCCGTACAGATTGCCTTGCAGATGCCGGCCCACAGCGCGGTCGGCCATCTGCTGACCTACGCTGCCAGCACGCGCCTGGCGCCGGGCACGCTGGTGCGCGTGCCGCTGGGCAAGCGCGAGATGCTGGGCGTGGTCTGGGACGATCCCGCCGCGCAAGAGGAGCTGCCGCCGGCGGAATCGGCGCTGCAATTGCGGCCCATCGCGGGCGTGCTCGAAGGCATAGCCCCCCTGCCCGATGCCTGGCGCCGCCTGGTGGCGTTTGCGGCGCGCTACTACCAGCGCAGCATAGGCGAAATCGCCATGGCCGCGCTGCCGCCGCAGCTGCGCGAACTCACGGCCGAGCAGCTCGCACGGCGGCTCAAACCGGCCAAGGCCTTGGCCGCCGCCGCCCCCGGCGTCGCGCCGGAACTCGTGGCCTTGAGCGCAGAACAGGAACAGGTGGTGGCGCAGATGGCTGCCAATGCGGACGCGGCCCGTCCCTTCCTGCTCTACGGCAGCACCGGCAGCGGCAAGACCGAGGTCTATCTGCGCTGCGTGCAGGCCGCGCTCGATGCCGACCCCGCGGCCCAGGCGCTGGTGATGGTGCCCGAGATCAACCTCACGCCCCAGCTCGAAGCGCGCTTTGTCGAACGTTTCGCGCCGCAGTACGGTGCGGCAGCCGTGGTCAGCATGCACAGTGGCATGACCGGCCCGCAGCGTCTCAAGAGCTGGCTGGCGGCGCACACCGGCCAGGCGCGCATCGTGCTGGGCACGCGCATGTCGGTGTTTGCGAGCCTGCCCGGCCTCAAGGTGATCGTGGTCGACGAGGAGCACGACGCGAGCTACAAGCAGCAGGAAGGTGCACGCTATTCGGCGCGTGACCTGGCGATCTGGCGCGCCCGCGCCCAGGGCGCGCAGGTGATCCTGGGCAGCGCCACGCCGTCGCTCGAAAGCTGGCATGCGAGCCGACCGCCCACGCCCCAGGACCCGGGCGGCCGCTACCTGCGGCTGCACATGCCCAGCCGCATCGGCGCGGCCGCGCTGCCCAAGGTACGCCTGGTAGACATGACCCAGCAGCCCAAGCGCGCGGTGTTTTCCCCGCCGCTGCTGGCCGCCATCACCGAGCGCGTGCAGCGCGGCGAGCAAAGCCTGGTGCTGCTCAACCGGCGCGGCTTTGCGCCCGTGCTCTACTGCGCCGACTGCGAATGGAAAAGCGACTGCCCGCATTGCAGCGCCCACCAGGTGTTCCACAAGGGCGACCGCACGCTGCGCTGCCACCACTGCGGCTTCACCCGGCGCGTGCCGCCGGCCTGCCCGTCCTGCGGCAACCCCGACATCCTGCCGCTGGGCAAGGGCACGGAGCAGCTGGAGGAAGAACTCGCGCGCCTGCTGCGCAACGTGCAGCGGCCCGACCATGCGCCGGCGCGCGTGGCGCGCATCGACGCCGACACCACCAAGGCCAAGGGTGCGCTCGAGGAGCAGCTCGCGCAGATGCATGCCGGCGACATCGACGTGCTGGTGGGCACGCAGATGGTGGCCAAGGGCCATGATTTCCGGCGCATCACGCTGGTCGCGGCGGTGCAGCCCGACAACGCGCTGTTCTCCAACGACTACCGCGCCTCGGAGCGGCTGTTCTGCCTGTTGATGCAGGCCGCGGGCCGCGCCGGGCGCGATGCCGCCTACCTGCAGGCCAACGGCAGCCGCGCGGAGATGTGGATTCAGACGCGCGAGCCCGAACATGCGGTGTTCACCGCGCTGCGCAGCCATGACTATCCGGCCTTTGCCGCGCAGCAGCTCAAGGAGCGCGAGGACGCGGGCATGCCACCGTTTGCCTACCAGGCGCTGGTGCGTGCCGACGCCCGCACCCAGGAAGACGCCCAGGCCTTCCTGCTGGCCGCGAGCCAGGCCGCGCGCGACGCCCAGCTGCCGGGGCTGGACGACGTCTTCCTGTTCCCGCCGATTCCCATGACCATCCAGCGCGTCGCCAACGTCGAGCGCGCGCAGATGCTGCTCGAAAGCCTGGACCGCACGGCGCTGCAACGCTTTCTGCATGCCTGGCAGCCGCTGCTGCACCAGTTGCGTGCCCAGCCTGTCCATCGCCCGCTGGTGCGTTGGCTGGTGGATGTCGATCCATTAGCGATCTGAACAATCCCCGTCAAGCGCCTGTTGTCACCAGGGTCAGGCGATTGCCAGCGCCAGTGTGGCGGTGCATTGTCGGCGTCTGGCTGGCACGCGGCGGGGCCCCCGCCGTGCGCGCCGGCCTTGTGGAGCCACTAAAAATGACTATATCGATCGCCCCTGTCTGGCGTCTGGCCGTATGCGCCAGCGCGCTGGCGCTTGCCGCCTGTACCACCACACCGCGCAACGACCTGGTCACCCAGGCGGCACCGCCGCCTACGCCAGTGGTCGCCACCGCGCCCGCCACCGCCACCCTGCCCCATGTGGTGGTGCTGGCCACGGGCGGCACCATTGCCGGCGCCGGCGCTTCGGCGGCCAGCAGCGCCACCTACCAGGCGGCCAAGGTGCCGGTCGAGCAGCTGCTGATCGGCCTGCCCGAGCTGGGCAAGGTCGCGCGCGTCACGGGCGAGCAGGTGTTCCAGATCGCGTCGGAAAGCTTCACCAATCAGCAGTTGCTGACGCTCGCGCGCCGCGTGCAGGCGCTGGTGCGCCAACCCGATGTGCAGGGTGTCGTCATCACCCATGGCACGGACACCATGGAGGAAACCGGCTTCTTCCTGAATCTCGTGGTGCAGACCGACAAGCCCATCGTGCTGGTCGGCTCCATGCGCCCGGGCACGGCGCTGTCGGCCGATGGCGCGCTCAATCTGCTGGGCGCGGTGACCGTCGCCGCCAGCCCCGAGTCGGCGGGCAAGGGCGTGCTGGTCAGCATGTCCGACGAGATCCACACCGCACGCGACGTCGCCAAGCTCACCAATATCCGCACCAGCGCCTTTGCCAGCCCCTGGGGGCCGCTGGGCATGGTGGTCGAAGGCAAGACCTGGTGGTTCCGCGCGCCGGTCAAGCGCCATACCAGTGGCAGCGAGTTCAGCATCGACCGCATCCAGACGCTGCCATCTGTGGACATCGTCTACAGCTACGCCAATGTCCCCAGCACCGCGCTGGATGCACTGGGCGCCGCGGGCGCACAGGCCATCGTCCATGCAGGCACGGGCAATGGCTCGGTGCCCGACCGCATCGTTCCCCGGCTCACCGATCTGCGCAGCAAGGGCGTGGTCATCATCCGCAGCTCGCGCATTCCCGGCGGCTTCGTGCTGCGCAATGCCGAGCAGCCCGATGACAAGAATGACTGGGTCGTGGCGCATGATCTGAACCCGCAGAAGGCGCGACTGCTGACGGCTGTGGCTTTGACCCAGACCAAGGACACGCGCGAACTCCAACGCATCTTCTGGGAGTATTGAGGCCTTGGCCGCAAACACGACCCAGCAAGGCTTGTATTAGCCGCTTCTAGCGCGGCAAATGGTGCAGCGGGCCCTGGGCCACCTGCATCTTCTGCTGCGCCAGCAGCGCGCCAAACGCTTCGGAGCGCAGGTAGGCAAACTCCACCGGCCGCTGGTCGCCCATCGCATCGCCGGGCAGCAGCCGTGTCGCCGGATGGCACATCACCAGACCCGCAGGCGGGAGAAGAGCAAGAAGGCATGGAACGGTACGCAAAGAACCCGGATAGCGGATGGGTAACCGTTCAAGCCCTTTCGTTACCAGCGCAAGCCCGTATCCCTGGCCAGTTTTCAGCCGGTGGCGGCCGCTAAGCCGCTACGCCAGCAGCGCCACCGCGCCCGAAAACGTCACGAAGGCCAGCGCCGTGCTGACCAGGATGATGCGCGCCACACGCCCGCCATGGGCGCCAAAGCGCTCGGTCAGCAGCGCCACGTTGCTCGCGCTGGGCAGGGCTGCCACCAGCACCAGCACCACCAGCGTAGGCGGCGACAGCGGCACGCCCAGCGCCATAGCCGCGCTGCCCGCAAGCCATACCAGCAGCGGGTGCACCAGCAGCTTGGCCAGCGCCACCGGCACATAGTCGCGCAGCAGCACCTGCTCGCCCGCGGTCATCTGCGAGCGTGCGAGCACCGCGCCAATGGTGAACAGCGCCACCGGCGAGGCCGCGTCGGCCAGCATGGCCAGGGTCTTGTCGACGGGCGCGGGCAGCGTCCACTGCGCCCAGGAAGCCAGCGCCCCCAGCGCAATCGACCAGGGCATGGGGTTGGCGGCCATGCCCTTGAGCGCATGGCGCAGCGCCACGCCCGCTCCGCCGGGCATGCCCAGCCGTGACAGCGCAATGCACAGCGAGGTGGTGATCACCATGTCAATGGCCATGGTCAGGATCGCCGGGCCTGCGGCATGTGCGCCCAGCAGCGCCACCAGCAGCGGCACGCCCATGAAACCGGTATTGGGAAAGGCCGCGACCAGCGCGCCGAAGGCCGCGTCGTTCCAACCCAGGCGCCGGCGCGTGAGCGTCACCACCGTCGCCACCAGCACCAGGCCGCTGGCGAGGTAGACGCCGACCGCGGCCGGGTCCAGCAGCTGGCCAATGGGCGTGCGCGCGCCAAAGCGGTAAAGCATGCAGGGCAGCGCGAAATACAGCACAAAGCTGTTGAGCCCGCCGATCGCCGTCAGCGGCAGGATGCCGCGCCGGGTGGCAAGAAAGCCACAGAGCACGAGCGCGAAAAACGGGGCGGTGACCAGCAAAACGGACAACATGGCAGCGTCGATCAGAGGGAAGGCGGGCCCATGGCCGGGCAGGAAGGCCAAAGCGGGCAAGTTTGGCACGGAGTGTTACGCCTGTGACATACCTGCGCGACTTCCGGGCTTGCTGCACTGCAACACCTGCCTGCCCGCCGGCCCAGTATCATGCGTGCTGCCCGCGTCGCGCACGCGAGCCAGTCCTGCCCGCTGCCACCGCTTTTCATCCAACTGCCAGATTTTTCTCCTGTCTATGTCCGCCGGTCTCAATCTTGCCCAGCTTCAAGCGGTCCACTACACCGAAGGCCCGTGCCTGGTGCTCGCGGGCGCGGGATCGGGCAAGACGCGCGTGATCACGCACAAGATCGGCCGGCTGATCGAGACCGGACTGCACCCGAAGCGCATTGCCGCCATCACCTTCACCAACAAGGCCGCGGCCGAAATGCGCGAGCGCGCCAAGGGCCTGATCGGCCGCCCCGCGAAGGACGTGCTGATCTGCACCTTCCACGCGCTGGGCGTGAAGATGGTGCGCGAGGACGGCCAGGCACTGGGCCTCAAGCCCCAGTTCAGCATTCTCGACTCGGACGATGTGGTCGGCATCCTCAAGGATGCGGCCGGCGGCACCACCGATGTCGCCACTGCCCGCCAGTGGCAGTGGACCATCAGCAAGTGGAAGAACATGGGCTACGACAGCCGCCAGGCGCTGGCCATGGCCCAGGACGACAGCGAGCGCAGCATCGCGCTGCTGATGGCGCGCTACGAGGAACGTCTCACGGCCTACCAGAGCGTGGACTTCGACGACCTGATAGGCATGCCGCTGCGCCTGCTGCGCGACCACCCCGAAGTGCGCGAGAAATGGCAAAAGCTGCTGGGCCATGTGCTGGTCGATGAGTACCAGGACACCAACGCCACGCAGTACGAGCTGCTCAAGCTCTTGATAGGCGAGCGCGGCCATATCACCGCCGTGGGCGATGACGACCAGTCGATCTACGGCTGGCGCGGCGCCACGCTCGACAACCTGAAGAAGCTGCCGCTGGACTACCCGCAGCTCAAGGTCATCAAGCTCGAGCAGAACTACCGCTCGACCAGCGCCATCCTGCGCGCCGCGAACAATGTGATCCAGCCCAATCCCAAGCTGTACCCGAAGACGCTGTTTTCGGAGCTGGGCGAAGGCGAGCCGGTGCGCGTGGTCGATGCCGACTCGGAAGAGCATGAAGCCGAACGCGCCGTGGCGCGCATCCAGACCCTGCGCGCGGCCAGCAACCCGCCGCCGAACTGGAAGGATTTCGCCATCCTCTACCGCGCCAACCACCAGGCCAAGCCGTTCGAGAAGGCACTGCGCAAGGCCGCGATTCCCTACAAGGTCTCGGGCGGCACCAGCTTTTTCGACCGCGCCGAAGTCAAGGACCTGTGCGCCTGGTTCCGGCTGTGGATCAACAACGATGACGACCCGGCCTTCCTGCGCGCCATCACCTCGCCCAAGCGCGGCATAGGCCACACCACGCTGGGCAAGCTCGGCGAGTTCTCCACGCAGCACAAGCTCAGCATGTTCGGCGCGCTGTTCAGCCACATGCTGCCCGCCGTGCTGCCGACCAAGGCCCACGACAGCGTGATGGAGTTCGGCCGCTACGTGAACGACCTCGAGTACCGCGCGCGCCACACCCTGGGCGCCGAGGATTCGCGCGCCTTCCTGGCCGACTGGCTCAAGGAAATCGACTACGAGAAGCACATCTACGACAGCGAGGACAGCGAGACCGTGGCCGCCGCGCGCTGGACCAATGTGCTCGAGTTCTGCGACTGGATGGCCCAGCGCGCCGGCGGTCAGGTCGATGACACCAGCGGCAGCGTGATCACCAGCGAAAAGAAAAGCCTGCTGGAAGTCTCGCAGACGATTGCGCTGCTCTCCACCATCAGCGAGCGCGAGAAGGAGCAGGACATGGTGATCCTGTCGACGCTGCACGCCTCCAAGGGCCTGGAGTGGCCGCATGTGATGCTGGTCGGCGTGACCGAAGGCATGCTGCCGTTCAAGCTCGACGACGACAATGGCCGCCAGCAGAAGGTCAGCGACGAAACCGCGCAGCGCCTGCAGGAAGAGCGCCGGCTGATGTATGTGGGCATCACGCGCGCCCAGCGCAGCCTGGCCGTGAGCTGGACCAAGCGCCGCAAGAAAGGCCGCGAAATGGTCGCCGCCATGCCCAGCCGCTTCATCAAGGAGATGGGGCTGGACCAGTCGACCATGCGCGAAGACCCGCGCGAGAAGCTGCGCCAGCTGCGCGCCGAATTCGCGCGCAAGGCGGCGGCCCAGCCCGCGCCGACCTGAGAGCCGACACCATGCAGCTGATTTTCCCGCCCTCTTTTTTGCGCGCCACGGCGCTGACCCTGGCCTGGCTCGCGGCCGGTCCGGCCCTGGCGCAGTGCATCGCCGCCGACGAAGCCAGCCACCAGACGCTGCTGGGCCACTGGCAGGCGCAGTTCAGCGCCGCCGGCCAGGCCGCAGCCCCCACGGCGCAGGCGATGACCGCCCGACTCGAACTCACCCCCCATCCGGAACTCGCGGCCAGCGTGCGCGGCCGGGTGCAGCGGGACAGCGGTGAAGCGCTGCTGGCCGGCGATGTCGACCAGGGCGACTTCACGCTCGAAGAATCCATCAATGGCACCAATATCAGCGCGACCTGGATAGGCCAGGTCGTGCCCGACAGCTGCGGCAAGGAAATTCGCGGAACATGGACTCAGGACACACCCCCTCTCTCGCTTTCTTTCGTGCTGCGCAAGCAGGCCGACCGATGAGCGCGCGCCACCTGCCCACGCTGGCCGCGGCCGCGGCCTGGGGCCTCTTCGCGCTGCCCGCACTGGCCCAGGACGGCGCCGCCGTGGTCAGCAGCACGCCCACCGACGCCTGGCGGCTGTGCACCGCGGCCACCGATGGCCCCGAGCGCCTGGCCTGCTTTGATGCCTGGGCCAACAAGCAGCCCTGGCAGGCGCCCGCGGCGAGTGCCCAGGCCCAGCCTGCGACGGCCGCCCTGCCCCAGCCCGCGCCCATCGTCGCCACCTCGGCCAGGCCGCTGACGGCCGACCCGATGCCGGCCGATCCCGTGGTGCGTGGCTGCAACGATGCCAAGTACAGCGCCATGACGCGCTTCTGGGAGCTGACCGAAGGCACGGACTGCGGCACCTTCACCGTGCGTGGCTACCGGCCGATGTCGATCTCGGTGGTGGCCAGCAACAGCGTCAACCGCCAGCCTTCGTCGCCCGCGCCCGATCACCAGAGCACGACGGCCACCGACTACCGCAGCACCGAGACCCGGCTCAATATCTCGGCGCGTACCAAGCTGGCCACGGGCCTGCTGGCGCATACGCCCGAACGCAAGGACTCGCTGTGGGTCGGTTACACCCAGCAGTCGTACTGGCAGGTCTTCAGCCCGGATCTGTCGCGCCCGTTCCGCACCACCGACCACGAACCTGAAGTCATTTACGTCTACCCGCTGTCGCTGACACTGCCCGGCGGCTGGAACTGGGCCTATGCGGGCGCGGGCCTGGTGCACCAGTCCAACGGCCAGAGCCTGCCGCTGTCGCGCAGCTGGAACCGCTGGTATCTGATGACCGGCCTGGAAAAGGGCAATGACTACGCGCTCACGGGACGCATCTGGAAGCGCGTCAAGGAAGGCCTGGACAGCGACGACAACCCCGACATCAGCAACTTCCTGGGCCGCGCCGAACTCACCGGCACCTGGAACCCCAACCGCATGCACACGCTCAGCGCCACGGTGCGCAGCTCGCTGGGCGCGACGCCACGCGGCTCGCTGCGCCTGGAATGGCTGCGCACGCTGGGCGAAGGCATTGGCGGCGGCCGCAGCAACCTGCGCCTGCACACGCAGCTGTTCTCGGGCTATGGCGACAGCCTGATCGACTACAACCGCAAGCGCACGGTGTTCAGCGTCGGCTTCAGCCTACTGGACTTCTAAGCGTCGGCAGGCAAGAATCCATCGATCGCCCCCGGCAAACAGCGCGGCTTTGACAGTGCTTAACGGGCTTTCCCGCACCGCAAGGCCGCGCAGAATGGCGGACTGAAGGAGGATCGATGGATCAGCAATATCAGCTCAAGGCCGGCCACTACTACCTGTATGACATGCGCGATGCACCCAGCGCCGTCACCGGGGAGCGGCGCTTTCGGCTGCGCACCGAGACGGTGGCCATCGCCTTCAATCTGCACACCGGCGAAGTCCACCAGCATGGCACGCCCACGCGTATCCTGTCCTGGGCGCTGACCGCGCGCCGGCGCCTGCGCGCCGCCGGGGCCTGGGACTCGGCCGACGACATCGTGGTGGTGTCGGGTCCGCTGCCCGTGGAGGAAATCAACAACTGCCTGCGCATCCGCGGCTATTGCCGGCGCATGTTCCAGCGCCTGGCCAGCCTGCCGCATGGCAAGTGGCAGGCGCCGCCGCAAAAACGCCGCGCCTGACCAGGCCCCCGGTCACCGGTCACCGGGTCGGATCCGCACTTGCATCCGCGGCCACTTCCGCCTCGACCTCGGCCAGATCCATCAGGTCCTGCGGGTCCGGGTGCTTGACGATGGTCACCGGCACCGGGCTCAGTCGGGCAACCTCACGCGATACCGAGCCGATCAGCGTGCGGCGCACGCCGCCCTGACCCAGCGCGCCGATGATGATCATGTCGCAGCCATTGCGCTCGGCCATGTCGGCCAGCGTGGGAGCGGTTTCGCCCAGGCCGACTTCGGTTTCGTAGCGCACGCCCGCGGCTTCGATCAGCGCCACGGCCGGCTCCATCAAATGCCGGCCGGCGGAGACGCTGGCGCGCGCGATCAGGTCCGGGTCCTGGGTGGCAAGTTCATAGAACGTGGCCTCCTGCTGCACATGGGCCAGCACCAGGGTGGCCTGCAGTCCCTGGCGCACCAGCCGCACGCCATGGCGCACCGCATCCAGCGAGGGTTCCGATCCATCCACCGCAATCATGATTCTGAGCATATCGGGCCTCCAGTATTGACGATGACCCAGTGTGACAGACCCCGGCTTCCCCCCATGCAGGACGACCTCGCATGCAGTCTGGGAGAATGGCGCCCATGCTGCAGTTCGAAACCCTTCAAAACGACCCCTCCAGCCACGCGCGCCGTGGCAAGCTCACGCTCAACCATGGCGTGGTCCAGACCCCGATCTTCATGCCCGTCGGCACCTATGGCACCGTCAAGGGCGTGATGCCGCGCAGCCTGGAGGAAATGGGCGCGCAGATCATCCTGGGCAATACCTTCCACCTGTGGATGCGCCCCGGCCTCGACATCATGGAAAGCTTCGGCGGCCTGCATGGCTTCGAGAAGTGGAACAAGCCCATCCTGACCGACTCGGGGGGCTTCCAGGTCTGGAGCCTGGGCGCGATGCGCAAGATCACCGAGGAAGGCGTGCACTTCGCCTCGCCCGTGAACGGCGACAAGCTGTTCATGTCGCCCGAAGTGAGCATGCAGATCCAGACCACGCTCAACTCCGACATCGTGATGCAGCTCGACGAGTGCACGCCCTATGAAACCAAGGGCCACCTGACGACGCAGGCCGAAGCCGCCAAGTCGATGGAAATGAGCCGCCGCTGGGCCCAGCGCTCCAAGGACGAGTTCGAGCGCCTGGAGAACCCGAACGCGCTGTTCGGCATCGTCCAGGGCGGGATGTTCGAGAATCTGCGCCAGGAATCGCTTGAAGCGCTGGTCGAGATGGACTTCCCCGGCTACGCCGTGGGCGGCGTGAGCGTGGGCGAGCCCAAGGACCTGATGCTGCAGATCATGGCGCACACGCCGCACCGCCTGCCGGCGCACAAGCCGCGCTACCTGATGGGCGTGGGCACGCCCGAGGATCTGGTACAGGGCGTGGCCGATGGCGTCGACATGTTCGACTGCGTGATGCCTACGCGCAATGCGCGCAACGGCACCATCTTCACGCGTTTTGGCGACCTGAAGCTGCGCAATGCGCGCCACAAGACCGATCACCAGCCCATCGACACCAGCTGTACCTGCCATGCCTGTGCCGGCAGCTCGGGCGTGAGTTGGGACCAGGGCGGCCGCGACGGCTTCTCGCGCGCCTATCTGCACCATCTCGACCGTTGCGGCGAGATGCTCGGCCCGATGCTGACCACGATCCACAACCTGCACTACTACCTGAACCTGATGCAGGAAGTGCGCGATGCCCTCGATGCCGGCACTTTTGCGGCCTTCCGCGCGCAGTTCAAGGCGGATCGCGCACGCGGCGTGTAGGCCCCCGGAGGATAGCGCCTGCGCCCCGCGCGGGCGCGGCCTGCCCTCTGACAAAACTCGCTAGGCGCTGCGGACACAGGCCTTTATATTGGTTGGGATCTTGGCTCCCTGCCCCATCAATGCCCCGTACCGCCTTTGCCTTTCACTCCCGCCACGCCCCGCTGATCGCTGCCTTCATCGGCCTGTCGCTGTGCCTGTTCCTGGCGTGCGTGGCCGGCATCCTGACCCGTCCCGAAGGTTTCATGGCGGCCTATTGGCCGGCCAATGCCTTGCTGCTGGGCGCGCTGCTGCGCTGGCCGGCACTGGCGCGCAGAAGCTGCTGGACGCTGGCGCTGGGCGTGTTCGTGCTGGCCGATCTGGTCACCGGCAGCAGCCTGCATAGCGCTTTCTGGCTGTCGGTCGCCAACCTGTGCGGTGTGGCCTGCGGCTGGTGGTTCCTGCACCGGCTGGCACCGCCGCTGCTGTCGCTGCGGCGCCAGACTTCGGCGCTGTACCTGCTGGCCGGCGCCGCCCTGGCCGCGGCAGGTTCGGCTCTGGTCGGTGCGGGCGCGGGACCGCATCTGTTTGCCACCGGCTGGGTCGAGACGGCCTTGCTGTGGTTCAGCACCGAGTTGATGAACTACATGCTGATCCTGCCAGTGATTCTCAGCATCCCGCCGGACAGCCCACGCCATTGGTGGGCGCGGCGCCCCTCGGTGCGCCTGCTGCTGCCGCTGCTGAGCCTGGTCGCCACCGAATATGCGGCCATCGCGCTGGGCGGACCGGGCGCGCTGGCCTTCAGCGTGCCGGCGCTGCTGTGGTGCGCGCTGGCCTATGGCCTGTTTGCCACCACCTTGCTGAGCCTGCTGGTGTGCAGCTGGAAGATCTTCAGCATTTCCATGGGCTACATCGACTTCACGCCCAGCAACCTGGAACTGGCGCTGTCGCTGCGCCTGGGCCTGACGCTGCTGTCCCTGGGGCCACTGGCCGTGGCCTGCTCGCAGATCGCGCGCAACGAGCTGCTGCACCGCCTGGATCGGGCCGCAAGCCACGATTCGCTGACCGATGTGCTCGCGCGCGGAGCGTTTTTCAACAAGGGCCAGCGCCTGCTCGAGCGCCTGCAGCACGAGTGCCGGCCGGCAGCGGTATTGATGCTCGACCTGGACCATTTCAAGCGCGTCAACGACAACCACGGCCATGCGGCCGGCGACGCCCTGCTGCGGGCCTTTGCCAAGACCGTGGGCCGGGTGCTGCGCCCGCAGGATCTGCTGGGCCGCATTGGCGGCGAGGAATTCGCCGTGCTGCTGCCCAATGTGCGCCCCGCGGCGGCCGAGCAGATTGCCACGCGCATCTGCGCCGCCGTGCGCTCGCAGCGGCTGGCGCTGCGCAACGGTCCCGAGCTGCGCGTCACCGTGAGCGCCGGCCTGGCCTGCAACGAGGGCGTGGCACAAAAGCTCGATGAACTGCTGCAGCGCGCCGACGGCGCACTCTACCAGGCCAAGCATGCCGGCCGGGACTGCTGGCAACGCAGCGCCGCCGGCGACCGGCAGCCGGATCTAGTGCCGGTCGGCCTCTGAAGGCCCGGCGGCGGCCGGCCCTGCCAGGTCCGCTGGCGCGGTCGCGGTTGCGGCCGGCGTGCCGCAGGCATGGCAAAAGCGCGCAAACGTGCTCTTGCGCGTCTGGCAGGCGCCGCAGTGATCAAACAGGCCGATGCCGCAGTGCGGGCAGAAATCGATGTTCGGGTCCTTGAGATCGACTACCCGCTCGCAGCCCGGGCACACGCCCTTGGACAGGCGGGTCAGCGCGGTGTCGTAGCTCAGCTCGACGCGGCGCTGGCGATCAGGCATGGCCTCCTGGCGCTTTTGCCGTTCCAGATAGCGGTTGAATGCCTGTATGGCTGCGCGCCCCAGCACCACGGTGAGCACGATGCCAACGATATAGCGCACATAGCCGCCGTAATCGGGCAGGTAGGGCACAAGTTCGACAAAAAATGCAAACAGCGCAAAAAAGATGAAGCCCCAGACGAAGGGCCAGGCATTGCTGCGGCGCTTCTTCGCAAACAGCCAGCCGGCAATCAGCAGCAGCGGCAGGGTCAGCGCCAAGCGGTAGAGAAACACCCGCAATTCCTGCGCGCGCTGGGCGTCCTGCCATTGCCCGCGGGCGCCGTCATTGAGCTGGCGCCAGGCGCTTTCGGCACGCTCGAGCGCCTGCTGGGCGTCGAGCTGCTGCTGCTGCTGGGCTTCCACGGCCACGCCCGCACGGCGCTCGGCTTCCTTGAGCTGGTCCAGCGTGCGCGTGCGCGCCAGCAATTCCGCGTCCTGGTCGGCGCGCTGCGTGGCACTGCGCGTGGCCACCCAGTTGTCGAAGGCCTCGCGCGCCGCGGCATAGGCGGTGCGCGCCGAGCGGTAGCGCAGTTCCGCCTGCTCCAGCGCGCTGGTCGACTGGTCGCGCAGCCGCTCTGCGGTCTGCTGCTGCAGCCGCACCTGCGCCGCCTGATCGGGCGGCATGAAGTTCTCTATGCTTTGCGCTGTTTCAACCTGCGGCAGATCGCCAACCACCAGGCTGCCCAGCCCCACCAGGAACCAGGCAAACACCAAGGCCACCAGCCACAGGCCGCGGCGAAACCATTTCTCGGGCAGACGCAAGGCTTTGCTCATCGATGTTCCTCGGGTTCAGGTTTGCACGCGGCGCAGGCCGCGCACCAGGGCCATGCCACGCGTGAGATATTCTGGCACCAGCAGAAATACCGCCAGTGACACCAGCAGATTGGCGCCGGCCGTGATCAGGAACAGCTGGGGAATGCTGCTGCCCGCGGACAGCAGCGCGCCGGCGATCACGCTGCTGGCGATCATGAACAGCGCATTCAGGATATTGTTGGCGGCAATGATGCGCGCGCGGTGCGTGGGCGGGCTGCGCAGCTGCACCAGCGCGTACATCGGCACGCTGTAGATGCCCACGGCCATCGACAGCAGCAGCAGGTCGGCGACCACGCGCCAGTGCGCGGGCCGGGCCAGAAAAGTGGACACATCCATCAGGCTGCTCGGCGGCAGGCTGCGCGAGGCCAGGTACAGATCGGCGGCAAACAGGCTCATGCCCAGGGCGCCGAACGGCACCAGGCCGATTTCGACCTGGCCGCGGCTCAGGCGTTCGCACAGCAGCGCGCCCGCGCCCACGCCCACGGAAAACACCACCAGCAGCAGCGCCGCGACCTGCTCGTTGCCGTGCAGCACCTCCTTGGCATAGGCCGGGAACTGGCTCAGGAACACCGCGCCAAAGAACCACATCCAGCTGATGCCCAGCAGCGAGCGGAACACCACCGGCTGCGCATGCGCCAGCCGCAGGTTGCGCCAGGTCTCGCTGAACAGGTTCCAGTTGATGCGCAGCCCCGGGTCGGTGGCCGGCCCGGCGGGAATGAACTGCGCCGACAGCCGCCCGAGCAGCGCCAGCACCAGGCAGGCCACGGCCACCTGGCCATGGCCGACTTCGGGCTGGGCCACGAGCAGGCCGCCGGCCACATTGCCCAGCAGGATGGCGACGAAGGTGCCCATCTCCACCATGCCATTGCCGCCCGTGAGCTCGCGCTCCGACAGCACCTCGGGCAGGTAGGCGAACTTGGCCGGGCCGAACAGCGTCGAATGCGTGCCCAGCAGGAAGATGCAGGCCAGCAGCAAGGGCACGTTGTGCGCCAGCATGCCCCAGGCCACCAGCACCATGATGGCGATCTCGAGGTTCTTGGTCAGCAGGAAGATGCGCCGCTTGTCCCATTTGTCGGCCAGCTGGCCCGAGGTCGCCGAGAACAGCAGATAGGGCAGGATGAAAAGCGCGCCTATCACCAGCCCGGCATGCGAGGGCGGCAACCATGACACGCTGAGCTGGTAGGTGACCAGCACGGTCAAGGCAAACTTGAATAGGTTGTCGTTGGCCGCCGCCAGGAACTGGGTCCAGAAAAACGGACCGAAACGGCGTTGGCGCAGCAGCGCGTACTGGTTGGGGTGGTCCGCGCGATCTGCATGCATGCCGGCAATCTTTCAGGTGTGAGCAGCCGGCATTGTGCCCTGGGTCATGCCTTGGGTCATGCCTTGGGTCATGCCCTGGCTCAGGACGGGCGACGCGGGGTCTTGCGCGCCGGCGCGGGTTTGCCGGCGGGTGGCTGGGCCGGGGGCTCGACCGCAGCCGCAGCGGACTTCCGGGCCGCCGCTGCGGGCGCGGGTGCAGACGTTGGTGCAGACGTTGGTGCGGGCGGCTGGGCCTGGGCCAGATCGGTGGCGGACTGCATCGCCTGGCGCGCGAACTCGCCCGCCATCTGCGTGCCGGCCTCCATGGCCTGCTTGCCTGCGGGCTCCTGCAGGGCCTGGGTGGCGATCTGCTGGAACTGCTGGGTCAGGGCGCCCCACCACTGCAGCGGGTCGACGGCTGCGGCCGCCGCGGCACCGGCCGCCGCGGCTGCGGGGGCCGGGCTGGCGGCCGCAGCAGGCGGCGGCGTGGCAGGTGCCGGCGGTGGTGCGGAAGGCGCAGGCGAGCTGGCCGCACCGGTCTGGGCCTCGGGCATCTTGAACGGCGCCGATTTGGCCCATTCGTTGATGTTGCCCTGCATGCTCTGCAGCGCTGCCAGCGTCATCTTCTGCACTTCAAGCGCCTGGATGGTGGCGGTCAGCGCGCGGCCGTTCTGTTCTATCCAGTACTGCACGGCGCGCAGTTCCTGGATGCGCTTGTCTATGTCTTCGACGCTCACGGTGGGCGCAACCCACTGCGCCATGCCGGCCAGCGGTGCTTCGGCACCGTTGCCGGCGCCCGCCGCGGCCTGCGTCATGCCTTGCAGGAACTCAAAGCCGGGAATGAATTTGCCAAAGCCGAAAGGATCGGAACCGCCGGGATTGCTCATTGCCTACCTCTTGGGGAAATGGAGGACATCATGCAGCAACCCCATCGGATCGGGGTCGCGCCACCGGTTCTACTGTACCAGTGGCCGGCGCGCCGTTAAATTGCTTGATTGCATTGAGCGCAACGTGCAAAACTAGCATGTCCCAGCCTGGGGCACCAAGCAAGGGCCGCCCCGCAGCGAGGGTGCCGTCCCCCTCCACCGAAGGTTGAGAGGGGGAAGCGACGTAGTCGCTCAGGGGGTGCTTTTTTAATGCGCGTGGCCGTGACCGTGGTCGTGCGACGCCGCGGGGCTGGCTCCTGCAGGTGCCGAAGTGGCGACCGGCAGGCGCAGATGCAGGCGCGACAGCTCGCCCTTGGCGTCCTTGAACTCCAGCGTCACCGGCACTTCGCTGCCCTTGACCAGCGGCGCCTTGAGCTGCTGCAGCATCAGGTGGTGGCCGCCCGACTTGAGCTCCACCGTCTTGCCCGCGGGCAGCGGCAGCGCCTTGATGGCACGCATGCGCATCACGTCGCCCTCCATCTTCATCTCGTGCAGTTCGGCCACTTCCGCCGCGGGCGAGCGCACGCCGACCAGCGTCAGCGCCTCCTTGGCCTTGAGGCGCATGAAGCCGCCCGTGCCCTGCTGGCCGGGCACCGTGGCGCGCACCCAGGCGCCGTCGACTTCGACATGTGCGGCTTCAGCGTGGGCCAGGGCATTGGCGGACATGCCGCCCAGGAGTGCGGCCGCGACGATGAAGGGGGAAAGCCATTGATTCTTTTGCATGGGAAAAACTCTTGGTGTGATGTTGTCGGTGCCAGCGGCCACCGGGCCACCGGCGAAAAGCGCGGATTCATCACACGCCAGGCGGTCCGCGCCCCGGCGGCGGGCAGGCCGAAGGACCGGGAGTCCAGGCCAGGGCCGGCCGCTGCAGGGGCCCCGCCACGCGGGGCGCATCCGCCAGCGCGGCACGCACCGCGGGCGGCGGCGCGGCCAGCTGCGGCAGGCACAGCGGGCAGTCAAGCCCGTGCAGCGCATGCGCCAGGCCGTCCGCATCGGGGCCCAGCCGGTAGCTGGCGTGGCCCGCGCCCGAGCACACGGCTTCGAGGCCACGCGCCTGCACCCAGGGCGTGAACAGCCCGGCCAACAGCACCAGCAGCCAGGCGGCCAAGGTGGCGCGCGCCAGCCCGGGCCGCCGCGCGGGCAGCAACGCAGGGGAAAAGGAGCGCAGCCAGTACATCCCCGCATTGTAGGCAGGCGCGTCATCTGCGCGACGCATGGCCCTCGCGGGCCGGCATTAGCATGGCGGCCAGCCAGCACGGTTCACCCCGCGCTTTTCCTCCCCGCACTCAAGGATTCCCATGCTTCAGCTGTGTGGTTTTTCGGCCAGCAACTACTACAACAAGGTCAAGCTCGCGCTGCTGGAGAAAGGCGTGCCTTTCGAGGAAGAACTGGCCTGGCTGGGCGAGACCGACCCCGCCGCCTCCCCCCTGGGCAAGGTGCCCTATCTGCGCACGCCCCAGGGCGCCATCAGCGAGTCTGCGGTGATGCTGGAATACATCGAAGCCGCCCATCCCGACAGCCCGCTGCTGCCCGCCGACCCGTTTGCGGCTGCCAAGGTGCGCGAGCTATGCCTGTATCTGGACCTGCACCTGGAACTGGTGGCGCGCAATCTCTACCCCCAGGCCTTTTTCGGCGGCAAGGTCAGCGACGGCGTGCGCGAGCGCAGCCTGGCGCAATTGGAAAAAAGCGCCCAGGCGCTGGGCCAGCTCGCGCGCTGGAGCCCGTTCATCGCCGGTGACCAGTTCACGCTGGCGGACTGTGGTGCCATCGTGCATCTGCCGCTGATCAGCGCGGCCAGCAAGATCGTTGGCGGCCGCGATGTGCTGGCCGGCCTGCCGGTGCGCGACTACCTCGCACGCATGGGCGAGCGCGAGACGGTGAAGCAATTGCAGGCGGACCGCAAGGCAAGCACCGCGCAGATGCTGGCGCGCGTGGCGCCGAAGTGACGCTGGCCTGAAGATCAATCCACCCAGGGCGCCAAGTCGTCGGGCACATCCGCCACTGGCGCCGCGTGCGCGTCGGCCGCCTCGCGCTCGAGAAACCCCAGCAGCCCGCTGACCCGCTGCGTCGGACTGTGGATGGCCGTGGCCAGCAGACCTGGCGCCTGGGACATCAGCGTGAAGGCCTTACTGGCACGCGTGATGCCGGTGTAGACCAGCTCGCGGCCCAGCACGCTGCCGGCGTGGGCCGACAGCACCAGGGCCGTATGCTCGAACTCCGAGCCCTGGCTCTTGTGTACCGTCATGGCAAACGCGGTTTCCACATGCGCCAGGCGGCTCACGCCGACGGCGCGCGGCCTGGGTTCGTCCATGAAGTAGACGCGCAGTCCGGCGCCGGCCGCGGCACCCGGCAGGGCCACGCCGATGTCGCCATTGAACACCCCCAGCGCGGCATCGTTGCGCGTGATCATCACCGGCCGGCCCGCATACCATTCGCCGCGCGGCGTGATCGCCCCCTGGGCAGCGAGCGCCTTTTCGACGGCGCGGTTCAGGCCGGCCACGCCCCACTCGCCCTCGCGCACCGCGCACAGCAGGCGGAAGCGCTCGAAGGCCTGGAGCACGCTGCGCACCCAGGCTTCGTGCACTTCGGACGCCATGGGCTGCGCCGGGCGCGCGGCCAGCGCCTGGGCAAAGGCCTGGTAGTTGACGCGCCCGGGCGCGGCGTCCACGGCCATCTGACAGACGGCTGGCGCGGGCGCGCCTTCGCGCATGCGCAGCACGCCGCCCTCGCCGGCTTGCAGCAGCGCCAGGGCGCGCGTGCTGTTGCCGGTGTTGACGGCTTCAGCCAGCTGGCCTATGGGGCCGCCAAAGCGCCGGCTCTGGCGCAGCATCACGGTCTGCTGGGCCAGCGGCAAGGCCTTGTCGGCATCGGCAAGATAGGCTGCGGGCAATTGCTGGCCGGCCGCGGCCAGCGCATAGCGCACGGTCTCGGGCGTGTAATCCCCGGCTTCGGCGCTGCGGCACAGATCGCCCAGCACCGCGCCGGCTTCGACCGAGGCCAGCTGGTCCTTGTCGCCGAGAAAGATCACGCGGGCCGTCGGCGGCAGCGCATCGAGCAGCGCGGCCATCATTTCCAAGTGAATCATCGAGGCTTCATCGACGATCAGCACATCGATATCGAGCGGCTGGCCGTGGTGATACGCAAACGCGCGCGTATCGGGGCGTGCGCCCAGCAGCGAATGCAGCGTGCGCGCCGCGCCCACGCGCTGCACCAGCGCTTCGAGATCGAGTGCGCCGCCCAGGCTGGCATGCAAATCCTTGAGCGAGGCATCGATGGACTGCTTGAGCCGCGCCGCGGCCTTGCCCGTGGGCGCGGCCAGCGCCACGCGCAGCCGCTCGGGTTCGGGCGCGGTCGCAAACAGCAGCGCCAGCAGGCGTGCCACCGTATAGGTCTTGCCCGTGCCCGGGCCGCCGGTGATCACCGAGAAACGTCCGCGCAGCGCGACGGCGCAGGCCAGGCGCTGCCAGTCAAAGGTCTCGGGCGACGGCGCAAACATCTGGGCTAGCCATTTCTTCACCTCGGGCGCATCGACGGGCAGCAGCGCCGTGCTGCGCCGCGTGATCTGCGCGGCCACCTGGCGTTCATAGTCCCAGTAGCGGCGCAGATAGAGCAGCGGCGCATCCGCGGGCCCGCCCCGCACCAGCGGCTGGCCCTGGTCGGGCGCGCTCGCGGCCACGCGCACCAGCGGGCTTTGCGCCAGCGCCTGCAGCCAGGGCGCGAGCCGCGTGGGCAGCTGCGCCCAGAGCGCATTGAGCCCCTCCTGCGCCTCGGCCGGCCAGGCCAGCACATCATTCGGGGCGGTGACCAGCGTGGCCAGCGGCAGGCAGCTATGGCCGCGGCCTTCCATCTGCACCAGCACCGCCGTGGCGACCAGCAGCGCGGGCGCGGCATGCGGGTCCTGCGCGGCAATGAAGCGCGCCAGCGCGGTATCGAGATGGCGCAGCAGGCCTTGCTCGCTCCAGTCGCGCAAGGTGTGCAACACCTCGGCAGTGGTGGCAGAAGCGGCCGGCGGTGGTGTCGCCGGTTCCGGCTCCGCGTCGGCAAATAGATCTAAGGTCAGATTGTCGACGGGTCTCATGGCAGTTCGGCTTCCATCGCGAGATCGGGTGCATCGAGCAGCGCGCCCAGCGCATCCAGCAGCGGCAGTGACGGCGGCACGATATGCATGCCCTGGGCCGTGCCGTCGATGCCGCGCACAAAGAAGTACAGCGCGCCGCCCAGATGCTGCTGCGGATCGTAGCCGTCGCCGAGCCGGCTTTGCAGCAACCGGTGCAGCGCCAGCAGATAGAGCGCGGCCTGCACGTCGTAGCGGTGGGCGGCCATGGCTTCGCTCAGCGCGCGGTCGTCATAGGCGGCGGCGTCGCGGCCCAGGAAGTTGGTCTTGTAATCGAGCACCCAGTAGCGGCCGCCCTGCTCGAACACCAGATCGGCAAAGCCCATCAGCATGCCGTGCAGCTGGCGCGCGGGCAGCGCGGGCCGCGCCACGCCGGGCAGCAGATGCTGCTGGCACAGCCTGTCGATCTCGGGCGCGGGCAGGCGCTGCGCGGGCAGCCAGAATTCCATTTCGGGCAGCACCTGGTCCAGCCCCGACAGCGGCACGCCCAGCGGCGCCAGCGGGTGGTGCACCACGGCCGTGAGCCACTGCACGAGATCGGCGCCCTGGGCCGTGCGGCCCGCGCGCTCGCTGCGCTGCAGCAGGCGCTGGGCCAGCGGCCCGCTGCCGTCGGCCTCGAGCGCGAAGTCCTCGCCGGCCAGCCATTCGAGTTCGTCATGCACCCAGTTGCCTATGACCGGGCCTTTCATGAAGCGGTGCCAGACCGCGCCCTGCGTGGGCGTGGCGGACACGGCCGGCAAAGGCGCGTCGGATTCCATGGGCCGCTCATCGTCGGCGGGCTGCTGCTGGGCCACGGGCGATACCGGCAGCGTGGGCGCGGCCAGCGCGCGCACCAGCGAGGAGAAGCTGCCTATGCCCCAGCGCCGGTCGAACTGCGCGCCATAGGCCGGCGCGTCAAGCAGCGGCGGCGGCGCTTCGCGCGCCAGCAGCAGGCTGCGCCCGGGCATGCCCTGCACCGACTGCCAGGGCAGTGGCTGCGCCGCCAGCAGCGACTGCCAGTCCTCGGGCGTGCGCTCCTGCGGGCCGGCCAGCGTATAGCCGGTGGCGCTCTTGTGGTTGATGCTGGTCGTGGCCTTGCTGCGCGCGGCCTGCAGCATGGGCAGGCCCAGCCACAGCGCATGGCGCGCGCGCGTCAGCGCCACATACAGCAGGCGCAGATCTTCGCGCAGGCGCTCCGCGTCGGCCTGGGCCAGCTCGGCGTCGTCATAGTCCAGGCGCAGCGCGCGCCCGCCTTCTGGCTGGGGCAGGCTCACGAAGCGGTCCATGCGGCGATTGATCTCGCGGAAGCTGCAGGCAAACGGCAGGAACACCAGCGGATATTCCAGGCCCTTGCTCTTGTGCACGGTCACGACCTTGACCAGATCGGCATCGCTTTCGAGCCGCACGATCTGCTCGTCGCTGTGGCTGCCTTCGCCCGCGCACTGCATGCCGAGCCAGCGTATCAGCGCATGTTCGCCTTCGAGTTGGGCGCTGGCGCTCTGCAGCAGTTCCGCCAGATGCAGGTAGTTGGTCAATTGGCGTTCGCCACCGGTCTCGGTGAGCCAGCGTGCGGGCAGATCGAACTGGTGCAGCGTCTGGCGCAGCATGGCCAGCACGCCCTGGGTCTGCCAGACGGTCTGCAGCGCGCGCAGCTGCTCGCAGCGCGCGTCGAACGCCTCGTCGTCGGCCGCGAGCCAGCCGAGTTCGTCGAGCGACAGATCGAGCAGCCGCGTCGCCAGGCCGGCGCGCACCGCACGCGCATCGCGCGGCGCGGCCACGGCGCCCAGCCACAGCACCAGATCCTGCGCCTCGCTGCCGGCAAACACCGATTCGTTGTCGGACAGATAGACCGAGGCCACGCCGCGCGCGCCCAGCTCGCGGCGCACCGAGCGCGCCTCGCTGCCGGTGCGCACCAGCACCGCGATATCGGCCGGGCGCAGCCGCGCGAACGGTTGTCCGGGGGCGGCAAAGCCGGCTGCGGGGTCGTTGAGCCATTGCACGATCTGCTCGGCGCAGCGCGCGGCAAAAGCCCGCTGCGCGCGCTTGGCGGTCTGCAGGGGCTCGAGCTCGACTTGCAGCTGCAGCGCCGGCACCGGGCCGCTGGCGGCCTGAAACACTTCCTTGCGGCCCTGGGCGCGCACCGGTTCGAAGGGCAGTGGGTTGTCCGCGGCATCCGGCCGGCGGAACATGAACGCGCCCGCGCCCTCACGCTGCTCGGCCTGGCCGAACCAGTGGTTGACGGCATCGACCAGGGCCTGGGTCGAGCGGTAGTTGGTGTCCAGCACATAGTGGCGCCCGGCCGTGGCCGCGCGCGCCTGCAGGTAGCTGTAGATGTCGGCGCCGCGAAAGCCGTAGATCGACTGCTTGGGATCGCCGATCAGCAGCAGCGCCGTCGCCGGGTCATTGTCCGCCGTGCGGTAGATGCGCTCGAACAGCCGGTATTGCAGCGGCGAGGTGTCCTGGAATTCGTCGATCAGCGCCACCGGGTATTGCGCCTGGATGCGCGCGCACAGCGCCGCGCCGTTGTCGCCCGCGAGCGCGCGGTCCAGCCGCTGCAGCAGATCGGCAAAGCCGAACGTGCCCTGCTGGCGTTTGAGCTGGGCCAGGCGTTCGAGCACGCGCGCCGCGGCATGCAGGCGCAGCCGGCTGCCCAGCTGCGGCAGCTGCGCCAGATCGGCCAGCAGTTGCTGCAGCGCCTCGAAGCCCGCAGGCACGGCCAGCGAGGGCGCCGCCTTTTTACGCGCTTCCAGAAGACCGTCAGGGCTGAGCCGGTGACGTGCCGCCGGAGTCAACGTCAACTCGACCTGCAACGGATCAGCCGCCCAGTCGATCACGCTTTGCAGCCAGCCGCGGTAGTTGCTGGGCTTGAGTTTGCGTCCATCCCAATGCGCGCCCGGCGCTTCGGCCTGCGCATCCAGCCAATCCAGCAGCGCTTGCGCCTGCGCGCCCCAGCCCCGGGCGAGTTCGGTCAGTGCGCTGTCGCGCTCGGCCTGCGCGGCCTGCACGGCATCGGCCAGGCTGCCCGCGCCCGATGCCGGGTCCACGGCCTGGTTCAGCAGGCTGCGCATGTCCTGCAGCAGCGCATCGAGCCCGCTCCAGACGCCCAGCACCGCCTCCAGCGGCGCGCCATCGAGCGGATAGCACTGCTGGCGCCAATAGTCCTGCACGGCTTCGCGGCGCAGCTGCTCCTCGTCGGCGGCGAGCTCCTCGTCAAACAGATTGCCGCTGTCGAACGCATGTTCGCGCAGCATGCGCTGGCACCAGGCGTCGATGGTGAACACCGCGGCGTCGTCCATGGCTTCGGCGGCCATGGCCAGGCGCCAGGCGGCCTGGCTGCGCGCCTGGCCTTCGGGGTAATCGGCCAGCAGGCCTTGCAGCAGCTGGTCGTGCGGCGCGGGCGCACTTTCACCGCGAAAGCATTGCACGGCCTCGGTCAGGCGCGCGCGGATGCGGTCGGACAGCTCGCGCGTCGCGGCGCGCGTGAAGGTCATGACCAGGATCTCGGACGGCACCAGCGCGCGCGGGTGCGCGTTCTCGCCGCCATGGCCCAGCACCAGGCGCAGATAGAGCGCCGCAATGGTCCAGGTCTTGCCCGTGCCGGCGCTGGCCTCGATCAGGCGACTGCCCCACAGCGGGAAGTCGTGTGCATTCAATACATGGCTCATGCCTGCTCCAGCGACGAGAGATAGACCACCGGGGCCAGCGCGCCCGGCTCCAGGATGGACACATGTTCGGCCAGCCAGGCCAGCAGCGGCGCATGCACGGCCTCGGCCAGCGGCGCAAAGCGCCCGTCGGCGAGCAAGGCCTCGAAATCGGGATAGATGCGTGCCCAGCAGGCATCGGCGACTTCACCCGCATCGGCAAAGCCATCGCCTTCGTAGACCGCCTCGACGCGCGCGAGATCCTCGCCCGCTGCTGCGCCAGCCGCCGCCGCCGCGGCCAGCGCGGTCTTGAGCGGCAGCGGCAGCGGGCTGTCCTGGCCCGACTGCCAGACCTGCAGCAGCGTCTGCAGTTGCGCCAGCGCCTCGCCCGGCGGCATGGGGCGCAGCACCAGCGTGGCGTCGCGCGCCACGACAATGCCTTGCACCGCCACGCCGCAGGCCGCGGCCACCAGGCTGCGCAGATAGGGCTGCAGCACCGATGCCGGCCGCACCTGCTTGCGGTTGTCGAGCAGCGCGCGCGCCTGCAGCTCCAGCCAGGCCGGCACCGCCTCGCCATCGCGGTCGGGCACGCGCAGGTCATCGAGCCAGTCTTCCAACACCAGCCCGTCCTGCGCGAAGTGCAGACGCTGGCGCTGCACCGGCCGGTCGAACAGATGGCGGTGGGCCAGCCACGATTGCAGCGACGGCAGCACCGTTTCCTGCAGCTCGGCGCGCTTGCGCGTGCCCAGGCCGGCCAGCGGCAGCGTGCCCGCGCGCTCGATGCGCGCCAGATGGCCGGCCACGCGCTGCTCCAGTTCGATGCCTTCGCCGGGAGCGGCTTCGATATCGGCCACGATGCGCGTCTGCAACTGCTCGATCACGCCATAGCCGGCCAGACCTTGCAGGCCGAAGGCTTCCTCGTCGAAGTTCAGTTCTGCGTCCCTGTCGAATCGCACATTGAGCCGCTGGCGGAAGAACGCCTGCGCCGGGTGGCGCACAAAGCGCTGCAGCTGTGCCAGCGTCAGCGGCACCTCGACATCGGGCACGAAAGGCGCAAGCGCGGGCACGGCCGTGGCTTGGTCGCGCAGCAGATGCGCCGCGCGCCACTCGCGCGCATAGGTGCGCAGCGGTGAGTCGGGCGTGAAATAGCGCCGGCTGAACGGCTGCAGCGGGTGCTGGAAGCTGCGCTGGGCGAGCAGGCTGTCCTGCGCGCCGTCATCGCCGGTCCAGCCCGCGGCCAGATAGTCGCGCAGCTGCGAGACCAGCACCGAGGGCGGCTGCTCGCTGTTGTCACGCACGCTGCGCCCGGCCCAGCTGATGTACAGCATGCGCCGCGCCGACAGCAGCGCTTCGAGCATCAGCTGGCGATCGTCGTCGCGGCGCGCGCGGTCGCCGGCGCGCAGCTGGCCCGGCAGCGCCATCAGATCGAAATCGCTGCGCAGCGCGCGGCGCGGATAGTCGCCGTCGTTCATGCCCAGCAGGCACACGACTTCAAACGGAATCGCGCGCATCGGCATCAAGGTGCAGAACGTCACGCCGCCGGCGCGAAAACGGCTGTCGACCGAAGGCTGCTGCACGATGTCGAGCCAGGCCTGCTGGGCCACGACCAGCTCCACCTTGTCGTCGAAGCCGCCCAGCGCACAGGCTTCAAGCCAGGTCGACAGCGCGCCGTCGAGCGCGGCCAGCAGCGCGCGGTCGCTGTCCGTCTCAGCGGCGAAAAAATCGGCGAGCAGCTGGCGAAAGCGCTGCGCCCAGCACCTGGGATCGCAGGCGTCGCTGGCCAGCGCCCACCAGGCCAGCAGGCGCTCGAGCAGCGTGGCCAGCTGGCCCGCGAGCTCGGCGCCCAGGCCGCCGACTTCCGTGTACGGCTCGATGCGCGCCAGGCCCGCGGCGTCGTCGCCCTCGGAGCCGTCGACAGCGCCGCTGCCGCTGGCAAAGCCCAGCAACATGCGGTGCAGGCCGAACCAGGCGCTGTTCTGTTCGCCGCAGGCCTCGAGCCCGAGCGCGCCGCGCTGCTCGGCATTGAGCCCCCAGCGTATGCCCGCGCCGGCCATCCAGGCGCTGAGCTGGGGCAGGTCCTCGGCCTGGAGACCGAAGCGCGCGGCCACGGCGGGCACGTCCAGCAGGTCGCGCAGCTCGCTCAGCCGGCAGCGCTGGCGCGGCAGGCGCAGCAGCCATTGCAGCGCCGCGACCAGCGGGTTGTTGTCGCTGGCGCTCAGGTCGGCGATGTCGAACGGAATATGCCGCGCGTCAAACCGGCCGTACTGGCCGAACACCGCGCGAATCGATGCCGCCACGCCTTCGATGGCCGGCACCATCACCACCACATCGCGTGGCTGCAGCGCGCGGCCATCGGGCGGCGCGGGCTGGGCCAGCAATTCCAGCAGCTGGTCGTGCAGCACTTCGAGTTCGCGCACCATGCTGTGGGCGCAGTGAAAGACGATGGAGCGGTCGCTGCGCGGCACGGCGCTGTGCGCGTGCTCGGTCAGCGGCACCATGTCGCGTATCGCCTGCTGCACCTGGGACAGCAGCGGTGCCTCGGGGTCCACGTCCTCATCAAAGATATCGATGCGCGGCAACTCGGCCGCCGCGCCTTCAGGCAGCACCGTCTCGAACGCATCGAGCTGGCGCACATAGTCGCGCGCCTGCCGCCCCCAGGACGACAGCAGCGGGTGGGCATGGGCATGCATCATGTCCAGCGGCAAGGCCGCCAGGTCACGCCCGCCTTTGAGCGGCTGGCGCCGGCGCTGCATGCGCAGCAGCTCGCGGCCATCGATGGCATCGGCCCAGTGAAAGCGGCAGGGGTTGGGCACGGCCAGCAGGATCTGGCTGTGGCGCGCCATGGCCGACAGCGTCTGCAGCATGGACAGCGGCAGATGGCTCATGCCGAACAGCACCACGCGGCGCGCAATCGGCCTGGCCAGCGGCGCGCCACTTTCCAGCGCCGCAATCACCTGGCGGTGCAGCTCGGGGCGGGTCGTCGCGCGCTCGGCTTCGCTCAAGCCCGCCAGGATGCAGCGCCACAGCCGCGGCTGCCACAGCTGCTCCTCGGGCACGGGCAGCGCCGGCTTGCCCGGCGTGGCCAGCACATCGCGCTCGGCGGCCCAGTCATCGAGCCAGTCGGCGCGATAGATCTGGTATTGGTCAAAAAGATCGGCGAGGCGTTCAGACAGCTGGAGAAGTCTTTCTGCGTCCCCTGGCGCCAGAAAGCCGGCGATGGCTTCATATCCGCCCTGGGCCGCGCATTCGGGCAGCTGGCGCATCAGCCGCCAGGTCAGCGCGGTCTTGTCCAGCGGCGACTGGCGCGGCACGGCCGCCGCGCCCAGCACCTGGCGATAGCTGCGCCACAGAAAGCGCGCCGGCAGCTCGACGCGTGCCGCGGCGCATACGCCCAGCGCCTCGGCCATGCCCATCTTGAACCACTCGGCCATGCCGTTGCTCTGCACCAGCACCACTTCCTGCTCCAAGGGCGCCAGCGGGTGGGCGCGCAGCCAGGAGAACACGGTCTCGGCCAGGGTTTCGGTGCGGTTGCCATGCAGGGCGATGAGCCCGGGCTGCAATGTAGCTGCCAACGTCTTTTCCTTGGTGGGTGCATCAGCAGAAGGGCTGTGCCAGACGTAAAGCTTAACGCGGCGAGAGGGCTTGTTGCGGGCATGCAAAAAGCCCTTGCGGCGCGGGCGGCAAGGGCTGGGGATTTTTCCTGGGGCGGGACGTTCACCCTTCGACAAGCTCAGGGCGAACGGGTGACCAACCCAGCGCGCTCGCCTCCCCGTTCGTGGTGAGCTTGCCTGCGCGGCCCGGTCGAACCATGAACGCCCTGCCCTCAAAACAAATCAGTTGATATCTATCTTCGCCCCCTGCCGAATCAAGTTGCGCAACTTCTCCGTCTCCTGCGCCAGAAACTTGCCAAACGCTTCGGGCGTGGAAGTCGTCACCTGCATACCGGTCTTGGCGATCTGCGCCTTGAGCTCAGGGTCCTTGAGCACCTCGCGCATATCGGCATTGATCTTCGCCACGATGTCATCGGGCACGCCCGCGGGCGCGAGCAGGCCGAACCAGCTGCCGGCAACGAAGTCCATGCCCAGCTCCTTGAAGGTCGGCAGCTCCGGCGCGTCGGGGTGGCGCTTGGGCGCGGCAATCGCCACCGCGGTGACCGAGCCGCGCTGCACTTGCGGATAGGACGACATGCCATCGAACATGCCGTCAAACACGCCCGAGGTCAGATCGATCATCGCCGGGCCCTGGCCCTTGTAGGGCACATGGGTGAAGGGAATGCCGGCCTGGCGCGCAAACAGCTCGGCGCCGATATGCGGGCTCGAACCCGCGCCCGACGAGCCCAGCGTGAGCCCGCCCTGGGGCGCCTGGGCCTTGGCCAGCGCGATCAGGTCCGCCAGCGACTTGCCCTTGAGCTTGTTGTTGACCAGCAGGATGTTGTGCGTCGAGCCCAGCAGCGCCACGGGCCGGAACGCCGCGGGTGAATACGGCAGGTTCTTGCGCAGTTCGGGGTTGGAGGTGAAGGCATAGCTGGTGAACAGCAGCGTGTAGCCGTCGGCGGGCGCGCGGCTCACATGCTGCGTGCCGATGATGGTGCCCGCGCCGACGCGGTTCTCGACGATCACCGGCTGGCCCCACAGCGCACCGAGCTTGAGCCCGGTGACGCGTGCGAACAGGTCGGTCACGCCGCCGGCCGAGAACGGCACGACGATGGTCACGGGGCGCTTGGGAAAGGCCGCTTCCTGGGCCTGCAGCGGTGCAGCGGCGGCCAGCACGGCCGCGGCTGCCAGAAGGGTGAAAAGGCGCATTGTTGTCTCCAGTGGTTGTTGTTTTGACCTGTCTGCGGCACGCCTTGGATGTCGGCGTACGCGCTACATGACTTCCCCGCCGTTGGGCCCGAGGATCTGGCCGGTCATGTAGTCGGCATCGGCGCAGGCGAGAAACGCGACCACCGAGGCAATCTCTTCAGGCTGGGCGCGGCGGCCCAGCGGCACGCGCAGCTGCACTTCGCGCGCGTATTCGGGGTTGGCGCTGAGTTCGGCGCTCATCGGCGTCTGCACGCGGCCGGGCGCCACGGCATTGACCAGAATGTTCCACTCGGCGAATTCACGCGCCCAGGCGCGCGTCAGGCTGATGATCGCGCCCTTGGCCGCGGCATAGGCGCTGACATTGCGGTGCGTGCCATAGGCGGTGATCGAGGCGGTGTTGATGATGCGGCCGCCGCGCCGCTGCTTCATGCCGGGCAGCACCGCCTGGGTGCAGAGCATCGCGCCCTTGACGGTCACGGCCAGCATCAGGTCGATGGCGGCTTCGTCTATCTCTTCGAGCGGCCGCATGCCGCCCGGAATGCCGGCGTTGTTGACCAGGATGTCGACGGGGCCCAGTTGCTGCTGTGCGGCAGCGAACGCCTGCGAAACGCTGGCGCTGCTGGACACATCGGCAATGCAGGCCAGTGCCTGGCCGCCCGCGGCGCGCACGCGCGCCACGGTTTCCTGCGCCGCGTCGGCATGCAGGTCATTGACGATCACCGCCGCGCCGCGCGCGGCCAGCAGTTCGCAGTGGGCCCGGCCTATGCCCGAACCCGCGCCGGTGACCAGCGCGATCTTTCCCGCCAATGGTGTGTACATGGTTGCGGCCCGGCTCATGCCGCGATGCGGTGGGTGGCAGCGTTGAAATGCACCACCGGGTTGGACGGGCTGTGGCGCGAGCGCCGCACCTTGCCGACCACCAGCACATGCGTGCCCAGCTCCTGGGTCCAGACCACCTCGCACTCCATGCTGGCCAGCGCATCGGACAGCACCGGCGCCTGGCCGCCGTCGCTGCGCCAGCGTTCGTCCACGAAGCGCGCCATGCCCTGCGGCGCCTGCAGGAACTGCGCCATCACCGCGTCATGCCCTTCGCCCAGCACATTGGCGACAAAGCGGCCGCTGGCCAGCAGCGGCGCGGTGAACGACGACTGGCGGTGGGCAAAGAAACCGATCATCGGCGGCTCGGCGCAGACCGCGGTGAGGCTGGAGACAATCATGCCCGCGACCTTGTCGCCCTGGCCCGTGCTCACGGCGCAGATGCCGGCCGGCAGCGCGCGCAGCGCGGTCTTGAATTCGTCTATGGTGATCACTTCTTCCTGATCGCCATGGCTGATATGGGCGCGCACCTGGCCTTGTTCGTCGACCCAGCCATTGCGCTGCGCATAGTCGAGCATGCGCGCAAAGCCCTCTTCCCATTCGGGCTCGCCCGCATGGCCGCTGACATAGCGCAGCACCGAGGGCGCGAGCCGCACATGGGTGTCGCTCTCGCGCTGGCCGATGCGGCTGATCGCGCGCTCCACGGCCTCGGCCGGCTGGGGGTCGATCAGCACATCGAGCCGCTTGAAATCCATGGGCTCGCGCAGGGACAGGGTCCCGGAATCGGACAGATGAAAGCGCATGTTGTCTCCTTAAGCAGCTTAGGCGGCCGTGGCCACGCTCAGTTCGCCCACTTCCTTGCGGATCGCGGGAATGATGCGTTCGCCCCAGAGTTCGATCTGGCGCAGCATGGTCTTCTGGTCGAAATCGCCCAGCTGCGTCTGCAGCGCGATGTGCTTGGGGCGCAGGATGCTGATTTCCTCGAGCATCTTGTCTATCACCTGGTTGATCGAGCCCACGGGCAGATTGGCGCGCATCTGGTCGAAGCTCATGTCGGTGGGCGAGGGCTCTTCCTGCACCATGTAGCCGTCGGCACTCTGCGCGCGGCGGAACTTGAGGCTTTCGGAGATGCGGCGCTGGAAGCGCGCGTTGTCGAGGTAGGAGTCGACTTCGGCGCGGTTGTCCGACGCATAGGCGCAGCGCAGGAAGCCGAACTTCACATCGCGGTCCAGGTCCTTGCCGTTGTCCTCGGCGACCTTGTCCAGGCGCGCGCGCAGGCTGGTGATGGCATCGTTGCCATTGAGCAGCGCGGTGACGAACAGGTTGTGGTTCTCGCGCACGCCGCGGCCCAGCACCGTGGGGTTGCCCGAGGTGACCCACAGCGGCGGCATGGGGTTTTGCACGCAGCGCACGGCGATCGAGCTGGGCGGCACATCGAGGTGCTTGCCGTGGTATTCGAAGATGCGCTCGCCCAGGCCCTTGGGAATGATGTCGAGGAACTCGTTGAAGATCTCGCCCGATTCGGCGATCTTCACGCCGAAGCGCTCGAACTCGAACTCCTGGTAGCCCGAGCCCACGCCCAGATCGAGCCGGCCGTTGGACACCGTGTCGACAAAACCGACTTCGGCCAGGAAGCGCGCGGGGTGGTACAGCGGCAGGATGCAGACGGCCGTGCCCAGGCGGATGCGGCTGGTCTTGGCGGCCACATGGGCCACGGTCATCAGCGGCGAGGGCGACAGCGAGTAGTTGTTGAAGTGGTGTTCGGCGTACCAGGCATTGTGGAAGCCAGCCTGTTCGGCGACCACGGTCTGTTCAATCGAGTTCTGGATCACCTGCTGCGAACTCTGGTGATAACCACGTTGCTGAGCGAGGATAAATACGCCGAATTCCATGGTGTTGCTTCCTTGTTTTGATAGGTGTGAATCGATAAATGATTCTAGGAAGCGATGGCGCCGGCTGGAATGCATGAAAATCGAGGTTCTGTCCTGCGGATATTGGAGAAGTCATGGATCGGCTGCGTGCTATGGAGTTTTTTCTCTCGGTTTCAAAAACCAGGAACTTTTCAACCACGGCACGTGATTTCGGGGTTTCGGCAACAGCGGTTTCACGGCTGATCACCGATTTCGAGGCGGCGCTCGACGTGAAGCTGCTTTTGCGCTCCACGCGCCAGATCGTGCTCACCGAATCGGGCGAGGAATATGCGCGCCAGCTCGAAGGCATTCTGTGGAACATCCATGCCGCGCATGCCAACATCACCGCCATCCGCGAGGCGCCCAAGGGCCTGCTGCGCGTGCACTCGCGCATGATGTTCGGGCTGGGCGTGCTGCCGCCGCTGATCGCCCGCTTTCGCCGCCTGCACCGCGACATCCACATCGAGCTGATCCTGTCGGAGACGCCCTCCGACCTGCGGCGCGACCAGATCGACGTCGACTTCCGCATCTCGCCGCCGGTCGAAGCCGGCGTCAAGCGGCGCATCCTGTTTCGCAGTGAGCGCTTCCTCGTGGCTTCGCCCGCCTATCTTGCGGATCGCGAGCGGCCCGCCACCCCCGCCGACCTCGCGCAGCACGACTGCCTGGCCTATCTGCGTCCCGGCGGCGAGATCGTCTGGCACTTCAGCCAGGATGGACAGATCGAGGACCTGCCCTTCCAGCCGCGTCATGCAAGCAACAACGGCATGGCGCTGCTGGAGATGGCGCGCCTGGGCGAAGGCATTGCGCTGCTGGACGACTACACCGTGCACGCCGACCTCGAGCGCGGCAGCCTGGTGCGGCTGCTGCCCGACTACCAGGTCACCAACACCACCTACGAGGAAGGCATGTACGCCACCATCCTCGACACGCCCATGGTGCCGGCCAAGCTGCGGCTGTTCCTGGACTTTGTCATCGAGCATGTCTCGGGCGAAAGCAACCGCTTCATCGCGCTGCGCGACGAAACTCCGTCTTCGGCGGATCAGGTCGGCGGCTGAATCCGGCACTGCGGCCGGGGCGCGCCGCGCCGGCCCAGGCCGCGCACGCGCAGCACGCGGCCGTCGAGCGGGCCGCTGGCGCTGAGCCGGCCGCTGTCGGAAATCGAGGTCACATAGAGCTCATCGAGCGCCGGGCCGCCAAAGCATAGCGAGCTGGGATGGGCCAGTGGCAGCCGCAGGCGCTGGCCCGGCCGGCCTTGCGCGTCAAAGCGCACGATCTCGCCCGTATTCACCATCGCGCTCCACAGGCCACCTTCGTCATCGAAGCAGCAGCCATCGGGCGCCGAGCCCAGCGGCTGGGTGTCGGCAAACAAGGCCCGGCGCCACGGGCCGTCGCCGGGCGGCGCATAGACATGGATGCGCCGCGCCGCGCTGTCGCTGACGAAGATGCGGCCATCGACGGGGTGCTGGACCGGGCCGTTGACCACGCCATAGCCCTGGTCCACACGCTCCATGCGACCCGTTGTGTCGATGCGGTACAGCCCGCCCAGCGGCGCCTCGCCCGGGCCGCGCAGCGTATGCATGGTGCCTACGCAGAAGCTGCCATCGGCCAGCGCTGCGCCATCGTTGAGCCGCAGCTGCGGGTGCTGCTCCTCGAGCCGGCCCAGGGTCTGCATGCGGCCGGTCGCGGGGTCCAGCAGCACCACGCTTTCGCGCAGCGCCACCAGCATGCGGCCATCGTGGTTGAGCGCGAACGAGCCCAGCGGCGCGGGCAGTTCCAGCCGCTGCTGTTCTTCGCCCCGCGCATCGAGCGCGACCAGCAGGCCACCCCGGCTGTCGATCAGCCACAGCCACTGGCGCGCCGCATCCCAGACCGGGCATTCGCCCAGGCGCGTGTGCAGCGTGCCAAACGCCTGGATCTCGGAACGGGAAGCGGGGGAATCGGACATGGAGGGGGAGCGGAGAAGAAACGGCGCAGCGGCGCGCAAGGCAAGCGATTGCGTTCATCTTACGAGGGGAACGCGGCCTGACTCCGTACGTTTTCGCAGAACACATCCAACGATTTGGCGGGGACTGATTTGCCCGGATCGTCCCTAGAATTTCTCTGCGCCCCCCATGTAGAGGGCTCGGGTTTACCCGAATACCAGGAGACAAACTTGAATGCCACCGATTTTCCGCGCCGCGCTGCGGATACTCCCCAATTCTGTCCGGCAAATGCCCTGCTTAATCAAGTGGAGGTGAACCATGGCTGAAAAAAGCGTGCTTTTTGAAGTCAAGGACAAAGTGGCGCTGGTGACGCTCAATCGCCCACCCGTCAATGCCCTGAGCCGTGCCATGCGCCGTGAAATCGTCGCGATATTCGACGATATTTCCGCGCGTGACGATATTCGCTGCGCGATATTGACGGGCCAGGGCTCGGTTTTCTGCGCCGGCGCGGATTTGAAGGACCGCCCCGACGCCGATATTCCCGGCGATTTTCTCGAACACAACCGCATCACGCGCGAAACCGGCAATGCGATACGCGAATGCGCCAAGCCGGTGATTGCCGCGATCAACGGCGCGGCGCTGGGCGCGGGCCTGGGTCTGGCCGCGGCCTGCGACATCCTCTACGCCTCGGACAACGCCACCTTCGGCATGCCCGAGATCAATGTGGGCCTGGCCGGTGGCGCCTCCATGCTGCGCACGCTGTTCGGCCGCTCCACCGCACGCCGCATGTTCTTCACCGGCCAGCGCCTCACGGCCGCCGAGCTGCTGCAGCGCAATGTGATCGAAGCCGTGCTGACGCCCGAGGAACTGCTGCCCGTGGCCATGAAGCTCGCGCACGAGATCGCCGCCAAGGCACCGCTGGCCGTGATCTACGCCAAGCGCGCGGCCAACATGGTCGATGTGATGCCCCAGCGCGATGCCTACCGCTTCGAGCAGGAGTTCACCATGACGCTGTCGCGCACCGAAGATGCGCGCGAGGCCCGCATGGCGTTTCTCGAGAAGCGCGAACCGCAATTCAAGGGACGCTGAGCCATGAGCGATTACCAGACACCCGCCCCGGGGGCCGGGATGGACGACTTTTTCCTGGCGCGCGGCATTGCGGTGATCGGCGCCTCGGCCGAAGCCACCAAGATCGGCGGCCGCCCGGTGCATCTGCTGCGCCGCCATGGCTATGCGGGCGCGATCTATCCCATCAACCCCAAGGGCGGCGAGATCCAGGGCCTGCCGGCCTATTCCAGCCTCGCGGACACGCCCACCGCGCCCGAACTGGCGCTGATTGCCGTGCCCGCATCCCACGCCGTGCAGGCAGTGCAGGACTGCGCCGCGCGCGGCGTGCGTGCCGTGGTCGTGCTGTCTTCGGGCTTTGCCGAAGCCGGTGACGAAGGCGCGGCCTGGCAGGCCCAGATGCGCGCCATCGCGCTGCGCCACGGCATGCGCCTGCTGGGCCCGAACTGCCTGGGCACGGTGGCCGTGGCCGAGCGCGCCATAGGCTCGTTCTCGGTCGCACTCGAAGACTATTTCCCCCAGGCGGGCGCCGTGGGCATCGTCTCGCAGTCGGGCAATATCGGCAGCTACACCTTGCAGCTGCTGGTGCAGCGCGGCGTGGGCATCAGCCGCATGGTGACCACGGGCAACGAAGCCGAAGTCGATCTCGCCGACGGCATTGCCGCGCTGGCGCGTGACCCGGCGACGCGCGTGATTCTGTGCTGCATGGAAACCTGCCGCGATGGCGAGCGCCTCACGCAGGCACTGGCGATTGCACGTGAACACCAGACCCCCGTGGTGGTTCTCAAGATCGGCGCGACCGAGCAAGGCCAGGCCGCGGCGGCCTCGCATACCGGCGCGCTCGCGGGCTCGGACGCGGTGATCGACGCCGTGCTGCGCCGCCATGGCGCGCTGCGCGTGCGCTCGCATGAGGATCTGGTGGAAATCGGCCAGGCCTTGAGCCAGCTGCTGCCCGACAGCCTGCCGCGCAAGCCCGCGGTGACGCTGGTCGCGGCCTCGGGCGGCTTCGGCATCATGATGGCCGATGCGATGAGCGACGCCGGCCTGGCGCTGCCCGCGCTGGCCGATGCCACGCGCGAACGCATCCACAAGGTGCTGCCCGGCGCCAGCACCAACAACCCGGTCGATGCCTCGGCGCAGATCTCCAGCCGCCCCGACATCCTGTTCGAGGTGCTGTCCGCGCTCCAGGAAGACCCGGGCGAAGCCACGACCGTGCTGTTCCTTTCGCTGGGTCTGTACAGCAGCCGGCTGCGCGACATCTATCTGCAGGCGCTGGCCCAGCTGCGCGCGGCCTATCCGCAGCGTCCGCTGATCATCATCAGCCGCGGCCCGGCCGACGCCGTGGTGCAGATCCAGGCGCTGGGCATTCCTGTGTTCTCCAGCATCGACGCCGCGGCGCGCGGCATCGCCGCGCTGGTGCGCATGGCCGCGCTGCAGGACGCCGCGCAGTTGCAGGCAGCACCGCTGCCGGCGGCGGCCAAGACCAGCGCCAGGGCCCGCCTGCCCGAAGACACCTTCCGCAATGAATACGCGGCCAAGCAGGTGCTGATTGCCGCCGGCTTCGAAGTGCCGCGCGAACTGCGCGTGGCCGATGCCGAGGCCGCCGTGCAGGCCGCCGAGGCGCTGGGCTACCCGGTGGTGCTGAAGATTCTTTCCGAAGACATTGCGCACAAGACCGAAGCCGGCGGCGTGGCGCTGAATCTGGCCGATGCCGAGGCGGTGCGCGCGGCCGCGGCACGCATCTTTGAAAGCGTGGCCCGCCATGCACCCGATGCCCGCCTGGACGGCCTGCTGGTCGCGCCCATGCTGCGCGGCGGCACCGAGCTGATCGCGGGCATCTCGCGCGATCCGGTGTTCGGCCCCGTGGTCATGGTCGGCATGGGCGGCATCTATGCCGAAGTGCTGCGCGATGTCGCGGTACAGCCCGCGCCCGTGAGCGAGGACCAGGCCATGGCCATGATCCGTTCGCTGCGTCTGTTCCCGCTGCTCGACGGCGCACGCGGCCAGGCACCGGCCGATGTCGCCGCGGCGGCGCGTGCCGTGGCGCGCCTGTCCGAATTCGCCTGCAGCCACCGCGACCAGGTCGCGGAAATCGATCTCAACCCCATCCTCGTGCGCCCGCAAGGCCAAGGCATTGCCATCCTCGACGCGCTGATGGTGGCCCGCACCCCCGAACCCGAGAGCGCCCATGCACAATGACCTCGACCCGGCCCAGCTCCCCGTGAGCGCCGATCTGGCCCGCTACCGTGGCCATGCCCGCGACTGGCTGGCCAGCCACCTGCCAGCTTATATGCGCGGCGACAGCCTCGACTACCGCGCACCCACGCTGCAGGAAAGCAGCGCCTGGGAGGCCGACATGCACCAGGCCGGCCTGGCCGGCATGACCTGGCCCAAGGTCTACGGCGGCCATGGTTTGAGCCTGCGCGAACATCTGGTCGTGAACCAGGAAGTCGGCCGCCTGCTGATGCCCGACAGCGTCAGCTCCATCGGCAAGGAACTCGCCGGCCCCATCATCATGGCTGTGGGCACGGAAGCCCAGAAACAAAGCTTCCTGGCCAATATCCTGGCCATGCGCGAGTTCTGGTGCCAGGGCTTTTCCGAACCCGATGCGGGCTCGGATCTGGCCCGGCTGCGCACCAAGGCCGTGCTCGAAGGCGACCAGTGGCGCATCAACGGCCAGAAGATCTGGACCAGCGGCGCGGCCAAGGCGCATTACTGCCTGCTGCTGGCGCGCACCGGCAGCGTTGCCGACCGCCACCGCGGCCTGCTGATGTTTGCCGTGCCCATGGACACGCCGGGCATACGCATCGTTCCCATCAAGTCCATCGACGGCAAGGATTCGTTTGCCGAAGTGTTCTTCGACGACGTGGTCGTGCCCGACAGCGCCCGCCTGGGCGCGCCCGACGAGGGCTGGGCCGCGGCGCTCAAGGTGCTGGGCATAGAGCGCGCGACCAACCGCATGTACCGGCCCTGGCGCTTCGAAGCCGAGCTGGGCTTTCTGGTGCGCGCGCTGCGCTCCGACCCCCAGCTCGCGCGCCAGCTCGAAGACGGCGGCGTGCAGCGCCGCATCGGTGAACTGCTGGCCGAGATCGACGGCCTCAAGGGCCTGGTCGAGCGCTCGGTCGATCAGATCATGCAGGGCCAGGTGGTGGGCGCGCGCGGCTCGCTGACCAAGCTGTTCTGGTCGGAATGCCACCAGTCGTTTGCCGGCTTCGCGCTGTCCCAGGTGAGCCAGATCGGCCCGCAGTCCAGCCCGCTGGCCCGGCGCGCGCGCAAGGTCTTCACCCAGGCCTACCTGTTCTCGCGCGCCGAGACCATCTACGCCGGCACCTCCGAAGTCCAGCTCGATCTGATCGCGCAACGCATTCTGCATCTGCCCCGGGAGCAATGACATGACCCAAGAAGAACCAGGGCTGCGCCCCGAAGAATTCGGCGAGGCCGCCGAGGCCGCCATTACCGACGCGCTGGGCCGCCCCGTCGACGCCCATGCAAACGTGCTGGCCGCGGCCGGCCTGTTCGGCGTCTGCGCGCCCGAGGGCGATGGCGGCATGGACCTGCCGCTGGCCTTTGCCGTGCCCGTGGTGCAGGCCGCGGGCAAGCTGCGCCTGCGCTTTGCGCTGGCCGAGCAGATAGCTCTCGCGCGCCACCTGCCCGATGCGGCGCTGCGTGCGGCCCTCGTTGACGGCAGCCGCCAGGCGACCATTGCCGCGCAAGGCCGGCTGGGCGATGCCTGGGTCGGCCATGCGCGCCAGGCCCAGCAGGCCGACTGGCTGCTGCTGCGCGCGGCGCAGGGCGAAGGCGCGGTACTGGTCGATCTCGCGGGCACGCCGCGCGAACTCGACCCCGCGCTCGATCCCGAAGAACCGTCGGCCTGGCTGGATCTGTCGCAAGCCAAGGTCCTGGCCGAAATCGATGCCGCCACGGCCGCCGCGCTGTGGCATGACCTGGATCTGCTGTTCGCCGCCAGTGCCCATGGCGCGGCCGATGGTGCGCTGCTGGCCGCCGTCGAGCACACCGGCACGCGCGTGCAGTTCGGCGCGCCGCTGGCCACGCGCCAGGCCGTGCGCCACTGGCTGGCGCGCATGAAGCTGTTCCACGAGGCCAGCGGCGCGGCCATCTACCACGCGCTGCGCGTCGATCCTGCGGAGCCCGCGCGCCCGCCCGAGGCGCGCGCCGCACGCAGCGCGCTGACGCTCAATCTGCAGCATTCGGCGTTCATCATCGAAAAGGCCATGCACCTGCACGGGGGCATGGGCTTCACCTGGGAGCTGCCGCTGCACCGCGCACTGCGCAGCGTGCGCACGCTCGATGCCGCCTGCGGCGCGGGTGCGCTCGCGCGCCAGTTGGGACAAGACTTCATCAATGCACAGGAGGCCGCATGAGCAGCGCCAAACTCGACTTGCAGGACCGCGTGGCCCTGATCACCGGCGCCGGCAACGGCATAGGCCGTGAAACCGCACGCCAGATGGCCGCACGCGGCGCCGTCGTCGGCGTCAACGATCTCAAGCCCGAATTCGTCAGCGCCGTCGTCGATGAAATCCGCGCCGCGGGCGGCCGCGCCTTTGGCGTGGTGAAGAACATCTCCACGCGCGAAGGCATTCATGCGGCCGTGGAACAGGCGCGCAGCGAAGGCGGGCGCTTCGACATCCTGGTCAACAACGCCGCCTGGGTGCGCTACCAGGCCGTGCCCGACATCCAGGCCGACACCATGGACCGCATGCTCGATGTCGGCTTCAAGGCCGTGATCTGGGGCATTCAGGCCGCGACCGCGGCCATGGACGCCGAGCGCGGCGGTGCCATCGTCAACGTGGCCTCGACGGCCGCGCTGCGCTCGGCGCCCAACTCGCTGGTCTACTCGGGCATCAAGTCGGGCATCCTGGGCATCACGCGCGCGGCCGCGGCCGAACTCGGCGCGCAGCGCATCCGCGTCAACGCCGTCTGCCCCTCGGCCGTGCCCACCGAAGGCACGCAGCGCAACCGCAACGCCGAGCGCGACGCGGCACGCATCGCCGCCACGCCCATGGGCCGGCTGGGCACGGTCGAAGACATCGCGCGCACCATCTGCTTCCTGGCCAGCGACGACGCCGGCTTTGTCACCGCCCAAGGCCTGGCCGTCGATGGCGGCGTGACCTTCACCAATCTCTGAACATGGCAGGCACCGTACTCATCACCGGCGCCGCGGGCGGCATTGGCCGCGCCACGGCGCTGCGCCTGGCGCGCGCCGGCTGGCACTGCGTGCTGGTCGATGCCGATGGCGGCGCGCTCGAACGCCTGCAGGCCGAATGGCCCGCAGCCGCGCCCAAGCCGCTGGCCCTGGTCGCCGATCTCACCGACGCGGCGCGCATCGCCGCGCTGGGCGCGCAGCTGCCGCCGCTCGATGCGCTGATCAACAACGCCGGCATGTCCGCCGGTGGCGCCGAAGTGCTGGCCGGTGCCGACGATGGCGCGGCCCAGCGGCTGCTGGCGCTCAATCTGGAGGCGCCGGCGCGCATGGTGCAGGTCTGCACGCCGCATCTGCGCGCGGGCGCCCGCATCGTCAATGTGGCCTCGGGTGCAGGCCTGCGCGCGATTCCCTGGCGCGGCCTCTACAGCGCCAGCAAGGCCGGCGTCATTGCCCAGACCCGGGCGCTTGCCGCCGCGCGGCCCGACTGGAGCGTGAGCGCGCTGTCGCCGGGCTTTGTGCGTACCGAACTTGTGCAGCGGCTCATCGACAGCCAGCGCCTGGATCTGCCGCAGGTGCTGTCGCGCATTCCGCTGGCGCGCATGGCCGAACCCGAAGACATGGCCGAAGCGCTGGCGTTTCTCGTGGGACCCGGCGCGCGGCCCTGCGCGGGCCAGCTGCTGGTGCTCGATGGCGGCTCGTCCATCTATGGCGGCAGCCAGCCCCTGCCACCGGCGCAGTTGCCGGCGCTGCCGCTCGATACGCCGCGCGCGCTGCAATCCACCGCCGTCGATCCCGCCGACTGGCAGGCCGCGCTGGCGCAGTTGCCCGCCGGTGAAGCCACTGGCGAGAAGTATTCGGCCGTGATCGATGGCCGAGGCTTGCAGGCGCCTGCGGGCGGCCTGCTCGCCGCCGTGCTGGAAGCCGCGCGCGCCTTTCGCGCACAGCATGCGCGCCAGGCCAGCCTGACGCTGCTGCTGCCACCCGCCCCCGCGGCCATTGACTGGCAGCTTGCCGGCGATCACGCCGCAGCGCGCATGGCCCTGCAAACGTTGGCCGCCGAATGGGGCGCGCTGGGCCTGCGCATCAACGCGCTGATGACGGGCTGCACCCCAGCCGATTGCCTGCCGCTGCTGGACTACCTCAGCGGCGCGCGCGCCCAGTTCCTGACGGGTCAGATGCTGTATGCCGGCACCGGCTCCAGGGCCGGACCTGAAGGGCCATGATGCAGCCCGCGGCCCGTTCCTGAGACATACCACAACACCAAGGAGACAAGTCATGATCAATACGCCCATCACCCGCCGCACCCTGCTTGCCGGCTCGGCCCTCATGGCCTTGCAGGCCCATGCCAGCACCGCCCCGGCCAACTGGCCCGCGCGCCCCATCCGCCTGGTCGTGCCCGGCCCACCGGGCTCGGGCATGGACATCTTCGGCCGCCTGCTGGCCGTGCAGCTGCAGGAAGGCCTGCGCCAGACCGTGGTCGTCGACAACAAGCCCGGCGCCAACAGCCTGATCGGCACCGACAACGTCGCCAAGGCCCAGCCCGACGGCTATACGCTGCTGCTGTCGCCGTCGTCGGCAATCGCGATCAACCCCATCATCCAGGCCAAGATGCCCTACGACACCGAGAAGGACCTGCTGCCCGTGGCCCAGGTCGGCTCGGCCGGCGTGCTGCTCGTGGCCCATCCCTCGACGGGCTTCAAGAACCTGGGCGACCTGGTGCGCCATGTGAAGGCCAACCCCAACAAGCTGGTCTACGGCTCCTGGGGCAGCGGCTCGACCGGCCATCTGGCGATGGAAGGCATCAAGGCGCATTACGGCCTGACCATGGAACATGTGCCGTTCAAGGGCGTGGCGCCGCTGGTGACCGATCTGCTGGGCAACAACATCTCGGTCGGCTTCACCGACATCGCCTCGCCCGTGCCGCATATCCGCGCCGGCAAGCTCAACGCCCTGGGCTGCACCGGCTCGGCGCGCGGCCCGGCCCTGCCCGAAGTCACGACGCTCTACGAGCAGGGCTTTCGCTTCGACATGAACGGCTGGTATGGCGTGTTTGCCCCGGCCGGCACGCCCACCGAAATCGTCCAGCGCCTGAACCAGGAAATCAACCGCATCCTGGCGACCGACGATGTGATCCAGAAGTTCGCGCTGCAGAACATGGCCAAGCCACCCATCAAGAGCGTGGAGCAGTTTGCCACGACGGTAAAGCAGGACGTGGCGATCTGGCAGAACCTGGCAAAGGTGGCGAAGTTGCGCGTGGATTAACAGCACCCCCTGAGCCGCTGCGCGGCGGGGCCGCCCCGGCTTCCCCCTCTCATCCTTCGGTGGAGGGGGGCGCCCGGCTAGGGATGGCACCATCGCTGCGGGGGGGGCCGCCTAGGTGCGGCCCTTGCTCGGTGCCCCTGAGTTGGGTCGCGCCAGTATCTTGACGCGCCCCAAAGAAGATTTCCTGCATTGCATATGCACATTTCTTCCTTGGCGCAGGCCCCGCGCGCGCGTAGATTCAGCAAGACCAGCGATCCGGATTCCCCGGGTCTGCTGGTCTTCTTCATTTCCCAGCCGCGCGCACGCGCCTTCTCCCCATGTCCACCCCCTTCTTCTCCCCGGTCTCCGCTCCCACGCTGCGCGCCTGGCTCAATGACGGCGCGGAAATCGCGCTGCTCGATGTGCGCGAAGCCGGCCAGTTTGGCGAAGGCCACCCGTTCTTTGCGATTCCCGCGGCCTACAGCCAGCTGGAAAAGGACGTGCCGCGCCTGGTGCCGCGCCGCGACGCGCGCGTGGTGCTGCTCGATGCCGGCGACGGCGTGGCCGAGCGCGCCGCCGCGCGCCTGGCGGCCCTGAATTACACCCAGCTGCATGTGCTCGACGGCGGCGCCCCCGCCTGGGCCGCGGCCGGCTATGTGCTGTTCCAGGGCGTGAACCTGCCGTCCAAGACCTTTGGCGAACTCGTCGAGCACGCGTTCGACACGCCGCGCCTGTCGGCGCAGGAGCTGCAGCGCCGCCAGCAGGCCGGCGAGCCACTGGTGCTGCTCGACGGCCGCACGCTGGGCGAACACCGCAAGATGACGATTCCGGGCGCCACGCCCGTGCCCAACGGCGAACTCGCGCTGCGCTGGCATGCACTTGCGCCCGATCCAAGCACGCCCATCGTCGTGCACTGCGCGGGCCGCACGCGCAGCATCATCGGCGCGCAGATCCTGCGCAGCCTGGGCGTGCCCAACCCGGTGATCGCGCTGGAAAACGGCACCCAGGGCTGGGCTTTGGCCGGCCAGCAGCTCGAGCATGGCAGCACGCGCCGCGATCCGACTTCGGGCGAGGCGCGCCCTCAGGACCAGGCCGCGGCCGCGGCGCTGGCCGCCGAACTCGGCGTGCCCGAACTCCATGCGAGCCAGGCCCAGGCCTGGATAGACGACCGCACGCGCACCACCTATGTGCTCGATGTGCGCAGCGCCGAGGAGTTTGCCGCCGGCACGCTCACCGGTGCGCGCCACGCGCCCGGCGGCCAGCTGCTGCAGGCCACCGACCAGAGCATCGCCGTGCGCCACAGCCGCGTGCTGCTGCTTGACGACGAAGCCGTGCGCGCACCGGTCGTGGCCAGCTGGCTCTGGCGCCTGGGCTATGAAACGGCCACCGTCGAGGGCGGCATTCGCGCGCCACTGCGCCTGCCGGCCCAAGCCGCGCCCGTTGCATCCGCGGCAGCGCCGCTGGCGCCGCAGGACTTGGCCGCCTGGGTCGATCAGCATGCGCCGCTGCTGGTCGATATCCAGCCCTCGCTGTCCTATCGCCAAAAGCATGCCGCGGGCGCGCTCTGGTCGGTGCGCCCACGCCTGGCCGCCCAGGTCCAGGCCGCGGCAGGCGTTGGCCAGGCCGTACTGCTGCTCGCACCCGACGCCGCCAGCGCCGCCCTGGCCCTCAGCGAACTGCCGCAGCGCAGCGTGCAATGGGCGCTAGCCGCCGACTGGCAAGCCGCAGGCCTGCCCGTGGAAAGCACGCCCGGCCTCCCTGCCGACAGCGACGCCATCGACTATCTGTTCTTTGTGCACGACCGCCACGACGGCAACCTCGACGCCGCGCGCCGCTATCTGGCCTGGGAAACCGGCCTGATCGCGCAATGCGCGCCCGATGAGCTTGCGGGGTTCAGGCTGCCGGCCTGACAGGAGGCGCCCTAGCGCGTTGCCCGCATATCGTTCATCGATAAGCTTTGTTGTCGCCATGCCCGGGCTGTCAGAAGATAAAGCCTAACCGCACTTTTCATCTGCCCACCATGCGCCAACATTCTGCTTACTCCCGCTCCATTGCCCGGCCGCTGACCGGCGTGGCCGCCGCCCTCACCTTGCTGGCCGGCACGGCCCATGCCGATGCCACGCTCGACAAGATCAAGCAGCGCGGCAAGGTCACCATCGGCGTGCTGGTCAATGGCGGCCCGTTCGGCTCCATCGACCCCAACACCCAGCAGCTGGTCGGCTGGAACCCCGAACTCGCGCGCGCCGTGGCCAAGGGCCTGGGCGTCGAGGCCGATCTGGTGCAGGTGCAGACGGCGACGCGCGTGCAGTTCCTGCAGGCCGGCAAGGTCGATCTGCTGATTGCCTCGATGGAACTCAACCCCGACCGCGCCGAGATCCTGGGCTATGCGCCCACGCCGTTCTACCGCGTGGGCGGGGCAGCCGCGGTGCGCAAGGACAGCGGCATCACGCAATGGGCCGACCTGCGCGGCAAGCCGGTCTGCGTGTCCCAGGGCAGCAGCTTCGCCAAGCCGCTGAGCACCGAATACGGCGCCCAGGTGCAGGGCTACAAGAGCTCGTCGGATTCGCTGCTCGCGCTGCGCGGCGGCAACTGCGTCGCGGCCGTGCATGACAGCACGCTGATCCATCCGCTGGTGAACAAGAACCCCGAATGGTCGCAATACGCCGCGCCCATCGCCAGCGAAATCCTGCCCGCTCCGTCGGTGGTCTGGACGCGCAAGGGCGAGGCCGACACCATTGCCGCTGTCGACAAGGTGGTGCAGGAATGGCACCGCAGCGGCTGGCTGATAGCCGCCGAGAAGCGCGTCGGCATCGCCCCGGCCAACCCCTTTCTGGTCGAGCAGCAGGCCAAGCTGAAAACCGCCGCGCGCTGAAAGTCGAGCAACCGCCATGAGCGACAACCTGATGGTTCAGGGCGTGCAGGCGCTCAAGGCGCTGGGCCTGAACTATGCCTTCGTGCTGGACGACATGGAACGCCAGGCGTTCGTGCGCGGCCTGGGCGTGTCGCTGCAGCTGTGCCTGCTGACGATTCCCGGCAGCCTGGTGGTCGGCGTGCTGCTCGCGGCCATGCTGACGTCGGGCCGCGCCTGGCTGGCGCATCCCGCGCGTGCGTTTGTTGAAGTCACGCGCAACACGCCGACGCTGGTGCAGCTGTACTGCGCCTTTCTGGTGCTCAACATGCTGATCACGCAGCAGCTGCGCGACTGGGGCGCGGGGCCGAATCCGCTCACGCCCTTCATCTGGGTGGTGATCGTGGTCTCGCTGCACAAGGGCGTGTTCCATGCCGAGGCGCTGCGCGCCGGCATAGAAAGCGTGCCCGCGACCACGCTCGAAGCCGCGCGTTCGCTGGGCTTTTCGCGGCGCCAGTTGCTGTTGCGCGTGCAGCTGCCGCTGGCCCTGCGCTTTGCCCTGCCCTCGCTGGTCAACAACCTGGTCGATCTGGTGAAGATGACCGCCGTGGCCTCGGCGATTGCCGTGGGCGACGTGACCTATCAATCGATCATGATCTGGACGCAGCGCGACAATGTGCTCGAACTGCTGCTGCTGATCCTGCTGTGGTTCGGCCTGCTGACCTGGCTGCTGAGCCTGGCGGGCCGCTGGCTGGAACAACGTCTGAGGATGCCCGGCTATGGCCAATGATGCCGCCCTGCCCCGTGCCCTGCCGCTGTGGCGCGGCAGCGCGCTGCGCAATCCCTGGCTGATCGCCGGCCTGGCGCTGCTGGCGCTGCTGACTTTCTGGAGCGCCACCGGCACCACGCCCGTGGCCGTCACGCTGCTGTGGAAATGGCTGCCCGCGTTGCTGCGCGGCCTGCTGGTCAATATCGAGATCAGCGTGCTGGCCGTGGCGCTGGGCACCGTCGTGGGCCTGGTGGTCGGCGCGCTGCTGCTCTCGCCTTCGGCCATCGTGCGCCGCATCGCGCGCCTCTATGTGCAGGCGTTTCGCAATGCGCCGGTGCTGGTGCTGATCTACTTCACTACCTATGTGTTTCCGTTCGAAGTGCATATCGTGCAGTGGAGCTTTGCCTTCCCCGACTGGCTCAAGGTGGTGCTGGGGCTGGCGCTGCCGACCAGCGCCAACGTCGCCGAGATCTTCCGCGGCGCGATCCAGTCGATTCCCAGCGCGCAGTGGGAGGCCGCGCAGTCGCTGGCCTTCAGGCGCCGCGAGATCTTCCGCCTGATCGTGCTGCCCCAGTGCCTGCGGCGCATGCTGCCGCCCTGGATGAACCTCTACGCCAGCATCACCATGAGCACCTCGCTGGCCTCGCTGGTGGGCGTGCACGATGTGGTCGACATGGCGCAGATCGCCAGCAACACCGTGGTGCGCACCGACTTCACCATCCTGGTCTATTTCACGCTGCTGGCGCTGTTCTTCGCCTACTGCTATCCGATTGCCCGCGCCACGCGCGCCCTGGAGCGACGCCATGAACGCCACTGATTCCTTTCTGCGCACGCCCGCGGCCCACGCTGCCGAGGCGCCACTGGTGCAACTCCAGGACGTGCATCTGTCCTTTGGCGACAACCAGGTGCTGCAGGGCATCAACGTCGAAGTGCGGCGCGGCCAGGCGGTGTCCATCATCGGGCCCTCGGGCTCGGGCAAGTCGACCATACTGCGCTGCATCACCGGCCTGCTGCGGCCGCAGGCCGGCCAGATCAGCGTGGGCGATACGCGCGTCGACACGCTGCGCACCGAAGCCGAGCTGATCGCCCTGCGCAAGCGCGTGGGCTTCGTGTTCCAGCAATACAACCTGTTCCCGCACCTCACGGTGCTGCAGAACCTGGTGATCGCGCCCACGCGCGTGGTTGGCCGCAGCCGCGCCGTGGCCGAGCGCGATGCGCGCGCGCTGCTGGAAAAAGTGCGGCTTGCGCACAAGGCCGAGGCCTACCCCGGCGAGCTGTCGGGCGGCCAGCAGCAGCGCGTGGCGATCGCGCGCGCGCTGGCCATGCAGCCCGAGCTGATCCTGTTCGACGAAGTCACCTCGGCGCTCGACCCCGAGACCGTGGGCGAGGTGCTCACGGTGATACGCGACCTGGTCAAGGAAGGCATGACCTGCGTGCTGGTCACGCACGAGATGCGCTTTGCCGAGGAGATCAGCGACCAGGTCTATTTCACCGAAGCCGGCCGCATCGTCGAGCACGGCCCGGTCGACCAGATCTTCGGCGCGCCGCGCAGCGAGCGCACGCGCCAGTTCCTGCAGCGCGCCCTGGGCGAAGGTCCGCGCGTGCGCCCGGCTCCGCCGGCGGAAAACCTGCGCTTCAACCAGTTGCGTTTCGCCCTGTAAATCATTTCAAGAGGCCCACCATGACCACCACCACTTCCCTTTCCGAGCAGCGCCGCGCCGCGGTCGCCGCCACCCTCGCCGATGTGCGCCAGCTGACGGCCGATGGCGCTCCCGACCGCGCCGCGCTGGCCGCCGTCACCGCGCGCCTCGAAGCCCTGGCCGCGCAGCGCGAACTGTTCACGCGCGCCGACTTCCCGCCACCGGACGCCGGCCAGGGCGTGGGCGCCTCGACACGCTACCGCCTCAACGCCGAAGACGGCGACGAAGGCCTGGCGCTGTACCTGAATTCCATCCTGCCGGGCAAGACCACGCAGCCGCACAACCACACGACCTGGGCCGTGATCGTCGCCGTCGAGGGCGAGGAAGTGAACCGCCTCTACGACCGCACCGACGACCGCAGCAATCCCGCGCAGGCGCAGATCCACCTGGCGCGCGAATTCACCGTGCAGCCCGGCGCCTCGATTGCCTTCCTGCCTGACGACGTGCACAGCATCCATGTGGTGGGCGGGTCGCCGACGCTGCATTTCCACCTCTACGGCAAGCCGCTGGAACGCCTCACGGGCCGCATCGGCATCGATGCCGAAACCGGTGCGATCACCAACTACAACGCCACCCAGTTCCAGCCCAGCAAGGTGGCCGCATGAGCAGCAACCAACCCTCTGCGCGCACCGGCCGCGCCACCCGCCTGCTGCATGCGGGCGCGCCCGCGCTGCGCGGCGGCTCGGGCCCGGTCAACGTGCCCGTGGTGCGCACCAGCACCGTGCGCTTCGAAAGCAGCGCCGCCTACGCCGACCTGCACCACCGCCGCAGCGCGGGCGAGCGCCTGGCCACCTATGGCCGCCACGGCCTCGACACCCACCGCGCGCTCGAGGACGCGGTGACCGCGCTTGAAGGCGGCCACCGCGCGTTTCTCACGCCCTCGGGCCTGTCGGCCATCACGCTGGTGCTGGTGGCGCTGCTGTCGCCGGGCGACCATGCGCTGGTCGCCGACAGCGTCTACTCGCCCGTGCGCCGCGTCGACGACACGCTGCTGCAGCGCCTGGGAATCACGCTCGAATATTTCTCGCCCTCGCAGGACGACCTGGCCACCAGGATACGGCCCGACACCAAGCTGATCTATCTGGAGTCGCCGAGCTCGCTGCTCTACGAGGTGCTGGATCTGCCCAAGCTCAGCGCAGTGGCGCGCGCGCATGGCATTCCCGTCGCCACCGACAACACATGGGGCGCGGGCTGGTTCTACCAGCCGCTGGCGCTGGGCGCAAATATCTCCATTCACGCCGCGACCAAGTACATCTCGGGCCACTCGGACGTGATGCAGGGCATCGTGGTCACCGACTCCGAGGCGCTGTCCGCGAAGATCGCCAGCGCGCATGAAGCCCTGGGCCTGACCGTGGGCGCCGACGACGCCTATCTCGCGCTGCGCGGCCTGCGCACGCTGCCCGTGCGCCTGGCCCAGCACCAGCGCCATGCGACCCAGGTCGCCGAGTGGCTGCTCGATCAGCCCCAGGTCAGCCGCGTGTTCTATCCCGCGCTGCCGTCCGATCCCGGCCATGCGCTGTGGAAGCGCGACTTCAGCGGCGCCAACGGCCTGGTGTCGTTTGCGTTCGAGGAAGGCGTAGCCGCGCGCGCCGGCGAGCAATTCATCGATGCGCTGCGCTTCTTCGGCATTGGCGCCTCCTGGGGCGGCTATGAAAGCCTGGCCCTGGTGGCCGCGCCCGAGCGCGTGCGCGAGCACAGTTTCTGGGCCGGCACGCAGCCGGTCGTGCGTCTGCATATCGGGCTGGAAGATCCGCAGGATTTGATCGGCGATCTGGCGCAGGCGTTTGCGCGGGTGGCGCAAAGCGCAGAACTCGCCATGGCCTAAGCCCCGACACCGCCAACAACAACAACGGCGCCCCAAGGCGCCGTTGTTGTCTGCCATGTCGCAGCGGCCCATCCCCTGGCCGCTGCGTCCCCCCATCACCCAGCCACTGGCAGCAACTGGATTCCCGTCGTTCCTTCGCGTTCGAGCTGCGCCACCAGGCCCAGCTCCCAATCCAGATACTGCTGGAAGCCGGCGTTGCGCAGCGCCAGATCATGGTGGGCATAAGGGCTGTACCAGTGGTCGTCATCACCGGTCAGCACGCCCTCGGCGCCCTGCGCCACGGGCAGCCCGGCGGCGACCCAGGCGGCCGTGCCGCCCGCGATCGCGCGCACATCGCGCCCGGTGCGCTCCGCGAGTGCGGCCGCCACGCTGCGTGCCAGCACGCCATCGGGCGAATGCAGCAGCACGGTCTGCGCTTCGGGCAGCTCGGCCAGAAAGGACTCGAGGCGGTCCGGCACGGCAAAGCGCGCGCCCGCAATGTGCTGCTTCTCGAAGGCCGCGCGGCGATCGATGTCGAACACGCTGGCCTGGCCGGCCTGCAGCAGCGCCTGCGCCTGCTGCGGCGACACCAGCTTGGCGGGCGCATGCAGGGCCAGCAGGCGCACCGGCTCGGCGCCGATTTCCAGCGTCGGCAGGGCCGGCGGGGTGTACAGGAACACCTCGTAGCCGCCAAGCTGGGCCAGCCAGGCGCCGGTGGTCAGCGCACGCACGCCGTCCCAGTCGGCCAGCACGATGCGCGCACCGCGCGCCGCCGCGTATTCATCCGTGGCCTGCACCAGCTGGCCGCCCGGCGCCCAACGCCAGCCCGGCAGATGGCCGGCTTCGTATTCCTGCGCGGTGCGTACATCGAAGCGGTACAGCGTGCGCTCGTTGGCCTCGGCTTCGAAGCGCGCGAGTTCGGCGTCGTCGATGCGCTGCACGCCTGCGCGCTGCGCCACATCGGCCGCACGTTCACGCGCCTTCGCCAGCGTGGCGGGCGCGGGTTCGGGGAAGGTCGCGCCGCGGCCATGGGCCAGCGTGCGGCCTGTCAGCAGCCAGTCCATGGTGCCGTTGCGCAGCGAGGCCACGCGATTCGGAATGCCGGCGTCGATCAGCGTCTGCGCGCCGACGATGCTGCGCGTGCGGCCCGCGCAGTTCACCACCACAAAGGTTTCGGGATCGGGCGCGATCTCGCCGATGCGGTAGACCAGCTCGGCGCCCGGCAGGCTGTGCGCGAACGGCAGGCTGAACGCGGCGAATTCCTCGGGCGTGCGGCTGTCGACGACGACGATGTTGTCGCCACGCTCGACGCGCTCTTGCAGCTCGTCGGAGGTGATCCAGGGCGTGTGCTTCTCGTGTTCGATGACTTCGCCAAACGCCTTGCTGGGCACGTTCGTGCCGCTGAAGATCTCCAGGCCTGCGGCGGCCCAGCCCTCGGTGCCGCCTTCGAGCACCGACACATTGCGCCAGCCCAGGCGCGCCAGCTTGGCCGCGGCCTGGTGCGACAGCGACTCGTTGCCATCGACCAGCACGATGCGCGTGCCGCGGCGCGGCACCAGGCGATCGATCAGCAATTCCAGGCGCCACAGCGGCGCCGATGCGGCAAACAGGATATGGCGGTGGGCAAACACGCCGGTCTCGCGCACGTCGAGCACGGCGATCTCTTCGCCATCGAACAGCGCGGCCTTGAGCGACTGCGGCGAGATCAGCGGATGCAGGATGGATTTGGGCGGGCCGAAGGTGCGGAACGTGCCGCCGTCCGCGCTTTCAAACACCACGCGTCCGGGCAGGCGATCGATGGCCAGGCCATAGAAATGCAGGTGCAGGCCGGGCTCGTCGCCGATCAGCTCGATGGTGTGCACATCGGTGGGCGACAGCACCACGGACACGCCGGGCGTCACATCGACGCTGCGCTCGGCGGTGAGCGTGTCGCGCGTTGCGTCCGGGGTCTTGTCGCGGCGGAAAAACACATTGCGCTCGTTGCCCGTCACACCGGCAATGATGGCCCAGGTCGTGTGGTCGTGCGGCGGCTGGGACTTGCCCGGCAGGCCGGTCGAAAGATACAGCGCATAGCGGCCACCGGCATCCTCGCTCAGGCGATAGATCTGCGCCGGGTTCTGCGCCGACACCGGGAAATGTTCCGCAGCGAACAGCGCGCGCTGCGTGCCCAGGCGTTCGAGCAGCGTGGCCACGGCACGCAGCTGTTCGGGCGTGGCGCGCTCGGGGTCGGGCACCAGGCGGCGCGCCTGGGCAATGAAGTCCGCCACGGCAGCGGTGCGGCGGCTGGCGACATCGCTGCCGCTGAAATCGAGGGAAACATGGGTCTGGGTCATCGGGGTCTCCGGGGAATTGCCACCACGTTACGCAGCCGCGCGCGCCAGGCCAACGAAGAAAACCGCAGATCGTTAGCTGAAAAGCTTCGTTCACACGCCGCGCCGCGGCCCACAAGATTCAGCCCATTCCTTCTTTGCCGCCGAGCCGCCACATGACCACCAAACGTTTCTTCCTGCGCACCCTGGCGTCGGCAATCGCACTCACCGCCGCCGGTGGCGCCGCATTGCATGTTTCCTCGCTGCATGCCGCCACCGACAAGGCCAGCAGCTTTCCCAACAAGCCGGTGCGCATCATCGTGCCCGTGGCCCCGGGCGGCAGCGCCGACAAGCTGACGCGCACGCTGGGCGAGCGCCTGTCCGTGCTGTGGGGCCAGACGGTGATCGTCGAGAACATCGCCGGCGCCAGCGGCACCATCGGCGCCGGCAAGGTCGCCAAGGCCGCGCCCGATGGCTATACGCTGCTGCAGCAGGGCGAAGGCCTGATGCTCAACGGCATCCTGTTCCGCGATCTGCCCTACGACACGGCGCGCGCCTTCGCGCCCGTCGTCAAGGCCGTGGTCAACCCGCAGGTGCTGGTGGTCAATCCCGGCACCGGCATCAACACGCTGGGTGACTACCTGGCGCGCGCCAAGGCCCAGCCCGAAAGCATCAGTCTGGCGCTGCCCGGCAATGGCGGCATCGCCCATGTGGCGCATGAAATCCTGGCCCAGGAAACCGGCGCCAAGGTCAACTACATCCCTTATCCCGGCGGCGGCCCGGCGGCCGTCGACGTGATTGCCGGCCATACCAACGCCACGCTGATCACGCTCGCCGCGGTGACCGAATATGTGCGCGCCGGCAAGCTGCGCGCGCTGGCCGTGACCACCAGCTACCGCTCGCCAGCGCTGCCCAACGTGCCCACCGTGGCCGAAGCCGCGCAGCTGCCGAACTTCTCGGTCGAAAGCTGGCAGGGCTACTTCGCTCCGGCCGGCACGCCGCCGGCCATCGTGCAGAAGATCAACCGCGACATCAACCAGGTGCTGCAGCAGCCCGAAGTGCGCGCCCAGCTCGAGGCCCAGGGCTTCAAGGTCGCGGGGGGCTCGTCAGCCGATCTGGCCAAGAGCCTGCAAAGCGAACAGCCGCGTTACGCCCAGGCCATCAAGACCGCCGGCCTGGCGATTCGCTGAACGGGTTTCAGGCCAACTTCGCCGTGACCAGCAGCTTCTGCAGATCCTCGAGCGACACCGGCTTGAGCAGGCGGGAATCAAAGCCCGAGAAATCCGGCCGGCCGATGCGCTCGTCTTCGGCGCCGTAACCGGTCACGGCCGTGGCGTAGATGTCCTTGCCGCCCGGCAGGTCGCGCAGCGCGCGCAGCACGCTCGGGCCGTCCATGTCGGGCATGCCGATATCCAGGAACACCGCACGCGGCTTTTCCTGGATCGCCAGCTGCAGCGCCGTGCGCCCGTCATAAGCGGTGCTCACGCGATAGCCCAGCAGGCGCAGGATTTCGGCCAGGCTGTCGGCGGCATCGCGGTTGTCGTCCACCACCAGCATGCGCACCGCCAGGTTGGAATCGAGCTGCGGGTTGGCTTCATCGGCGACCCCGGTCTTGAGGATGGCCCCCGGCAACTCGAAACTGAAGACGCTGCCCTGGCCCACGCCCGGGCTGCGCGCCGAGATCGAGCCACCATGCATTTCGACCAGCGAGCGCGCCAGCGACAGCCCTATGCCCAGGCCCGACTGGCGCGATGCCGCCAGGCCATCGCCTTGCGAGAACAGCTCGAAGATGCTTTCCAGCGCCAGCGGCGAGATGCCTTCGCCGTTGTCCGCGACATCGACATGCAGCCGGCCCGCGTCGACGCGCGCCGCCAGCGAGATCGTGCCGCCCACGGGCGTGAACTTGGTGGCGTTGCTCAGCAGGTTCTGCAATACCTGCGCCAGCCGCGTCTCGTCGGCATTCACCCACAGGTCCTCGGCCGGCACGACCAGCTTGAACTGCTGCGAGCGCGCGTCCATGCCAGGGCGCGTGGCCTCGATCGCGCGAGCAACCACCTTGTTGAAGGAAATCAGCTCCGGCTTGATGCGGATCTTGCCGCTGGTCAGGCGCCCCGCATCGAGCAGGTCATCGACCAGGCGCGTCAGGTGCGACAGTTGGCGATCGATCATGTCGCGGCTGGTGCGCACCGTGGTGCTGGGCGCGGGCTCGAGCTGCAGGATGGACACCGCGTTGCGGATCGGCGCCAGCGGATTGCGCAGCTCGTGCGCCAGCATGGCGATGAACTCGTTCATCTGCCGCGACGAATGCTCCAGCTCGCGCAGGCGGCGGCTTTCGGTCATGTCGCGCGTGACCTTGGCAAAGCCCAGGTGGTAGCCGTCGGCGCCCCACATCGGCACCATCACGATATTCGCCCAGAAGGTCGAGCCGTCCTTGCGCACGCGCCAGCCTTCCTCCTCGGTGCGCCCGCGCTGCAGGCAGTCGCGCAGTTCCTTGGCGGGCAGTCCCTGCGCCACGTCCTCGCTGCGAAAGAACATGCTGTAGTGCTTGCCGACGACTTCCGCCGCGGCATAGCCCTTGATCAGCTCGGCGCCGCTGTTCCAGCTCTGGATGCGGCCCATGGGGTCCAGCATGTAGATCGCATAGTCGCGCACGCCTTCGATCAGCAACCGGAAACGCTCCTCGCTCTGGCGCAGCGCCTCTTCCTGCAGGCGGCGCTCGGTCAGGTCGCGCGTGACCTTGCCGAAGCCGGTGACCGTGCCATCCGGGTCGCGCAGCGCGGTGATCACCACGTTCGCCCAGAACATGCTGCCGTCCTTGCGCACGCGCCAGCCTTCGTCCTCATAGGTGCCGCGCTGCGCGGCCAGCCGCAGTTCTTGGTCGGGCCACATCTTCTGCTTGGCGGGCTCGGGATAGAAAAGCGAGAAATGCCGGCCTATGACTTCGTCGGCGCTGTAACCCTTGAGCCGCGCCGCGCCGGCGTTCCACGACATCACGATGCCCGAGGGATCCAGCATGAAAATGCCGTAGTCCTGGACAGCCTCCACCAGCAGCCGAAACCGGTCCGCGTTGAATTCCTCGGTTTTTATTTGTTGCACTATGAGGTCTTCGTGTGTTTTTTCGGCGGTCCACAGGCACAATGGATGAACGCACGTGTAAGGAATATTGTGGACCAGCTGACAGTCTATGTCGTCGACGACTCCAAGGATGCCGCCGACTCCCTGGCGACTTTGCTGGGCCTGATGGGCCATCGCGCATGGCCATTCTATGGCGGCGAAGAGGCGCTGACGCACGCCCAGCACGAAACTCCGCACTGCGTGATGCTGGACATCAACATGGCCGGCATGGACGGCCTGGAACTCGCGCGCCGCTTTCGCGAGCAGTTCGGCGACGATGTCATCCTGGTGGCCATCACCGGCTCGCCCGCCGACGACCCGCGCGTCAAGGCCACTTTCGTCACCGTAGACCACTACTTCCAGAAGCCCGTGACGCTGGAGCAGATCCAGAAGCTGTTTCCTGCCTGATCACCTGGCCGGCGGCCTGCGCATGCGCAGCCTCCATCGGCGGCATGGCAGAGCTCAGCGTCACATCGAGCCGGTTGTAGGGAATGCTGATGGCCGCGCCATCGAGGGCCGTTAGCATGCGCGCCAGCAGATCGCTGCGCAGCATGACCCAGCCGTCCTGGTCATGGGTCCAGACACGCACCGAGAAGTTGAGTCCGCTGTCGCCATAGCCGGTCATCGCGACCACGGGCGCCGGCATCTCGGCAACACCCGGTGTCTGCACGGCCGCAGCCCGCAGCAAGGCGACCACCTGGCCAGGATCGGCGCCATAGGCCACGCTGACCGGCACCTCCACGCGCCGGTTGCGGTCGTACATGGTCCAGTTGCTCAGGTTGCCGTTGAGCAGTTGCCCGTTGGGCACAACCACATCCGCGCCCTCGAAGGTGCGAATCACGGTGGCGCGCAAGCCTATGCCGCGCACCGTGCCCGAAATGCCGGCCACGTCGACCACATCGCCGGGCTGTATCGGCCGCTCGAACATCAGCACCAGGCCCGAGACGAAGTTGTTGACCACGTTCTGCAGCCCGAACCCTATGCCCACGCCCAGCGCGCCGAACACCAGCGTCAGCTGGCTGACCTTGAACCCCGCGGCCGACAGCGCGATCAGCAGGCCCACCAGCAGCACGCCGTAATAGCTCAGCGAGGCAATGCTGTTGCCCGCGCCGCGCGGCAGGCCCGCACGGCCCGGAAGCTCATCGCGCAGCAGGCGGCGCACGGCACGCGCGGCCCACAGCGCGAGCCAGGCAGAAAACGCGAACGTCAGCATATCGCCCAGATGAATCGACACCTCGCCCGCATTGATGCCGAACGCCAGCACGGTGGTGCTCGCGTCATGCAGGGGACGCATCACGCGAAACCGGTCCATGCTGTAGATCAGCCAGCCTATGCCCGCGGCCAGCAGCAGCACTCTTGTGCAGGCCGTCTGCACCAGCGCGCCATGTTCGCGCACCAGCCGCCTGTGGACCAGTTCGGGCTGACCGAACAAGGCGCGCAGCAGGCCCAGGCAGGCGTTCACACCCGCATAGAGCAGCAAGGCCATGTAGCCGCTGTCGATCACACCGCTGGTCAACGTCTCGGCAAGAGACACATTGCCCACGACGTTGGCGATCGCCGCAGCCGCCAGCAGACACAGCACGGCCCAGGCCAAGGCGCGTACCGTGGTTCTGAGCCGCAGGCCCGCGCCCGCGGGGGCCTGCGGCGGGCGCGCCGTGCGCTGCAGCAGCCAGACGGTCAGGCCCAGCGCCAGCGCGTTGAGCCCCAGCAGATACAGGCGGTACCAGCCCTTGTCGACGGGCACGGCCACGCCCACGCGGTCCAGCACATACAGCACCACGGCCACATAGGGCCAGGCGCCGAGCGCGCGCAGCGTGCCCGCCGGCAGCAGGCGCAGCGCCGGCACCAAGGCCAGCAGCAGCACGAACTCCTGCACCAGCAAGGGCGCATCCGCCTCCAAGGCCAGCACGGCCAGCACGGCCAGCAGCGACAGCAGCAGCCATGCCGACAGCGGCCGGCGCAACGCCAGCGTTGCAGCGGCCGGCGCGCCATCGCCCGCGGGCAGCGCATGCCGGCTGCGCACCACCAGCCAGACGATGAGGGGCAGCAGCAACAGCTGCACCACCTGCAGCGCGCGCTGATTGCCGGTGTCCGCGGCGTTGTAGTCGATCGCGAACTGCCGCTCTATGTCCAGCCCGCGGTCCATTTGCAGCCGCGGCGACGGCGCTCCCGCATCGGCCTTCTCCAGCCCCTGCCACAGCGCGGGCGCGTCCTTGCGCAGCAGCCCGCGGTCGATCGCGGTGATGGCGGCGGCCACATCGTTGCCGCCCGCATCGATGCGCGCCTTGAGTTCGCTGGCCTGCTGCATCAGCTCGAACTGCCGTGACAGCGCCACACCCAGCGCGGCCTCGGCCGCATCGATGCCGCCGAGCATGCCATCCACGCGCTCGGCCAGCACCGCCGGCAGGCCTTCGAGCAGGCCCTGGGCGCGCGTCGCGGACCACGCCGCGCGGCGCTGCGCCAGATAGAGCGCGCTGTCGGCATAGGGCGCGAACGCGCGGCGCGCCTCGGCTTCCCAGCGTTACTGGCGGCGGACGTCGAACTGCCAGTGCCGCGCCAGGCTCTCCAGGCGCATGACGGGCAGCTCGCGCAGCGCCAGGCCCGCGGCGTTGTGCAGTTTGGCGTCCACGGGCGCGGCGATGGCGTCGAGCGCCGCCTGCAGCGGTGCCAGCGGATCGGGGGCGGCCAGCAAACGCCTGGCGCGATCCACGCGCTGCTGGTCGTCGTCGGCGCGCGCCAGAATGTCCTGCAGCGCGATCGGCTGGACTGCGGACGCCGACACCGCGGCGTCACCGGGTGGCTTGCCGCCCTGGGACTGGGCCGTCGCGAAGCCAACGCCGACAGCAAAGATCATTGCCGCGAGCGCGCGCGTTGCGAGAAGCCGGAGAAATTGCTTGTGCATGACGCTATCGTCGGAGCACCCCCCACCCGTTGGCAAGCCCCCGCATGCTTGCAGGGCTTGCGCCGCCTGGTCAGAACCGGTATTTGACGTTCAACGCCACGCTGCGCGGCGTGCCGTAGTTGCCCGAATTCCACCAGTCCGACACCGAGGCGATGTACTTCTTGTCAAACAGATTGTTGACGTTCAGCGTGGCGGACAGCTGCGGGTTGAACTCGTAGCGCGCCATCAGGCCGGCGACGGCATACGGCTTCTGCTCCCAGTACAGGTCGCGGCCCAGCTGCCAGGAATTGACCGTGGAGTAGGTCTTGCTCTGCCAGTTCACGCCGCCGCCCAGCGTCAGCCGGCTCCAGTCGCCGGGCAGGCGGTAGGTGGTCCAGAGCTTGACCATGTTGCGCGCGAAAGTCGTGTTCGTGAGCGCACCGTCCGGGTTCTTGCTCTGGCTGTAGGTCCACGAAGCAGACACATTCCAGTCACGGGCCAGCGCCCCGAAGACCTCCACGTCCAGGCCCTGGGTCTTGATGCCCTTGACGGCGCGCGAAGCCCCCGTGTCTTCGGTGCCGGGCACGATGTAGCCAGGATCGGCTTCGGCCGCATTGTCCTGGCGGATCTGGTAGAGCGCCAGGGCGGTATTCAAGCGCCCGCCCAGCCAGGCGCTCTTGAGCCCCACCTCGTAGTTCGCGCCCTCGGTCGGGTCCAGCACGGCGCCATTGCGATCGCGCGCCGACTGGGGTTGGTAGATCGTGGTGTAGCTGGCGTAGACCGAATGGTCCTGGTTGATGTCGTAGACGGCGCCGGCATAGGGCGTCACCACGCCGTCTTCCGAGGTGGCGGTCAGATAGTTGCCGCCGGCCCAGGTCTCATGCAGACGGTAGTCGTGCGAAAGAATGCGCGCGCCGGTGATCAGCTTGAGCTGGTCAGTCACCTGGAAGCGCGCCGCGCCATACAGGCTGGACTGGCGCATGGTGTAGTGCGAGTTCACGCTGACCGCGCCGAAAACGCCCCTGCCTGTGCGGCCCCAGGTGAAGAGATTGGCGGCGCTGCCGCGCAGGCCGCTGGTGTCGGAATGCGATTGCATCAGCTGGTCGTATTCCTCATACGCCGCGCCCAGCACCAGCTCGTGCTGGCGTCCCAGCAGCGTGAACGGACCGCGCAGATTCACATCCACGTTGCTGTGGTCGATGTCGCCCACCCGCTTGGCCGAGCCCAGCCGCACGCCGTTGCCCGCCGTGTCATAGAAAGCGCTGTCGGAGCTCAGCGCCGTGCGCTCCTCGCGGTGTGACGTGCGTCCGCGGCTGGCCGAAAGTTTCAGCTGCCAGTCGCCGCCCAGCTGCTGCTCCAGCGTGGCGAAAGCCTTGGTCGACTCCAGGTCCAGCCGGTTGTCCCGGCTCGCGCCCGTGAAGGACACCGGCAGATCGGTGCGTGAGCCATCGCTGAACCAGAGCGGGAAACCGACATAGGAGCCCTGGCCCTTGACCTTGGTGCGCTCGTGTTCGAGTCCGGCCGTCAGACGCGTGGTACTGGTCAGGTCGGCCTCGACAACGCCATAGATCTGGCCCTTCTTGCGGCCATAGTTGTCGATGTGGCTTTCGGCATCCTGGCCGGCGGCAATCAGGCGCCCGCGCACGCTGCCCGATGCGTTGAGCGCGCTGGAGAGATCGATCACGCTGCGCTTGTCGCCCCACGAACCCAGGCTGGCCTCGGCCGAGCCCTGGAATTCGGCCGTGGGCTTCTTGCGCACCATGTTGATCGTGCCCGATGGGTCGCCCACGCCGGTCACCAGGCCGGAAGCGCCGCGCAGCACCTCGATGCGGTCGTAGAACGCCATGTCGGCCACGGTGGACGACGGCACGGCGCCGCCGCCCAGCACCTCGACAAAAGTGTTCACGCCATCGAACTGGTAGTTGCGAAACGCATAGCCGCGGGCGCTGGCGCCGCCCAGTTCGGTGCCCAGGGTATTGGTCTGCACGCCCGGCACCTGCGCCAGTGTCTGCTGGATGGTGGTCAGGCCTTGGTCTTCCATGCGCTGGCTGGTGATCACGCTCACCGATTGCGGCGTCTCGCGCTGCGTCAGCCCCAGCGGCGTGGCCGTGGTGCTGGGGCCGCGGGCGACATAGCTGCCCGTGCCCTCGGTCACGCCACCGCCCACGGCCTGGGCCGTCACGGTGACGCCCGCCAGCGTGGCCGTGGAGCCCGCCGACGCCAGCGGCCGCAGCGTGAAGGTGCCGGGCTGCGTGCTCACCGCCACCAGGCCGGTGCCCGCCAGCAGGCGTGTCAGCGCCTCGCGCGGCGACAGGCTGCCGCTCACGGCCGCGGCCTGGCGGCCTTCGACCAGCGCATCATCGAACAGCACCTGCACTTGCGTCTGGCGGCCAAAGGCACGCAGCGCGCCCAGCAGCGGCTGCGCCTGCAGCGCGAACGACAGCCGGGCCTCCTGCGCGGCCGCCGTCTGCGCCTTCGCCGCGGTGGGCGCAATGGCCATCACGGCCACGGCCGTCGACACCATCAGCGCCAGCATGTTCGGCCGCAATGCGCTGGCGCTGCCGTGCGCCGCGCGCGTGTTCCTCTCCAACCCCTGCCTCGATTGACCTTGGTGCATGACCTGCATCTCCTGAATTCCAGCCTGTGTGAGCGCGGCAGACCGGCGCAAAAGGCAGGTCTGGCGGCGGATGAATGACCGTTGGCTGGGAATCAGAAAATCGCTCTGTGTCCGTGGCTGGCAGTCCGCGGCATGGAAAATCTCCACGCCCTTGCCATGAAGAAGCGCAAAACGCCGGATTCATGGAACCCGACCATATGAAACAATTTGCATCTCAGCGCCGACTGATCAGCCAGCCGCCCGCGCTGCGCTTTTGCACTCTGACTTCGGCCACGCTGGGCAGGGCCTGCAGAAACCGCTCCGGGCTTTGCAGCGCCAGCAGGCCGGAGATCGGCAGCGACTGCAGCGCCCCACCCTCCACCTCCACCGGCTGATCGAGATAACGCGCCAGTTCGGCGGCCACTTCGGCCAGCGGCGTGCGCTTGAAATAGATCTGCCCGCTGGTCCATTCGGCGATGGTGTCCGCCGGTACCGCCAATTCCCGGCGACGCCCGCTGGCGGCATCGATGGCCAGCACCGTGCCCGGCCCCATGGCCACGACAGGCGCGTCGGTCGCCACCTTGGAGCGCACCTCGACCCGGCCTTCCTGCACCTGCACCACGAGCTCCGGCGGCGCCGCACGCACATTGAAGGCCGTGCCGACCACGCGCACCTGGTAGCTGCCGCTGTCGACGGTGAAGGGCCTGGCCGCGCCCGGCGCCACCTTGAAGAAGGCTTCGCCCTTGCCCAGCAGGCTTTCGCGTCGGCGCGGGTAGTAGCGCACCTGCAGCTGGCTGTTGGCGTTCAACGCCACCTGCGAGCCGTCGGGCAGATCGATGTACCGCAGTTCGCCGGCGCCGGTGGCGATGTCGACCGCATAACTGGCGGTGTTCTCCCAGCGCTGCCAGCCGTAGCCCAGCGTCGCCACCAGGGCGCACGCCAAAGCCGCCCCCAGCACCGGCCGGTGCAGCCAGCCCAGACGCCTGCGGTCCGCCCCGTCAGACGCGCGCGCGCGGGCCGGCGCCGCCGCTGGCCGGGCCTGTCCATATGCGGCCGGAAACATTTGCTGGAGCTGCGCCGCGTCCTGCCAGGCCCGGCCCACGCGCGCCAGCGCCGCGGCGTGCGTCGCATCCTCGGCCAGCCAGGCGTCCAGCGCGCGTTCATCGGCGCTGGTCCAGCCCGGCTGCTGGCGCCGCACATGCCAGTCACTGGCGCGATGGTTCAACGCCAGCCACTGTTCGGGCGTCAGGCCCTGCAGCCCCGTGGAAGTGGGCTTTGCGCTCATGCTCGATGCCCCGGCGCGCGTGCCGCCGCGCATTCGTCATCATTGTCTTCACTCAGCGCGGCCTGCATGGCCTGCAGGCGCTGCATCTGCTCAGCGCTGGCAAACAGCACGCGGGTCTCGCAGTAGGCCAGCGCCCGCGCCAGGTGCTTCACGGCCATGCGCAGCGAAATGCCCATCTGATCGGCGGTCTGCTGCACCGTATGGCCCTCGACCCGGTGCAGCACAAACGCCTGGCGCTGGCGCGCCGGCAGTTCCTGCAGCGCCTGATGCAGTCGGCTCAGCCGCTGGTGCTGCTCGGCAGCGTGCTCGGCCTGCAGCTCCGCCTCACATTCGTCATAGGACATGGCCTGCAGTCCCTGCGCTGCCGCGCCCTGGTGCCAGTCGCGCGCCGCCACGCTGCGCAGCGTCTGGCGCAGATAGGGTTGCTCTTCCTCCGGGCGCAGCACCCGGCCCGTGGCGGCGACGCGCACAAACACTTCCTGCGCCGCATCCTCGATCTCCGCCGTGCTGCCGAAATGCCGGCGCAACATGCGCATGACGGGAATGCGCCAGCGCACATAGAGGCTGGCGAGATGACCGCCTGCGGCCTCCTCCTGGGAAAGCAGGTCGCGCCCCATCATCTGCGCGCCTTGGGTGCACGCAGGGCGCCGCCGCAGGTCCAGGCAGGCTGTCGGTAGAAGAAGGAATGAAGACAGTGAGGCACGGCGTGCATTGGGTCGGCGCAGACCCGAAAGATCGGCCAGAGGCGCAGTCATGCGGGCCGCAAGCACATATCGCGCAGCGGAATGCAATCGGCTGCCATTGTACTGAGAGTGGTTCTCATCCTCAGCACGTGTCTTTTGTAGACGACATCACTCCCCTTTACCAATGTGCGGCTGTCGAACGAGTGACATAAAAAAAGGGAAGCCATCGGGCTGCCCTGCATTGCCTGACCTGCCAGCGGACATGGCATCGGCCCGTCGCTGGATCCATTCGAGGCAAGCGTCGATCAAATGCTTTGTCCCCTGGCCTTCTCTCTCGGCATAGGAAAAATCCACCTAATGCTAGCTTTTCAACTACTTGACGTCATCCTCAACCTTGTCGGGATTGAAGCCGCTGCGCTTCTCTATCAGCTGCCAGCCATCACCACTTGTCGTCCGCCGCATTGGCCGGCGCGGCCTGGGGCAAGGCTGCTGGCGCAGCCTCCCGGCGTGGCTGTGGCCGAGCGGCTTCACGCGGTGCCTTGGCCACGACCGGCTCCGCCGCGCCGTCCTGGCTCTGGAGCTGCGCCTTGTCGGAGGCAGGCGCCTTGCCGCTGGCTTTTTGCCGCAGCACGATGCCGCCCGATCGGAACGGCTTGTTGGCCAGACTTTCCAGCCCGCTCTCCAGCGTGCCGTACGAGGTCTGGGTCGAAACACGGTCCACGCGGATGGTGCCCACGGGAATCTCGTTGCGGCCCAGCGAACGGCCGGTCTGCGGATCCTTGAGTTCATCCCCAAGGTACACCGCCTGCCAGCGCTGCCCGGCATGCAGCGACTCACCGCCCTGGCTCAGCACCACCTGGTCACCCTCCAGCGCCACCACCGTGACCGGGAAGATCTCGGTCACCACCGCGCCGCCGATCTGGCCCGCGAGCGAATCCATCATCTGCGCCACCATGCCCGCGCCGTCGATCACGCGCGGCAGTGTGCTTGGGTCCGCAGACGCCAGCTGGTGCTCGAAACTGTTGGACATCACCACCTCGCCCGTCGCCGCGTTCAGCAGCCGCAGCGTGATGCGGCCGCCGCCCGAATACGACACCAGCTCGCGATCGGCCATGCGCAGCTTGCGCACGCTGCGCACATATTCGAAGCGCTCGATGGAGGGAATCAGGATCAGGTCGGTGGCCAGCTGCTGACCCAGCCGCGCGCTGTCCTGCACGCGCACATTGCCGCTGTTGATATGGTCGATCTCGGCCTGCATCTCGCTGCCGAACTCGCGGTCCAGCACGATGAAGCGCTTGGTCTGCGTCAGGATGTCGGAAAGCCGGCCGCGCACCGCGCGTGCCACTTCCCCCGCGCTTGCCTGGCCGTCGCCGACGGGATAGCTGGCCGCGCTGGCCTTGGGCAGCGCGACAACGATCTTGGGCCGGCCCTGCTCTTCGGGCGCACGGTACTGGGCCACATCGACGCGCACCCGCACCTTCCAGTAGCTGCGCATCTTCTGGTGCGTAACATCCGACGCATACGAACTCGCGCCGCGCTTGACGTCGACGTTTGCCTTCTCGCTGTGCGACGCCGAGCCGCTCACGGAACCCGAATATTGCGCCTGGTTCTGACCGACGCTGGCGCTGGCGCTTTCGCGCGCGTCGACGCTGGCCTGGCGATCGGACGACGCCGACGCCGAATAGCTGTAGCCACCGTCGCTGGCCCGCACCTTGGCCACGGTCTGCTCATCGAGCTTGTCGACTTCTTCCTGGGACAAGATCTCGAATCCCGTCACCGTGCCCTGGCTGGCGGCAATCAGCTTCTGCGCAAAGGCTTCGGATTGGACCGACGAGGGCGCCTGCCCATTGACGGACACGCTCAGCGACGTGCGCACCCCCTGCATCTGGCTGGCGACACGCACGCCATTGACCTGGGCCACCGCCGACTGCAAGGCCGAGAGCACGGCCAGCTCCTGCGTGCTGCCCACGGCTTCCACTTCACGGCTGACCTTGATCACCCCACCGAAATCCGTTACGCCGCTTTTCGCGGGCTCGGCCGCCGGAGCGGGCGCCGGCACAGCCGCGGCTACTTCCGGCTTCTTGTCACAGGCCGACAGCAGGCCCACGAGCAATGCGAGCGTGCAGATTTGAATTCTTTGCATCATGAAATCCTGCTATCGATAACGCCAGCCTCAGATCAGGCTGGTGGCTTCCTTGGGGATTTCCACGCCATTGGTGCGGGCGAAGTCCACCGCGCTCTTCAACACGCTGGTCAAGTTGGAAAGGCTGGTGGGTACGCTCTTGGCGATGTAGACGCCCGACTGGAACTTGCCGATCTGCAGCGGCGAGACCCCCGACAGGCCCGAGGTGAAGCTCTGCGCGTCCTTACCCATGTTGGTGTACTTCTTGACGCCGGTGGCCAGGAACAGCAGACCCTTGGCGTACTTGACCTTGGCCTCGTTGTCCTTGAGGGTCGCGCCCGACTTGAGCGCTTCGGTGACGGAGGCGGCACTGTCGCTGATGGCCTTGTCCTGGGCTTCGATGTCCTTGGCCGAGACCGAGTCCGCGGTCAGCGTGGCATCGATGACCTGGGCCTTGATGCCCAGCGCGTCGGCCAGCGTGGCATTGGCGGTCGAGACATCCTTGCCGGCGGCCACATAGGTGCGCACCAGCTGATCCTGCTGCGCGCCCATGTCGACTCCCGCGTTTGCGCTGGAACCGCCCGACTTCGCGCTGCCCAGCAGGTTGCCGAACTGCGCATGGCTCAGAGAGGATGCCGTGAGAACCGCACAGGCGAACGACAGGGTGATGATTTTTTTCATGATGAGACCTTAGGTTGAGATGAATTCGGTGGGCCTGGCCCGAGGGCCTGCCGTGTCTGGGATCGGGTCGGGTTTCAGCGCAGGCCCATGGTGGTCATGCGGCTGGAGAGTTCCTGGGCCGCGCTGCTGGCGGCCGACTTGAGCGCGTTGCCGCGCGCCTCGGCCTCGGTCGGGCCGATGCCGGAATAAGCCACCGGGCCAACGGCCACCCGGGTGCGCGGAATTGGCCGGGTCACATCCCAGACCTTGGCATTGACCGTGACCGCGACGCGCATCAGGCCGGTTTGGCCATCCTTCGCGGGCAGGCCCACGTCCAGCGTGCCCAGGGCGATGTAGGGGATCTGGGCCTCCTTCATGCCGGCCGCAATCGAGCGCAGCGTCTTGGGGCTCAGATCGTTGCCCGACTTGTAGTCGCCCTCGATCTCCGACACCTTAAACTTGTCGGACTCGACCATGGCGGCTTCAATCACGTCATAGCCGGCCTGTGAGAACTGCGCGACAAACACCTGGTTGAGATTCGCGCTGGGCATCACACGCCAGGTCGATTCACTTGCCCGGCTGACCGTGCTGCCGCCGGTTTCGGACGTGCTGCTGGACTTCTCCGTGATGCTGACGCCGCGATTGACTTCGCGCGAAGCACTGCCATTGGTGCTGATCTGGTTGCGCTTGATCGACTCGCCTTCGCTGCTTTTCTCGGCCACGGCTTCGCGGTCCTGGCGCGCGGCCGAATAGGCGGCCGAGTTGTCCTGGCGCTTGAAGACGCGGTCGTCATAGCTCTTGGTCGAGTCCACCTGGCGGGAGACAAACACAAAGCTCAACGCCGACTTCTCGCCCTCGGCGGCCTGCGCCACCTTGGAGCTGGCCTGCACCGCATTGCGCAGGTTCGCCACGTTGAGTGACACCCGCACCACCACCGAATACTGGGCATCCTTGGTGTTGTCGTTCTCGGAAATGACCGTCGTTTCCAGTATGTAGCGTTCCTGGTTCTCGAGGATCTTGGCGCGAATCGCATCGAAGTTCGCGGACTCGGACTGCCCGGCCTCGGCGTAGTAAGTCTCCACGGCCTTGAGTGCCGCTTCCTGCTTGGCCTTTTGCTTGATCGCGTCCGGCGCCTCCTTGCGGCCAAACACGCCGACGGACTCCTTGTAGCTCAGCGCATACTGGCCGCGGGCCTGATGGACCTGCGCGCCCACCTGCATGGCGAAAGCGGCCATCACCACCGCTATCAGATACTTCATTACTTGCATTGCTTGATCAACTCCCTGGTACTTGCGATCTGGTAATCAATGTCCTTGGCGGCGGCGGCGGTCCTGAGCCACTTTTCATCGCCCTTGCCATCCATGACCTGCGCCAGCTTGACGAACAAGCCATTGATCGCGTCATAGAAGTGCGGAAAGTCATCGACGTATTGCTGGCGCGCGGGAATCACCCTGGTTTCGCCGTTCTTCAGCGCGGTGTTCAGATAGGCCTTGCCGCTCAGCGGCTCTTCGATATGCAGCTGCGCGTAGGCGCCGTAAACAAAGCTCGCGCCCCCCCCGGGCACTTCGCTGAACTTGACCTTGCGAAAGCCCGACAGCTCGACCTTGATCGCGTAATCCGGCTGGGGCAGCTTCAGCTCGAACACGGTGCCATCCGAGACCCGCATCGACATCACGTTGCCGATCGCATAGCCCTTGGCGTAAGGCACGATGGGCACACCCGCGCGGGTGGAGATGGCCTCGCTGATCAGATCGGCGGCCCAGGTCTCGGCGACGCCGTGTTCGCTCTTGAGATAGGCGGGCAGGATGTCCAGCGCTTCGGGCTTGAGCTGCACCGCAGTGACCTGGAGATAGCGCGGCACCTGCGTGGGAATCTGCGCCTTGGCAACGCTTTGCACAAACCGCGTCAGCATCCCGGCCTTGTCGCCGCTGCCTTCATAGACCATTTGGACCCGCGCCTGTATTTCGTCCTGGCTGGGCGCATGGTCCAGCACATCCACATAGGCAAAGCTGACGGGATAGGCGCGCACCACATTCATCGACTTGAAATCGAAGAACATGCTCTGGCCACGGACCAGCACCATGAGCTTGTGCATGGCACCAAGCTGCTCGACGGACACGGTTTCGGCGCCTATCACCAGCGCCACGGCCAGGGCCTGGTCACGGCCCTGGAGTGCCTCGATCTGCGGGATGATGCGCAGGTGGGCCGGGGCCGCCGCCTGCAGCTGGCGAAACAGGCCTTGCCCGACCGAGGCGCCGGAGCTCTTCACCGCCTCTTCATAGCGGCGGGAATATGGGAAGCGCGTGTCCATCGTGCTGGCCGCCCCCGCATAGGCAAATCCCGCAAATGCCACCTCGGGCAGCTGCTGCGCCATGGCGGTCTGATGCGCTGCCAGCCATACGATGACCAAGCACAGCCAACGCCGGCTGATCCCAAGCAATGAATGCCCCATGCTTTCCCTCAAAATCCGCTTTGGAAGCCATGCCGACACGCCATGGGAGATACCGAAGCGCCCGTCGCAATCTGCCGCGAGCACACTGATCCCCCAGGCGCGGCAAACGCGTCCGTATTTATTTGATTCACGCAGACCGGTCACGACTCCCCACTGGAATCACCTCCGGCCGCCGCCCGTCCCCACCCCAAAACGTTATAAAAATTAGAACGTTTTACCGATGGTAACTTCTTTTTACATTCGCGGACAGCATTTGCACGCTTAAATTGCGGCGGTGTCCGCGGCGCTGGCCGCCGCGGATTTCAGCGGGTGCGCGGCAGGCTCGAAGGCAGAAGCGCCAACGCGGCTTTGACCGAATAGATGACCAGCAAGGTACCCGTCAGATCGCCAATGAACATCACCACCAGGCCCTGGAGCAGGTTTTCCTGCCCCTGCAAGGCAAACCACAGGCAGTGCAGCAGCGGACTGGCGATCGAATAGGCAACAATCAGCACCAGCAGTTTTGCGGGCGTGAGGTTGGCCAGCGAGGCCTGCAGGCCATACCGGTGCTGGGCCCAGCGGTAGATCGAATAAGGCGCCAGCGTTGACAGGATGGCGCCGGCGATCGACCGCGTAAGATCGTCGGGAAAGAAATAGAAGTACGAGACCAGCCAGGAAACCAGCAGCAGCCCGATGGCGCCCGCCTCGGCAAACAGCAGCATGCTCAGCAGGCGTATGCCCGCCGGCAGATAGATCCAGTGGATCCCGCGCACGAATTCCAGCCGCGTCCAGAGCCACTCGTTGAGGGCCAGCATGGCAACGAAGAGCAGCATCGTCGTGACGACCATCAGGGCCTGTAGCCGGAATTGCAGTGCGTTCATGCGAGCCTGGCTATGGAACGATTATTTGTAACGATGCTCGAAACATTTGAGGATAACGCGAAACCGATGCGCGTTCGGCAATCGACACCATGACCAAGACAAAACAACCCTCGGACGTCTATCTGCGCTTTCTGCACCTGGTGGACGCCATCCGCGGCCTGCCCGCGCTGCCGCCACTCGATCCGCTGGAAGAGCGCATCCTGGCGCTGATCGCCCGCGCAAGTTCGCAGCAGGAGCGGCTGTGCGTGCGCGACATGCTGGCCAAGGAGCAGCTCGGCGCCCCGGCCACCATCCACACCCGGCTCAAGTCGATGCGCGCCAAGGGCTGGATCGTGCTCACCGACACCGAAGACGCCCGGCGCAAGCAGATCGAGCTGACACAGGGCGCCGTGCGCTACTTCGACAGCCTGTCGCAATGCATGGTGGAGGCGACCCGCAGCGAAGGCTGATATCGCGGCCTTGGGCTGTGGCCGGTGCGTACGGGCGCTGGCAGCATGGACTGAAGCCATGGCCCCGGCAGGACCGCGCCGGCGTATGCGCGCACTGCAAACAGAAAAGCCCCAGACCATTTCTGATCTGGGGCTTCATGTTTTGGTGGCCTGGGACGGAATCGAACCGCCGACACAAGGATTTTCAATCCTCTGCTCTACCGACTGAGCTACCGGGCCGCTGAAGCTCAAATTATAGGGGCGTTTTTTGACCCAAAATTGAAATTCGTGATTTTTTTCAAAAATTCTTAACCGCGCTTGTTTCGGCCCAGGTCCACGCCCAGCTGGCGCAGCTTGCGGTACAGATGGGTGCGCTCCAGACCGGTCTTTTCAGCGACGCGCGTCATCGAGCCGCCTTCGCGCGCCAGGTGGAATTCAAAGTAGGCTTTCTCGAAGCCGTCACGCGCTTCGCGCAACGGGCGGTCCAGATCGAAGCCCTGGTGCTGTTCGGGGCCGGCATCGGCGGCGACGCGCACCGCCGCCGACAGCGCGTGGTGATGGGGCACCTCGGCCACCGCCGCGCCATTGCCGCCCGCCTCGGCCACGGCATGGCCGGGCGCTGCGGCCGCCTGCGCGCTGCTGCGTGCCAGGCCCTGCTCCACGGCCTTGAGCAGCTTCTGCAGCGTGATGGGCTTTTCCAGGAAGGAGAACGCCCCGATGCGCGTGGACTCCACGGCGGTGTCGATGGTGGCGTGACCGCTCATCATGATCACCGGCATGGTGAGCTGGCCCGCGGCCGCCCACTCCTTGAGCAGCGAGACGCCATCCGTGTCGGGCATCCATATGTCCAGCAGAACCAGGTCATAGTTGCTGGACAGGCGCGCCGACCGCGCCTGGGTCGCGTTCTCGGCCAGATCGACACTATGTCCTTCGTCATTGAGGATTTCCGACAACAAATCGCGGATCCCCAATTCGTCGTCGACCACCAGTATGTTTGCCATGTGTATTGAAACGCCTATGTACTGCGCTGAGCGGCGCCCTCTGAGAGGACCTTGTTGACAGGGGCAAATGATAGCGACACTTGGGCCCCCTGCACTATCCCGTTTTCTACTCGGTTGCTCAAGTTGATGCGGGCGGAATGCTCATCTGCTATTTTCTTGACCACGGCCAGTCCCAGACCGGTACCGCGTACCTTGGTTGTGACATAAGGCTCGAAGGCCCGTTGCAGGATATTGGCGGGAAATCCTGTCCCACTATCACTGATGTTCAGCTGCACGCGTCCGGTGACTTCGTTCCACTGCGTGGCCAGTTCCACCGGCGGGGGTGCGCTGCCGTTCTCGGCTGCGGCCTGCTTGGTCGCATCCTGCGCATTTTGCAACAGGTTATGCACGATCTGCCGCAGTTGCTGCGCATCCCCGGCAATCCAGGGGCAGTTCGGGTCGAGGTTGAGCTTGATACGCACCGCTGCATTTTCCTCGCCGTAGAGATGCATCACATCGCCCAGCAGGCCATTGAGGTCCAGCGGCAGCAGCTCGGCCGCGGGCAGGCGTGCGTAGTCGCGGAACTCATCGACGAGGTGTTTCATCGCCCCGACCTGGTCGACAATCGTCTTCACCGACTTGCCCAGCAAGGCCTGGTCGGTGGGCGCGAGCTTGTCCATCAGCTTCATTGCCAGGCGCTCGGCCGACAGCTGGATGGGCGTCAGCGGATTCTTGATTTCATGGGCCACACGCCGCGCCACTTCGCCCCAGGCCTGAGCGCGCTGGGCCGAGACGATTTCGGAAATATCGTCAAACACCAGCAGCCGCTGGGTGTCGGGCAGTTCCGCGCCGCGCACCACCAGGCTGGTGCTGTCGTGCACCACGCCGCCGCCGCCGCCGGTGCCGTGGAGTTCATGCACCTTCTGCCAGCGGTCACGCCCCAGCGCCGCGCCGCGTTCGCCGAGGAACTGCGCGAACTGCTCGCGCACCACCTGCGCGAACTCCGCCAGGCCCGGCACCTCCTGCAGCAACCGTCCCTGGTACGCGGCCATGGGCACGCGCAGGATGCGCGTCGCGCCGGGGTTGCTCGAGACCACATGGCCGGCATCATCGAGCACGATCACGCCCGAGGTCAGATTGTCGAGAATGGTCTGCAGATTGGCACGCGCCGCGTCGACATCGGCCATGCTCTGGCCCACGGCGGTGTGGGCCTCGGCCAGTTGCTGCGTCATCAGCGCAAACGCGCGGGTGAGGCCACTGAGCTCATCGGCGCTGGGCAGCGAGGCCTTGGGCCGCAGGTCGCCACGCGCGACTTCGCGCACCCCCTGGGCCAGCATCAGCAGCGGCCGTGCGAGCTGATTGCCCAGCACCACGGCCAGCAGGATGGCGCCGAACACCGCGAGAAACAGGCTCAGCGTGAGCGTGCCTATGTACATGCGCTGCAGCCCTTCGCGCGCCAGCGCGCGCTCCTGGTATTCACGATGCGCTTCCTGCACCGCCATGGCATTGGTGAGCAGCGCCACCGGCAGCTTCAGCGTGGCCTGCACATAGCGCGGCTCGACCAGCAGGCCGACGGCGGGATTGGGCACCAGCGCCAGCGTGCGCACGCGCACCGCGTCCAGCATGCGCGCCAGCACCTCGGGATCGTCGATGGCCGACACATCATCGAGCCCCTCGATGCGTGCCGACGCCTTCTGCTCGCGCAGCGCGCGCATCTGCTGGCTGCTGGGCCGGTCCGGCAGCAGCAGGTCGAACTTGGACGGACCGGCGCCGGCCAGCACCGTGCCCGCACCGTTGAGCAGCACCACATCCACGGCGCCGAGCTGCTCGCGGATGCGCTCCAGCTCGAAGCCCGCGGCCGCATCCGGCACCTGGGACAGCGACTCGCTCGCGGTGCGCGTGTTGTGCGCCATGTCGTTGGCCACGGTTTCCAGCGTGACGCTGGCCAGGCTCACGCCCGCCGACAGCGCGCCTTCCACCTTGACGTCGAACCAGCTCTCGATCGAGCGCGAGACAAACTGGTAGGACACCACATAGATCAGCAATCCCGGCACCAGGCCCACCAGCGCGAAGATGCCCGCGAGCTTGAACAGCAGGCGGCTGCCAAAGCGCCCGCGCCGCAGCCGCAGCGCCAGCCGCACGCCCCCCCACAGCAGCAGGCCCAGCAGCACCGCCGCGACCAGCACGTTCAGCGTGAACAGCCAGTTGTAGTTGCGCTCGTAGACTTCGCGGTTGTTGGTGGCCAGCGCCAGCAGGAACATCAGCACCAGGCCGATGGCGCACATCAGCGCCACGCCCACGCCCACGGCCCAGCGCAGGGTGCGCGACCAGCGCGAAGCCGGCATCGGTGCGCCGACGTTCAAGGCAGGCCTCCGCCGGCCAGGCGCAGGCTCTGCGTCATCTGCAGGCTCCAGCCCGAGCGGCCGAAGGCGCCGATCTGCAGCGGCCGCGGCAGCTGCGACAGGTCCAGGCCAAAACGCATCTGCACCGTGACCGGCATGTCGTCGGGCACCTGCTCGCTGTCGGCGATCTTCCAGCGCGCCACGCGCTGCATGGCGCTGATGGCATCGGCGAGTTCTTCATAGGTTTGCGACAGCGCCAGCCCCAGGCCCGAGCCGGTGAACGGCGCCGAGGAGATGTGCAGCCGCCAGCGGCGCGTCAGCGGTTGATAGTTCAGCCGCATGTAGCGTGCGGAATGCGCCATTTCCAGGTCGGACCAGTACCAGCGCTCGCGCAGCACCTGCGCCTGCAGCACGAAATGCATGGTGATGCCCTTGAGCAAGGCGTCCTCGACATGCTCGGGCAGCTCGAACGCCAGCGCCGCGCTCAGCAGCATGCCTTCGGGCGTGCGTTCCACCTGCATCTGGGTGATGGCGGCATGGCCCTGGGCGCGCGCCGGCACGGCCAGGCCCCAGAGCACCAGGCACAGCAGACAGCACAGGCTCCAGATGCAGGCGCGGGTGGCGCTAGTCCTGGGCTTTTTCCAACAGAGCGTAGAAGAATCCATCATGGTCACCCGGTTCATTGTCCGGGACAGCCGCGGTTTGCGCGTTATTGCCCGGAATTAAATGCCCGGGTGAAGGCAGCAGCCGCGCTTGAGTGTTGCGTGCAAGGAACGCTTTCACCTGCAGATCGCCTTCGGCCCTGAACACCGAGCAGGTGCAGTAAAGCATGCGTCCGCCAGTGCGCAGCAGCGGCCACAGCGTATCGAGCAGGCGCGACTGGATGGTCGCCAGCTGGGCAATGTCGCTTTCGCGGCGCAGCCAGCGCACGTCGGGGTGACGGCGCACGATGCCCGAGGCGGTGCATGGCGCGTCCAGCAAGATGGCGTCGAACTGCGCGCCGCCGCTGGCCTGCTGCCACCATTGATCGGGGCGCGAGGCATCGGCCACGACGACCTGCGCCTTGACGCCCACACGCGCCAGCGTCTCATGGATGCGTTGGCTGCGCTCGGCGTCGATCTCCAACGCCGTGACCTGCAACGCAGCGCTGCTGCCCGCGCTCTGGCCCGCATATTCCAGCAGATGCGCGGTCTTGCCGCCGGGCGCGGCGCAGGCATCGAGCACACGCAGCGGCTGCGTCAGATCCAGGCCCTGGAGCAGCAAGGGCGCGGCCATCTGCGCCGCGGCATCCTGCACCGATACCTGGCCCTGCGCAAACCCGGGCAAGGCCTGCACCGGCTGGGGCTGGGCCAGCTCCAGGCCGTCTTCGCCCACGGGCCTGGCGTCCATCTGCTGCGCCGCCAGCTGCTGCTGGTACTGCGCCACGGTGGCCTGCAGCCGGTTGACGCGCAGCGTCATCGGCGCATGCCGGTTGTTGGCCGCAAGAATCTGCTGCCAGTGCGCGGGATGGTCCTGCTGCAGCCGGGCAATCCACCATTGGGGATGGTTCCACAGCGCCTGCGGCTGGGCATCGGTCTTCGCCACCAACTCATCGCGCTCGCGCAGAAAGCGCCGCAGGCAGGCATTGATGAACGCCGCCTGGCGCTGGGCCGGGCCGCGCTTGGCGGCTTCGACGGCCTGGTTGACCAGCGTGAACGGCGGGTACGGGGCCTGGGCTTCGTCCCAGGCCAGCGCCAGCGCCGTGCACAGCAGCGCATTCACGCGCGGCGGCGGCGTGCGCGGCGCGAGCTCGGCGCGCAGCGCCTGGGCGCGGCCCAGTTGGCGCAGCACCTGGAACAGCAAGGCCTGCACGCCCGGGCGCAGCCGCTGGGGCACGGCCGCCAGCGCCTGGGTCCCCGACTGGCCGGCCAGGATGGCCTGCAGCGCCTGGGCGACTTCGGCCAGTTGCTGCGACAGTGCGGGCGCTCCACCGGCCGCGGCGGGGGACGCGGGCTGCCGCGGCTCTGGGGAGGAAGGGGGGAAGATTCGGCTCATGCGGCGGTGTCTGCTAACGGGGCCCCAAGGGCCGGTTGAAGCGGGCGTGCGGCGCGGAATCCGAAGAACCACGCCAGCACGCGCGCTGGAAATTGGGCAATGGCCGCGTTGTATTGCGCCACTGCGGTGTTGAACTGGTCGGCGGCCAGTCCGGTCTGTGCCTGCTGCTGCTGCCAGCGCAGGCGCCATGCCGGGTCGTCAGGCGCACCCGGCTGGTTCTTCAAGGCTTGCCAGGCCACGAATTGCGCTTCATGGGCATGTTCGAAACGCTGCATGGTCGGCGCGTGCAGGGGTCGCGCGCGCGCACCGGCCAATGCGGCGCCCATCGCTGCAAGGCTTTGCTGCCAGGCCGCATCGGCCAGGCGCTGCGGCGCCGTCACGGCCTCGGCCGGCGTCTGCGCCGCATTCCATTCGCTCAGCAGCCCTTGGGCCTGCAGCAGGTAGCTGTCCAGCGCGCCAAAGGCCTGCACGCAGGCCGTGCGCAAGCGCATGACACGGTTATAGGCACCCACGGCCCAGAAGACCAGCACGGCCAGGACGATCCAGTCCAGGGAAACAGACCACATGCACAGGCAGCGGCCCACTTTGCTGATCGCGGGCCGGTTCGTGAAAACCCAATGAAAACGCCCCCGTCCACCAACAGCGGAACGGGGGCGCGGCTTAGCTTAAGTCAAAGACTTAATCAGCGGCGGGATCGCCGACGGACACCGTGTCCGCGCCCTCTTCGATGATGCCAGCCAGTTCGGCCGCTTCGGCTTCGGCAATCGAACGGCGCTCGGCGTCGTCCATCATGTCCTTGGCCTTGCGTGCCTGGTGGTAGGCCAGACCGGTACCTGCGGGAATCAGGCGGCCGACGATCACGTTTTCCTTCAGACCGCGCAGCTCGTCGCGCTTGCCCATGATGGCAGCCTCGGTGAGCACGCGGGTGGTTTCCTGGAAGGAAGCCGCGGAGATGAACGAATCGGTCGACAGCGAAGCCTTGGTGATACCCAGCAGCACGTTGGAGTACGTCGCGGGGATCTTGCCTTCGGCCAGCAGCTTCTCGTTGGTGTTGAGGATTTCCGAGCGCTCGACCTGCTCGCCACCGATGTAGGTGGACTCGCCGGGGTTCTCGACCACAACACGGCGCAGCATCTGACGAACAATCACTTCAATGTGCTTGTCGTTGATCTTCACGCCCTGCAAGCGGTACACGTCCTGGACTTCGTCCACGATGTAGCGCGACAGCTCTTCGATGCCCAGCAGGCGCAGAATGTCTTGCGGATCGGCCGGGCCGTCCACGATCAATTCGCCCTTGTTCACCACCTGGCCTTCGTGGACCAGAATGTTGCGTTCCTTGGGCACCAGCTCTTCGGAAACCTTGCCTTCCAGATCGGTGATCTGCAGGCGGACCTTGCCCTTGGTTTCCTTGCCGAACGACACCGTGCCGGTCATCTCGGCCAGCGTGCCCTTGTCCTTGGGCGTACGGGCTTCGAACAGCTCGGCAACGCGGGGCAGACCACCGGTAATGTCGCGCGTCTTCTGGCCTTCGACCGGAATACGGGCCAGCACTTCGCCGGGGCCCACTTCCTGGCCGTCGCGCACCTGGATCAGCGCGCCCACCTGGAAGCCGATCGTCACCGAGTGATCGGTGCCGGGGATCTTGACTTCCTGGTTGCTCGCGTCGATCAGCTTGACCTGGGGACGGATCACCTTGGTCGAGCCGCGGCGCTTGGGATCGATCACCACCAGCGTGGACAGACCGGTCACTTCGTCGAGCTGCTTGGCAACCGTCAGGCCCTCTTCCACATTCTCGAAACGCACGCTGCCGGCGTATTCGGTGATGATGGGTCGGGTCAGCGGATCCCAGTTCGCCAGGATGGTGCCGGCCTTGATCGCCTGGTCGGCCTTGATCGTCAGGATGGCGCCGTACGGCACCTTGTGACGTTCGCGCTCACGACCGTGCTCGTCCTGGATGACGATTTCGCCGGAACGCGAAATCACCACCAGCTCGCCACGGGTGTTGGTCACATAGCGCATGGTCGGGTTGAAACCGATCAGGCCGTTGGACTTGGCTTCGACGCTCGAGGCAATCGCCGCACGCGAAGCCGCACCACCGATGTGGAACGTACGCATGGTCAGCTGGGTGCCGGGTTCGCCGATGGACTGGGCAGCGATCACACCGACGGCTTCGCCGAGGTTGATCTGGCCGCCACGGCCCAGATCGCGGCCGTAGCAGCTGGCGCACAGACCGTAGCGCGTTTCGCAGGTCAGGGCCGTACGGACCTTCACTTCGTCGACGCCAGCGGCTTCCATGCCTTCGATGAGGTCTTCGTCCAGCAGCGTGCCGGCCGTCACCACCAGGGCGCGGGTTTCGGGGCTCAGCACGTCTTCGGCCACCGTGCGGCCGAGGATACGGTCGCGCAGCGATTCGATGACTTCACCGCCTTCGACGATGGCGCGCATCAGCGTGCCATTGGTCGTGCCGCAATCCTGCTCGGTGACCACCAGATCCTGGGTCACGTCGACCAGACGACGCGTCAGGTAACCCGAGTTCGCCGTCTTCAGCGCCGTATCCGCGAGACCCTTACGGGCACCGTGGGTGGAGATGAAGTACTGCAACACGTTCAGGCCTTCGCGGAAGTTCGCGGTGATAGGCGTCTCGATGATCGAGCCGTCGGGCTTGGCCATCAGGCCACGCATGCCGGCCAGCTGGCGAATCTGCGCGGCGGAACCGCGGGCGCCGGAGTCGGCCATCATGTAAATCGCGTTGAACGATTCCTGATCGACTTCGTTGCCGTGGCGATCGATGGTCTTTTCCTTGGCCAGCTGCTGCATCATGACCTTGGAGACTTCGTCACCGGCCTTGCCCCAGATGTCCACGACCTTGTTGTAGCGCTCGCCGGACGTCACCAGACCGGAGACGTACTGCT